>ERZ650306.1434-NODE-1434-length-13393-cov-21.682561_pt1 | contig 13393 bp, 13 predicted proteins | sample MGYA00376242_ERZ650306 | MGnify/ENA primary metagenome ERZ650306 (study PRJEB26733, sample SAMN07839244) | wastewater metagenome | biome: urban; feature: wastewater treatment plant; material: waste water | place: USA: North Carolina | collected 2016-03-31 ...
ATTCGACGAAGGCAGACGGTGGCTGAGCTGCTCGCGCTGGAGGCGGTGTAAGGCAGCACACAATGGCCTTGGCAACGTAACCTGAGGCGGCGGTAGAACGTTTTGACTGATTGCGACATGGTTCTTGGCGCCACCCGTGCGAACCACACACAACCTGCTCTACTTCTTGCACACACTGCGCTAGTCCCGGTGCGGCGCAGGTAGATAAGGCCACCCCTCACGTTGGCGCCGTGGCTTTCATCCACCGGTCCGGCTCCAGCCCGAACGGGCATACGCAATTCAAATGTGGGTCGATGGAGTTACGGACAACCACAAGACTTCCAGCTATCCGCACATCAACGCTCCAAGTGGAGTGCCGGCGCCGAAATGGGACTTCGTCTACAGTCCCAACGTCCCCATGACATCGTCTCCATTGCAGAGAAGCTAAAGGCCGGTAGTGTTGCCATTCGAGTCGGCTTCTGGCTGGATAACGAGGTAGTTGTGTTCTCAGGCGAGAAGCCGGCCGACCAGAAACAGATCGAGATGTTTGAGCGATGTATCACCGAGAATCACATTTTTGATACACCGCGAATTAGAACAGCCCCACCATCGTAAGGCTCCCGTCGTCAAAAGTCGGCGATTTGACTCGCGTTGTCAGAGCAACGCGACAGCCTCCTAAGGCATCAAGCCTGCCACAAGCATACGATTTTCAGGCCAGCATGGAACGCTTTCGTGGCGTCAGTGCAATCGCCTTCTGACATTCGGTGCAGTTGCCTTTTGAAAATGACATCCGTGCCAGTGCTGGTATGGCATGTTACTTTCTCGAAAACCACTCTCGTATTGCACGGCTGAAACAGCCGAGTTTCGAGAACCACGAAAATGCTGTTTCTAGGGGTTGGCAGCTTGCGCAAAGCCGCGCAGTTGCTGGGTATCGGATCTCTTAACGTGCTTTAATTTCCGAATTCTGAAGCGACCCCCTTCGGCTCGTTGTCGGCCAGCCGTCGAACGAAAAGCGGAGCTTTCCGCCCGCCGCCCGGCTCCACTTGGGCAAAGCGGCCAGAAACGGGCCTACAGCGCGTTTTCCGGTCTTGGGGTGGCCTGGGTTATGCCAGACCCCTAAAACGGCCCTACGGGCCGCTGTGGCGCTTCCTGATCGCTTTTCGAGTGGAAAGGGGGGTCAAGGGTCTCCGGGGCGGCCCGGAGAGGGCCGCAGGCCCGGCCCTTGACGCCCTTGGAACGACCCAAGCCTATCGGCAGACGGGAGGAAGAAGCCGAAGGCGCACATCCTCCCGGCTAGCCCCCACGGGCAATGCAGTGCTCCCCTTCCCAGCGGGAAGGGGCGGGGGGGATGGGAGAGTGTCGGCCAGTCTCGGGGCTTGTTCGGAGTGCTGGCCGTTGGCCTGCCTTTCTGAAAAACCGCTTTTGCGGCCTTTGAGTGCCAACTGCTGTTTGTCCAGGCTGAGGCGGTGGGGCTGCGTGCGCGGCTTGTCCGCGCTTGGTGAACGGCTGGCCGCTTGCGGCCACATTTTCAGCCGGAGGGGGAGCCGCCCGAAGGGTGGGGGAACCCCGCAGGGGTGCCCCGGCCTTTAGGCCGCTTTCAGCGTCGATTTTGCGTGGTGGCTTGAGTTATCCACCGATAGGCGCAGCCAATTATCGGTAAATATTTATAGGTTAAAACATTAAAGGCATAACCGTACCGGTTTAGGGGGGGGGCGATTCAGCGTGAAAAGGGGGGGGCGATTCAGCGTGGTTTTCGGCACAAGGGGGGGGGCGATTCAGCGTGATGGGGGGGGGCGATTCAGCGTGGATAACTTGCTTCATCCACAGGGTTTATCCCCACCCCGGCCCCTCAGCCCTTGTATGCGATGGGGGGGGGCGACCCCAGCAGCAGCACGCCGCCCGTGACGGGCTTGACCTTGGCCTGCGGATAGACGGCTAACACCTTCTTGATCGCGGGCACAAACTCCTTTTTGAAGTCCTTGTCGGGGTCTTTCCCCTTGTACTCCTGCGCGAACTGTTCGCGGATGGCCTTCCAGTGAAGGGTGACGCCTCGCCCCTCAATGCGATGTAGCCGGTGGGCAAGCCATGTGTACACGTCCAAAGCCAGCGCGGAATCAGACAAGGCCATGAGGGCGCGGTTATCGAGCGGGACGGCGTTCTCTACCAGTGAGTTGAAGTAACCATCAGACAACACCAACAGGCCCGGCCAAAGCGCCTGCTGGCCCGTTTCCCTGTTCGCCAGCCAAGCGTCGAACTGCTCCACCGGCTGCCCGTTGAACGTGCGACCCTTGAAGCCTAGTTGCAGGCGGCAGGCTGCAAGGGCGTGCATCTGCTTCCGCAGAGTGGTGAACGATCCGCGCACCCCGCCAGTGGTGGGCTTACCCAACAGTCGCAGAAACTCGCTTGCGCTGCTGCCGATGGCAATTTCGCGGTCTTTGGTTCGCACGGCCTGCGTGGAGATCCACGCCAGCGCCAAGCGTGGCAAAGGGCCATAGGGGACGGGCTGCTGCACAGGCCCCTTGCCCTCATCCAGCCACCCCGCCTGCACGTTGATCCAAGCTGCGCCGGATTGGCGCATGAACTCGCGGCCATCGAATTTGGAGCGCGGCAGGCCGACTTGGCACAGCACCGAATGGGTAAAGGCCATGTCCTCACCATCGGGCGGCGTGCTCATGATCTCCGCCGATGCCTCAATCAGCTTGAGGTCGGATTGTGTCAGGATGCCCGGCTGTTTGCGCTTGGGTGTCGCCTTGGGCTTTTCGGTAGTGACGGCAACAGACACACCGGCGGCAAGCTGGGCCATGACGCGCTGCCGCTCGGCCTGCGCCTTCTCGCGCTTCGCGGTGGCTTCGTCGATCTGCGCCCGGACTCCCGCAACCTGTGGGCTATCGACACCGTGCTCTATGGCTACGCTGGCAAGCGACCGGCGCAACTCAATGAGAGCTTCATCAAGCTGGGCGATGAGAACATCGAACGCTGATACCCAAATCTCTTGATCGTTGGCGGCCATAGCCCCCTCCCCTCTTTATCGTTCCTCGCCCTCGATGCGTAGCCCGCTCTGGAGCATCTGCATCACTGCCAGATTGATGACAGCCGCCCGGCTCTGCCCAATCTGGCCAGCCAGTTCATCGACACGATCCAGCAGCGGCTCGGCAATGGTCAGCGTGATTTGCACCTTGCGACCCTTGCGCACCCGGCGCGGAGCTTCCGGGGTGGCTGCGGCAGCATCCGGCGCACCGGAAATGAAGGCATCCGCCGCCGCTGCGGTAGCGTCTTGCGCGGGCTTCGTCGGTTTCTTTGTAATCGCCATTGAATCTATCTCCACACTTAAAGCATATTGATTTGATATTAAAACAATGCGCTGATAAGTGCATCAAGTTCCGCGCTTGCTTTGCCGTCTTGCGGCTTGATTTCAAGCACACACTGCCCCGCCCCTGCGGCGTTGGAAAACGCCTTGCGGCGGCGTAGCGGGGTCGGCAGGTACTCGAACTGGGGCACCTCGGCCACGGCGGCGGCGGCCTCGGCGTTGTCGGTGGAGTGCTCGCCCGGATCGGCGCAGTTGAGGACAGCAAAGCAGCGCAAACCGTCGCGCACACTGCGGGCCTCATCGACCAGCGCCGCAATGTCGTTGAGCGCCCACACGTCATAGCTGCGCGGCTGGAACGGCACCAGCAGCACGTCAGACAGCACGAGGGCTGCGCGTAGCGCGGTCGAGTCGCGCCCGCCTGCGTCGATCACCACGTCATCGAACTTGGCCGCTTGCTGCTGCACCTGTGCCCGCAGGGTCGGGCCGTCCGGGTAGGTCGCGCAGGCAATGCCCGGCGTGTGCCCGGCCTCGGCACGAATGCTGATTGCTGTCTGCGCGGTGCCCTGACGATCACCGTCGATCAGCCACACATCACGCCCGGCCAATGCGCGGGCGATTGCCAGATTCACGGCAATGGTGGTTTTCCCCACGCCGCCCTTTGTGTTTCCAACGGTGATAATCATCGCCTTGTCACCTCAACTTAATATTAAAAACAGTTGCTATTGTAGTGAAAAAAGGATGCTTGTCAATGCTTGCCGCAGGCATAAAAAACCCCGCACGCAGCGGGGTTCGGTGGCAGGGCAGGGGAGGGCTTAGGCGATCTGGTGGATCTCGTCGGCCACCTGTCGGCACATGGCCCGCATGTCGAGCGTGCCCGCTGCGATGGCCTCAAGGGTCGCATCATCCAGCGCCTGCACGATGCTGGTAGCCCGGCGCTCAAGCTCCTGCCGGGCGATGCGCTGCCAGTCTTGCACGTCCATCAGGGACGCCAGCGCGGCCTCGTTGGCGCGTCCGTAGCCGCGCAGCACCTCTTTTGCTGTCTCGGTGGTGGTTGTGGTCATGATCGGGCCTCCTGTGCTCATTCGGTGGGGTAGGGGCCAAGGAACCGCACCCCGTTGAAGTGGATCAGGTGAGAGGGCGCATCGGCCACCCACACCTCCGTCTCCCATGCGATTTCCCCAAGGTAGCGGCCCATGATCGAACGATTGGGGAAGGCGGTCACATAGACCAAGCCAGCCTTGGAACCGGCAAACAGCTTGGCGAGTTCGGCGTGGCGCTTGCCATCGACCGGGCCGTGACTGGTGACGGACTCGACCAGCAGCAGCCAATTTTTCTCAACGAAGTGCAATACCCCTGATAGTCGAAGATGAAGTTAAAATTGCGGAAACCGTCATGGAGTACCTGAAACGTGACGGCCATAATGTGCAGCATGTAACAACACTTGCTGCCGCCTTGGAGAGTATCTGCGCAGAAACAGACCTCATTGTTTTGGACTTGATGTTGCCTGATGGACAAGGTGAAAACTTATGCGAACGGGCAGTTGAACTCTATAACACGCCCATTATTATGCTGACATCCAAGCGTAGCGAGCAATCCAGAATTCACGGTTTCGCCTGTGGCGCTGATGATTACCTGACCAAGCCCTTCAGCCCCCGTGAACTGGCCGCCAGAGTGAAATCTGTTCTTAAACGGTCTAAACCTCGGGATAATATTATCCAGCTTGAAAATGATATTACCCTCTACCTTGACCGTCATGCGGTCACAAAAAAAGGGGAAGAAGTCAGGCTAACCCCCAATGAGTATAAGATACTTCTATGTCTGGTGAACAACTGGAAAGCAGTGGTCAGCCGGGACAAGCTGATTGAATATATTAATGCCCCGGATGCTACTGACCGCATAATTGATGTGCATATCCGGCATTTGCGGCAGAAAATTGAGGATGACCCTAAAAATCCTGCCGTCGTTAAAACGGCCCACGGGCATGGCTACAGGCTTGGAGTGAAGCGCAATGCCTAAGCACAGACCGTTTACCAAATTATTTACCATTTATTTTACAGCGATCACAGCGATTACTGTCGGTGTGTTTATATTCATCGGTCTTGGTATAATAGACCGCTTTTTCTCATATTATGTGGACAAAGTGCATGAAGAAACACAACACATGCTCGTCATGCAGGTAGCTACGCACTACAAGATGTATGGCAGCTGGCATGGATACGATGGAGCGGAAACAGGCGCGGTAGCAAAGCTTTCAGGTGACTATTTCACAATATCCGACAAACAAGGCAACATAGTATATACGAGCGAAAAAAATGTTGAGCGCTGCTGTACCAACCCGAACCACGTATACACCCAGGTTAAGTACCCAATAACCGTTGGAGGCGAAACTGTAGGAGAACTCACCGCCGGTTATTTTACAAACCATATCACCTCACCTGAGGCCGATGCCTTTCGGGGGAGTGGTGTTTCGCTTGTCATTCTTTCAATACTCTGTATCAGCCTGAGCGGAGCACTCATCTCAATACTTTTCTTTTACCGTCTTTCCAAGCCGATCCGCAGCATTGCCAGTGCTGCAAAAGAAATATCCCAAGGGCGCTTGCAAAGTAGGGTAATTATTCAAAGCAATGTATCGGAGATGCATGAAATCGCAAATTCTATCAATGCCTTAGGCGCTTCTCTCCTTCAGCAGGAACAGTTCAGGCAACAGCTTATAGTCGAATTGTCTCATGAGTTGAGAACTCCCCTACAAATTTTGCTGAACCAGCTTGAAGCCATGCTTGATGGAATCTATCAAGCTGACAGAGCGCGGCTTGAGGCAATGCACGCGGAAATCACCCGTACAAGCGAGCTTTTAAGTGAGCTTGAAGATCGGCTGATTTACGAAAATGACAGCTTTGATTTGAATATTGCATCAACAAATATTTCTGAAGTCACCCGGAAGGTGGCGATTGGGCATGAGGGCAGCTTCGCTCAAAAAGGTTTGCAGTTTCGCTACGACATTGAACCGTTAATTACCAAAGAGGCCGACTCGATTCGATTTGCTCAGGTGCTTATTAATGTGCTTTCCAACGCGCAAAAATACACAGCGGCGGGTAACGTTTGTCTTTCTCTGAAACGCTCCGGGCATTCTGCCGCACTGGTCATAAGCGACACAGGCGAGGGAATGCCTGCTGAAATTATCGGCAATATTATCAACCGCTCGGGCCAGGCTTTTAAAGCCGTGAACAGTAAAGGCGTGGGGCTCTACATCGCAAAGCTTATTATTGACAAGCACGGCTGGGAACTCCGTATCGACAGTCAACGGGCTGTAGGGACAACCATTACAATAATTTTGTAGTACATCAGCCCTGTGGGGCTTCAAAGTGAGAAGATCGTATGGAAATGGTTACAACAGGGTTCATCCTGGCAGTTTTTGGAGCTGGTTTGCTTTCTTTCTTTTCCCCATGTGTGCTCCCCCTTCTCCCCGTATACATAGGGTATCTCTCGGGCGGTATGGTGGCAGATAGCTACTCAAGAAGTATAAGTTTTTCTAAAGCATTAGCCTTTACGGGAGGCTTATCCGCCTCTTTTTTCCTCTTGGGTTTTGGCGCGGGGGCCTTAGGGGGCTTTATCAATAGTCACTATTTTTTCCTGGCATGCGGGGCTCTGGTCGTCATTTTTGGCATTCACCAGTCCGGCCTGATCCGTATCCCTCTGCTTAACAACCACAAAAGCCTGGATATTCAGTTTAATCCGCAAAAGGGACTCGTTGGAGCATTTGCGCTGGGGTTCTTGTTTTCATTCGGCTGGACTCCATGTGTTGGTCCGATTTTGGGCGCAGTTCTCGGGATATCTTCGCAGCAAGGCAGCGCCTTCACAGGGGGAGGGCTCCTGCTGGTTTATTCCTTCGGCCTTAGTGTACCATTTGTGATTTTGGCTCTTGGCTCTCAACAAATTCTCAACAGAGTTAAGGGCATTTATCCACATTTTGGCAAAATACGCATTGTGGGCGGCATGTTGATTATTTTTATGGGCAGTTGGATGATTTACAACCAAGTACAGCTCATGCAGGCAGAAAAACAATCATCTCCTGACAGCCAACTTTATGCAGTGGCCCCAAGCGTTTATAAGCTCTCTCTTTCCACGCTGCATGGCGCAAAAGTCAGCCTCTCCGAACTCCAGGGGAAGACTGTTTATGTTAAGTTCTGGACCACATGGTGCCCATTGTGTTTAGCGGGCTTAGAAGAATTTGCGGCATTAGAGAAGCAGTATAAAGATTCTGAAGATGTGGCTATCATATCTGTTGTCACCCCAGGGCTGAACGGCGAAGTTGGCAAGGAAGATTTTATTGCTTGGGCTGAAAGTCAGCAACTGTCATTTCCCATCTTATTCGATGAAACAGGCTCTTTGACAAGGGAGTTTGGTATCCGTGCCTACCCTTCTGCGGTTTATCTCAATAAAGACGGGAAAGTATTCAAAAAGACCGTGGGAGATGAAATTGGCAGCCAGATACAATCCACATTATCGATTCAAAATTGATACTCCAAGGGGTACATCATATGAAAAAGAGAACCATATTGGCGATTGTTGTCGCTATATTTTTCATCACAACAGCAGCGTTTGCAGTAAGGGTAAGCTCTGCTGAAAATCAAAAAAATACGAGTGCGGCAGGCACGAAATACACGTCAGAAATTGATAAGGCAGGCATGAGTGAGATATATTTTGCCGGTGGTTGCTTTTGGGGCGTTGAAGAATATTTTTCCCGCATCACCGGCGTGTATGATGTCACGGTTGGTTATGCGAATGGCAAAACAGAAAATCCGACCTATCAGCAAGTATGTTCCGGTAAGACAGGACATACAGAAGCTGTTCATGTTACGTACAACCCTGAAGTAGTCAGTTTGAAAGTGCTGGTAGAACAGTTTTTCAAAATTATTAACCCGATCAGTGTGAACAAGCAGGGAAATGATGTAGGCAGTCAGTACAGGACAGGTATTTATTTTACAAGAGAGGCAGATAAAGCGAGCGCTGAGGCCGTGATGGTCGAAGTACAGAAAAAATATTCCAAACCGCTTGCCGTAGAACTGGTTCCCTTGAAGAGTTACTATCTTGCCGAAGAATACCACCAGGATTATTTGAAGAAAAATCCTGGCGGCTATTGCCATATCAGCTTTGACAGCCTTAAGGATGTGCAAGTGAAGAAAAGCGGTGAAGTTAAGGTTGACCCCGCCAAGTATGTCAAACCATCCAAGGCGGAATTGAAAAAAATATTATCGCCGGAAGAATACAACGTCACCCAGAATGCGGGAACCGAAAGGGCTTTTTCAGGCAAGCTTTGGGCTCACAAAGAAACGGGAATTTATGTAGATATAGTGACTGGCGAACCCTTGTTCTCGTCCAAAGATAAATTTGAATCCGGCTGCGGCTGGCCTAGCTTCACAAAGCCCATTGACCCTGATGTCATTATCGAACACCAGGATAACAGCTTTGGTATGAAGCGTATTGAAGTAAGAAGTAGGGTCGGAGATTCCCACCTGGGGCATGTGTTCAACGATGGCCCCAAGGATAAGGGGGGATTAAGATACTGTATTAATAGCGTGGCTATTCGCTTCGTACCGTTAGATGAAATGGATAAGCAAGGGTACGGGTATTTGGAAAGTGTTGTTAAATAAGAATGTTCCAGCCTTGCCCTGCGTTCTTCGTGTAGGGATCTCTCTGCCGCCTAGCTGTGGCTTTGTATTCATCGCGATACTAGCCCAAGCACCAAGGTTGCAGGCGAGGAGACCAAGGGAAGGAAATTAAGGAAACGCTGATTTATTCCGTTTGGCGGCGTTGCTTCACTTTTTTGAAATAGTCGAGGACGAAAGAGTTTACTCCTGCTTCAAAAAAAGCTCGCGCCTTGCCAAACGAAATAACTGCGCGTTTCCTTAAAAAAGCCCAGACGTTTTTAAAGTCCAACTTATTCCGGGAATAGAGTCAAGTTCCCTTACATATTCGTCCAAGCTGCTGCGCACAGCGAGGCATTATCATCAGCATACCGCAGGCGTATGCATCCGATGCCTTTGTGTACCAGCGTCCCAAGGAGGCGGAATGGGGTCTGTTTCCTTTTGGGCGAATCTCCCCTGTCGTCTTTAGGAGGAAAGACGACTGCTGTTGTGGTATGCCACGCCATTTGCGACTTGCTCCAACCTCCAAGGAGTTTGGAAATGGCGAAACGTACCAAAAAACAGACATATACGAATGAGGAGTTTGAAGCCAAGGCCCAGGAAATGATGCATATGGCTCTGAGCATGAGTGAGGAGCGCATTTGTGCCTTTTCAAGACTGGAAACTCCCATTGGGCATGCACTGGCTGATGCTGCCATGACCTTGCACTATGCGCTACGGGCATTTCTGGCTGTAAGCCGCCTGCAAGGCAAGTAACCTAAACCGGAGCGCCTGTGCTACTCTATGGTGGACAGGCGCTTTTCATCGCTCCATGCCCCGCCTTTTTTGCTGCTCCCTTTCCTGAACCCGCTCCGGTTCTCCATCTCTTTCCGGCAGAACGTCCCGGCGCAACGTGTTGCCTTCCAGCCTTAGCCCCTTGCCCCATTTTTTCACCGCATACTGCCGCGCCGCATCTCCCGCTGCCTTGTCGTGCGCGGAAAACAGCACTTCCTTGCCCGATCCTGATTGTCTACTGCGCTACAGTGATCACCGCCGCTGGATACATGCGGCTGACATTCAAACTCGCTATGGTTATCGCCACTTTACCGATCATGATGTTGGTTTTCGTTTGTGTCGGTGGCTGTATGCCCTCTGCTGGACAGGAACGGATCGGCCTGGCGTATTATTTGAACGAGCTACCGCCTGGTTACTGACACAAAAAGTTCTATTGCCTGGTGTTTCTCAATTAGAGCGTTTTGTCGCCCAATTACGGAGTCGGGTCGAAGAGCGTCTTTGGCTCACGCTTGGACGTAGCGTCACCGAACAACAACGCCAACGCCTATTGAAACTATTGACTGTTGAAGACGGTAGTCGCGGTTCAAAGCTAGACAAACTTCGTTCTGGCCCCGTGATGATCAGTGGCCCCGCATTGGTTAAAGCACTGCATCGACTGGATGACATGCGTAGCTTCGGGATCACCTTGCCCGCTGCTGCACATATTCCACCCAGCCGAATTGCCACTCTGGCGCGGTTTGCTAATACGGCAAAAGTGACCGCTATCAGTCGGTTACCACCGGCAAGACAGTTGGCCACACTGGTTGCATTTGCGGTTTGTCTTGAAGCCACCGCGCATGATGACGCACTGGATGTTTTAGAATCCTTGTTACGCGACCTTTTTAGCAATGCAGAAAAGGCGGATAAAAAAGCTCGCCTGCGAACACTGAAAGATCTGGATCGATCCGCTGCAACACTGGCAGCGGCTTGCCGGATGGTTTTGGATGCATCAATCAGTGATAGCACCTTGCGCACGCAATTATTTGCCAACTTGCCGCGAGTCTATTTAGAAAATGCATTGAAAGAGGTCGATGCGCTGATTCGTCCCGCAAATGATGTATTTATCAATGCTCTGGAAGAGCGTTATCGAAGTGTTCGTCGATTTTTGCCTGACCTGTTAGAACGGTTGCATTTTGGTGCAAATCCTACGGGAAAAGCCGTGGTTGATGGTTTTGAATGGTTGCGAAAAAATCTGAAGTGCAAACATCCTGAAATTGATGCGCCACAAGATGTAGTGGGAAAGTCATGGCAAAAGCACATCATTGGCAAAGATGGTACGTTGGATATGCGAGCCTATGTATTTTGCGTGCTTGATGCGCTGCGAACGGCCATTCGCCGTCGGGATGTTTTTGTTTCACCCAGTTGGCGTTATGCCGATCCACGCATTGGCCTGCTGGACGGTCCGGAATGGATAGCGGCTCGCCCGATTGTGTGTCGATCTCTGGGACTGAGCGTTGAAGCAAAGCCTACTTTGGATGCATTTATTACAGAACTGGATACAACTTGGCTGGCGGTCGCAAAACGCTTGCCGGAGAATCCTGCGATTCAGCTAACAGAAACTGATGAGGGTAAAACTGAGTTATCACTCGCCGCTTTAGAGCGACTGGATGAACCTGAATCTTTATTGGCATTGCGCACGGCAGTGGCTAATTTGATGCCTCGTGTCGATCTGCCGGAAATATTGCTGGAAGTTGCAGCGCGTTCAGGCTTCAGCAGCGCCTTCACGCATGTATCTGAACGTAATGCCCGTGCAGATAACTTTGCCACCAGTTTATGCGCTGTATTACTGGGTGATGCTTGTAATACTGGACTAGAACCGCTGATCCGGTTGGATATCCCTGCCTTACGACGTGACCGTTTATCATGGGTAGGTCAAAATTACATCCGTGACGATACCTTATCCGCTGCCAATGTTATTTTGGTGTCGATGCAAAGCCAACTTGAACTAGCGCAAATATGGGGTGGTGGTGAAGTCGCATCTGCCGATGGAATGCGTTTTGTCGTTCCTGTGCGCTCAGTACATTCAGGCCCCAATCCAAAATATTTTGGCTCCAGCCGTGGGGTAACCTGGTACAACTTAATTTCAGATCAGTTTTCAGGGTTGAATGCTATCACCGTGCCAGGCACGCTCCGGGACAGTCTGGTGTTGCTGGCCGTTGTACTGGAACAACAAACCGAATTACAGCCTACACAAATCATGACCGATACTGGCGCATACAGCGACGTAGTATTTGGGCTATTCCGTCTACTGGGTTACCACTTTAGTCCTCGACTGGCCGATGTGGGGGGAACCCGATTCTGGCGATCAAGCCCTGATGCCGATTATGGCCAACTCAACGGACTGGCAAAACAATCGGTTAAATTGGAATTGATCACGGAACATTGGGATGATTTATTACGTTTAGCAGGTTCACTGAAGCTTGGACGAATACCTGCGACCGGCATTATGCGTACTCTGCAAACCGGTGATCGCCCAACCCGATTGGCGCAAGCTTTGGCTGAATTTGGCCGGATCGAAAAAACACTGCACATGCTGACCTACATTAATGATGAATCAAAACGGCGCGCTACGCTGACGCAATTAAATCGAGGAGAAAGTCGGCATAGTTTGGCGCGGGCGGTTTTTCATGGCAAACGAGGCGAGCTTCGCCAGCGTTACCGTGAAGGACAGGAAGATCAATTAGGTACGCTGGGTTTGGTGGTCAATATGATTGTCCTGTGGAACACGATCTATATGACGGAAGCCTTGAAACAACTCAAACGACAAGGTTACCAAATCCTTGATGACGATGTGGCCAGGTTATCCCCCTTGGGCTGGGAACATATCAATATGTTAGGAAGATATTCATTTGCTGTACCGGAAGAAGTTGCAAGAGGAGAGCTTCGACCGCTACGAAATCCAGCCGAAGATCTATAAGGGCATCTTGCTAGCGTACGTTTCCGTACCGCTGGACTTCAGAGCTATTCGATGAAATGTGTGGATATTTTTCTTACGTTGGTTTTTGGTTCCATTGCTCCCCAAACCCCAAATAGGGTTTCCCCGAACGCAGGCCATCGGCGGGCGTCAATCATTCCGATTACAGCGGGCAACTGCATCGAGGCGTGGAGCTGAGCTAGGATCTGTTTTGACATTGAACGTACAGACACCAGATAAGAATAAGTGCATTGAGCTTTGGTTTGTTGGTAATCCTTGCGTCCACTGTGTGCAAAATTCGAAGCGCGGGTGCCTTCGCGACTATGACGAGCAACAAGAGGTGTTTGACAGCCAGGACAGATGCAACCACAAGCTTTACCACTGGACACGTCGTCCACTGCAACCAGCTGGCCAGTGCTCTCTTGTAAGGCGAAGGGAATTAGAACATGCGGCATGTAAGACTCCTGTACATTCCAGGGTATAGGAGTATAGGGAACCCAAACCTGTATAACGCTGATTTAGATCGATCATTTTACAAAACAGATGTTATTCACAGGAGAGAGGAAGCGAAGCGCGATCTGTTTCTTTTAGATCTCTTTTGAGCTGTTTTGACTCAGACTTAAAAACAGGCAAAAGAACTGAGTTACTTAGACTTAAACAATCTGACCATATGGTTACTCAGACTTAATAACGAAAAGAGACCTTTTATGGGGTGATAGGTGGCCATTTATGGGG
>ERZ650306.1437-NODE-1437-length-13352-cov-11.154621_pt1 | contig 13352 bp, 19 predicted proteins | sample MGYA00376242_ERZ650306 | MGnify/ENA primary metagenome ERZ650306 (study PRJEB26733, sample SAMN07839244) | wastewater metagenome | biome: urban; feature: wastewater treatment plant; material: waste water | place: USA: North Carolina | collected 2016-03-31 ...
CAATCATATCAACAATTTCATCATTATACATTTACTTCTCCTTTGTATTCATCCAAAGAAAAACCTCCTGATTGTACCAGTAAGGCTTCTTCTTCAGCATTCAAACCTATTGCTTTAGACACATCATAAACTAAATCTTCAGTGAGCTGATTTCTTCCATTTTCAACACCAGATAAATAGGCACATGATCGATTTAGTATTAAGTGCAGGTCATATAACGACATTCCGTATTTGATTCTGAAATCACGGACTTGTTTACCATATTTTGTAAGCATTTCATTTCTCCTTTAGCAAAAACTTTCACTTAGTTTGTAGTATGTTGGACGCACATCTTTCCCTACCTCAAAGACTTTATACTTCTGACCAATCTTTTTCTTTAAAACAGATTCCTCGTTCCAATCATCACAAGAGATTTCTTGTTTAAGAGTAACACCTCTATCTGCATCTTTTACCCATATAACAGCCAATGTCCTAAACCCGTGATCTACTTGCACTAACTCAACCTCTACAATACGCAAGTTGGTTGGTGTTGGTTGCTCAATACAAGCTGTTAAGAACAGGAAAGGTAGTAAGTAAAATATCTTCATTTAATCTCTCCATCATAAGGTTGTGGAATATCCATCCACGCAATAACTTTAAAAGTTGTTCCACTCTTATCAAAATGAACAGAATACTTTCCTTGTTGTTTTCTGCTATAGCCTCCGTGGTGCTTCTTAGCCATTTCTCTATCTTTAGTGTAGAAACTTTTATCTACAGTTCGAACACCTCCACCATCATAGCATTCTAATGTTACCATGAAATAACCATAGTCCACTTGTGGTAAGGTACTACTGTCTTTTTCGTCAATTACATTCCACATTACTTCTCTCCTTTAATGTCATTTAACTCTTTCTTTAATGCTCTAACCTTACTACGATGTTTATTAATCAACACAGAGTTTATCATTTGTAGCTTCTCTAAATAGTCAATCGTTGTATGATCTCGCATTACACGATCATTGTAAGTGTACCCTGCTGTTTCACTACAATCAATTAGTTTTAAAGCATTTGTACTGATATTACAATATAAGGATTTAATCTTATCTCCTATATTACGATTCTCTTGCTTCAATCTAATAATATCTTTGTGAATAGATTTAATCTTTAATTGTTTAATAGCAATCTTTTTAACATTATGCTGTCGTACAATCATATCAACAATTTCATCATTATACATCTTATTTCTCCTTATACAACTTAATAAACATCTTCATGTTTGTATGATCAACAGCTTTACCAGTTCTAGTGTAGCCATCAATTAGTGGGTATTGTTCTTCAAACTCTACAAACAAACCATAGCACTGATCTACTCGTGCATGACCAACAAAGTTTAATGTTCGTAGCAGTGAAGTGAACACCATTAACCTTTTGTCTCTAACTTTATCAATATTAGAAGTCATAGAAACAGATTCTTCTTTGGTCAAACCTTGCTTCTCACAAAGTTGACCTATAAAGTTTTCAGATGTTCCATATTTCTCGATAACTGCTTCATACCAGTCACTACTCACCATATTTCTCCTTATCTAATAGGAAGCATCTTACATTAAAATAAACATAAGATGCAACACAAATTAATTATTTAATACTTTCTCAATACGATCTTTAGCAATATTGAAATACTCTTCATTCGATTCGATTCCTATAGCCTTGCGGTTAGTATTAAGAGCTGCAACAATTGTACTACCTGAACCCATAAACATATCTAAAACAGTGTCACCAACATTACTAGAGTTTTCCACGTAGAATTTCATAAGCTCCTCTGGTTTTTCTGTAGGATGTACTTTATTTCCAATAATGTTGTTAAACTTATGAACTGTTTTACTCTCACCAATATTATTGATGTATTTACTATACTTCATATAATACCACTTATCAATATATTTTTTCAACTCATTAGATAGTTGTTCGTTTTTGAAATTATTATATACTCTAACCTTAGCATTAACACCATATTCTTTTATTTTATTTTTTTATTATCTTCCTTGTCTTTCTGAAACAACTTGAGTAGCTATATTTGTTGGAACTTGTTCATATTTTTCAAATTCCATCGAATAAGATGCTCTTCCTTGTGTTTTAGATCTTAAATCTGTTGCATATCCAAACATCGCTGATAAAGGTACATGTGCATTAATGATTTTAGCATTGTTTCTATCTGTCATTCCTGATACTTGACCTCTTCTAGCGTTTAAATCTCCAATTACATCTCCCATATACTCTTCAGGTGTTGTAACTTCAACTTTAAATATTGGTTCTAGTAATACTGGTGTTGCTTTCTTCATTGCATCTTTTATTGCCATTGATCCAGCTATTTTAAATGCCATTTCCGATGAATCGACTTCATGGTACGATCCGTCATATAACATTACTTTTATATCTTGAACTGGGTATCCAGCAATTACTCCTGCTTCTAAAGCTTCTTGCATTCCTTTATCTACAGCTGGTATGTATTCTCTTGGAATAGATCCTCCTGAGATTTGGTTAACAAATTCGTATCCTTTTCCTGGATTTGGCTCAACTTTAATTTTAACATGTCCGTATTGCCCTCTTCCTCCAGATTGTTTTGCATATTTATTTTCAACATCTGCGTTTCCTATGATTGTTTCTCTGTATGCAACTTGTGGTTTACCAACATTTGCTTCTACTTTGAACTCTCTCTTCATTCTATCAACGATAATTTCTAAATGTAATTCTCCCATTCCAGCTATTAACGTTTGACCAGTTTCTTGGTTTGAAGTTACTTTGAATGTAGGATCTTCTTCTGCTAATTTAGATAATGCTGTTCCCATTTTTTCTTGATCGGCTTTAGTTTTCGGTTCAACCGCAACTTGGATAACTGGTTCAGGGAATTCCATTTTTTCTAATATTATTGGACTTCCTTCATCACACAATGTATCTCCTGTAGTTGTATCTTTCAATCCAACTGCTGCTGCTATATCTCCCGCATAAACTGCATCGATTTCATCTCTTTTGTTAGCATGCATTTGAAGTAATCTTCCCATTCTTTCTTTTTTATCTTTTGTAGAGTTTAAAACGTATGATCCTTTTTCTAAAACTCCTGAATAAACTCTAAAGAATGCTAATTTTCCAACAAATGGATCTGTTATTATTTTAAATGCTAATGCTGAGAATTTTTCTTCATCTTTTGGTTCTCTTGTTAAATCAGCACCTGTTCTTACATCAGTTCCTTTTACCGCTCCGATATCTAATGGAGATGGCATATAAGCAACTACTGCATCAAGTAAAGGTTGAATCCCTTTGTTTTTGAATGCTGTACCACATGTAACTGGCACTATTATATTTTCAATAGTTGCTGTTCTCAATGCTTTTTTAACTTCTGCAGGTATTATTTCTTCTCCACCAAAGAATTTTTCCATTAAAGCATCGTCTGTTTCAACTATTGCTTCAATCATTTTCTCTCTAGCTTCTTTTGCTTTATCTAATAATTCTGCTCTTATTTCAACTACATCATAGTCAGCACCCATTGTTTCATCTTTGAATAAGTATTCTTTCATTTCTACTAAATCAATGATTCCTTCAAATAAGTCTTCTGCACCTATTGGTAATTGTATAGGTATAGCGTTTCCACCTAGTTTTTGTCTAATATCTGCAACACACATGTCAAAGTCTGCTCCGACTCTATCCATTTTGTTAAAGAAAGCCATTCTAGGTACTTTGTATTTATCTGCTTGTCTCCACACTGTTTCTGATTGAGGTTGAACTCCATCAACTGCAGAGAACACCGCAACTGAACCATCTAGTACTCTTAGAGATCTTTCAACCTCAACCGTAAAGTCCACGTGACCTGGTGTGTCTATTATATTTATTCTGTGATTATCCCAGAAACAAGTTGTAGCAGCAGAAGTTATTGTTATACCTCTTTCTTGCTCTTGTTCCATATAATCCATTGTAGCAGCTCCTTCATGAACTTCTCCAATTTTATGGTTTACTCCTGTGTAGTACAATATTCTTTCAGTAGTAGTTGTCTTTCCAGCATCTATATGTGCCATGATACCTATATTTCTAGTATCTTTTAGAGCAACTTTTCTTGCCATTTAAGTTTCCTCCTCTTAACTTATTTTATGATTACCATTTATAATGTGCGAACGCTCTATTGGCTTCTGCCATTCTATAAGTATCATCTTTTTTCTTAATAGTTCCACCTTCATTATTAGCAGCTGCCATTAATTCTTTTTTCAATTTATTTTTCATTCCGTATTCTTTTCTATCTCTTGTATATTTAACAAGCCATCTTATCGCCAATGCTTGTTGTCTTTCTTTTCTTACTTCAACAGGTACTTGGTATGTAGCTCCCCCGATTCTTCTTGATCTTACTTCTAATTGAGGTCTAACATTTTCCATCGCTCTCCTAAATACTTCAATTCCTTCTTCTCCAGCTTCAGTTGTTATTTCATCTAACGCTGTATAAAAAATTGTTTCTGCTAATGATTTTTTACCATCTAACATCAATCCATTGATAAATTTAGTAACTACTTTATCACTATATCTTGAATCAGGTAATACATCTCTCTTTTCAGCTTTTCTTCTTCTTGACACTCGACTTCCTCCTTGTCTTATATTATTTTATTTTGCATCTACTGGTTTCTTAGTTCCATATCTTGATCTTGCTTGCTTTCTGTTTACTACTCCTGCAGTATCTAAAGCTCCTCTTACTATTTTGTATCTAACCCCTGGTAAATCTTTTGTTCTTCCACCTCTTAAAAGAACGATTGAATGTTCTTGTAAGTTATGTCCGATTCCTGGAATGTAAGCTGTAACTTCTATTCCATTAACTAATTTTACTCTCGCTACTTTTCTTAACGCTGAGTTTGGTTTCTTAGGTGTAGTTGTGTATACTCTTACACAAACTCCTCTTTTTTGTGGATTTCCTTTTAACGCAGGTGATTTTTTAGTTTCTTCTGCTTTTGTTCTACCAAATCTTACTAATTGATTAATAGTAGGCATATTTCCTCCTTCCAATACTTTTAAATTTATCTATGTTTTTAAAGAACTCTCTAAACTAAAATCATTCGACGACAATAGAAATGTATGCTTGAACGTTCTATCAAACATACCGTAGTTTATGAGTCATAACCTTTACAGTTTACTACAATCTACTTGCTTTGTCAATGCTTTTGGTGATCTTTCTCTTAAATTCATTCTTATAAATTATATATCGCTTTCAATATTATTATATATAGTATATATATCGGCATAGTGCTTGTGTTTTAACACTGAAAACAACACTATATCTATTGATGCTCCGCTAATTCATTACTCTTTTCTTCCCATTCTTCTAGCTTGCTAATTTCTAATTCATCTATTTTCTCTATTTTTTCTTGCATTTCAACTATTGTATCCATATCATTTGTTTTACCTGCTTCATAGTACTTTTTCTCAGCTATTTCTTTATCTTTAGATAGCATTTCCATCTCTTCTTCTAATTTCTCAATATCTTTTTTCAACTTCGCAATTTTTCTGCTCATTTCTTTTTGCTCTTGATAACTAACTTTCTTTTCTTCCTTTTCCTCACCTTGCTCATTATTACCAGAATTCTTTAGGCTTGCCTTATAATCTTCGTAGTTACCTTTGAATTTCTTAAGACCATTCTCATCTAAGTAATAAATTGTGTTACACACAACATCTAAGAAATGTCTATTATGAGAAACAACCAGTAATGTTCCTTCATAATCCTCTAATGCATCTTCAAGTACTTCTATTGAATATATATCAAGGTGATTTGTAGGTTCATCAAGAATAAGCAAGTTTGCTTTCTCCATATATAACTTTAAAAATGATACTCTAACTTTTTCTCCACCACTTAATTTATCTATTCTTTTTTCAACATCTTCACCAGAAAATAGAAACCCTCCAGCAAGTGTTCGTAAATATTCTTGTGTTAAGTTGAGTGATGTGTTTATTTCTTGTAAAACTGTATTTTCACCATGTAACGCACTATGGTCTTGATCGTAGTATCCTATTTTAACTCTCGACCCAATTGCTATTTCACCTTTGTCTTTAGAAATTTTCTCCATTATTATTTTTAGTAATGTAGACTTCCCAATTCCATTTTTCCCTATTATTCCTACTCTTTCACCTTTATATAGATCGAAATTTATATTATTCAACACTTTATTTCCATCAAATGATTTACTAACATTCCTCACTTGAAGCACGTTCTCTCCAGTTGAGCTTGCCACTTCAAATTTCAGACGCATCCTTTGCGGATTAAAGATTGGATCATCCATTTGTTCTATTCTATCTAATATTTTTTGTCTTCCTTGTGCTTGTCTTGCTTTTATCCCAGCTCTAAATCTATCTATATATTCTTCCATTTTTTTTACTTTTTCTTGTTCTTTTTCGTACCTTTTAAGTTCACCTTTAAGGATAAGTTCTTTTTGCAAAATAAATCTTGAGAAATTACCATCATATTTATAAAGTTTCTTATTTTCAATTTCATATATTTTATTGCATACATTATCTAAAAATATTCTATCATGAGAAACTAATAAAAATGCTTTCCCGTATTTCTTTAAATATTCCTCTAACCATTCTATCGAAACTAAATCTAAGTGATTTGTAGGTTCATCTAAGACTAATAAATCTGGTTCTTGTAATAAAAGTTTTGCAAGTGCAACTCTTGTTTTCTCTCCACCACTTAAGTCTTTTATTATTTGCTCTTGATAACCTTCAAGTTCAAGTCCAGTCAATATTTGTCTTATTTTATATTCTATTTCATATCCATTCTTAGCTTCATATTTTGTAGTAAGATCAGATAGTAATTCAAGATTTTTTTCTAACTCTTCACCTTCTGAAACTGCTAAAAATGAATTAATTTTCTGAATTTCATGCCATAGTTTGTGTTCTTCTATAAACACTTCCATCATTTCTTCATATACAGAGTTCATTTCATCTGAAAAATTATGATTTTGCGATAAATATCCCACTTTTGTTGCATTACTCATACTAATGTTTCCAATATTATTCTGTAGATCAGGATCTATACGTTCCATACCTAACAACATTTTTATAAGTGTTGATTTACCAGTTCCATTTAAACCCACTAATCCTATTCTATCTTTATCTTCAATCGTAAAACTTATGTCTTTTAGTAAGTACTCACCAGAAAATTGTTTATAAATATTATTAAACTGTACTACGCTCATTATATATGCCTCTCTCTATTTCTTATTTCTTTATTTATAGGAAAAAAAGAACCGTCTCTCAACAGATTTTCTCTATTTTGAAACAGTTCAGTTCTCTTCTATCATTTTTTAAAATTTATTTCTTCCCGAAAAGTCCACCAAGCATCCCTAATGCTTCATCTAAGAAATTTCCATCTTTATTAGAATCTAATAATCCTGTTATAAGACTCATTACATCTGGATTTGATTGGCTCAAGTTACTTGATAGCATAGATGTTAATCCATTTAATCCATTTGCATCTAGATTATTCTGTTTCTTTTGTTTCCCTAACATTCCTAATACTAATGGTGCTACTGTCATTAGTAATTGCATACTATTGTTTTGATCTAATCCACTTGATTTTGAAACCGCTTGTGCTACATTTGGTGTTTTATCTCCGAATAAGTGACCTAATATACCTAAACCATTTGCTGATTCAGGATTATTTAAAAATCCTGTAACGTTATCCAATATACTTCCATCATGATCTTTTTCTAATGCTTTATTTAATGATTCTGCTCCTTCAGGAGTATTTGTATTTTTATTCAATGCTTCTAATATTGCAGGTAGCGCTAATCCTAATCCACTCTTCACTTGTGCTTCGTCTCCACCTAATTTTGATGTTAACGCTTGTAAATCTTGACCTTGTAACAACCCAATAATATTATTCAAATCCATTTTTTGTTACCTCCTATTTTCTATATATATTATTGTATCATTAAAAATATGAAATGACAACACTTCTTCATAAAACTATTGATTTTTTTTTCTATTAATGATAAAATCAATTATATTGAAATATTCAATTCTTTGAATATTTATTTACTGATATATAAAATAAACTATCAAGGAGGCATTATTATGATTTATAATAATATTGTAGAACTTATTGGAAACACACCTGTTGTAAAATTAAACAGTTTTAAAGATGAAAATATAGCGGATATTTATGTTAAATTAGAAAAGTATAACATTGGTGGAAGCGTTAAAGATAGAGCCGCATTAGGAATGATCGAAGCAGCTGAAAAAGAAGGAAAACTAAAACCAGGTAGCGTTATAATAGAACCTACTTCTGGGAATACAGGAATTTCATTAGCAATGATTGGTAGAACTAAGGGATATAAAGTAGTCATCACAATGCCTGAAACAATGAGTGTTGAGAGAAGAAATATATTAAAAGCATTTGGTGCAGAGCTTATATTAACTGAAGGTGCTAAAGGAATGAAAGGTGCAATTGAAGAAGCAGAGAGACTTGCTTCAGAAAACTCTAATTACTTTTTGCCACAACAGTTCAATAATTATGCTAATCCTCAAAAACACTACGATACAACTGCTGAAGAGATCTTAGCAGATTTCCCATCTCTAGATGCTTTTGTTGTTGGTGTTGGAACAAGTGGAACTATAGTCGGAGTCGGAAGAAAATTGAAAGAAAAATTATCTGGTGTCAAAATTATAGCAGTTGAGCCTGAAGCATCTGCAGTTTTATCTGGTGGCGCTCCTGGTAAGCATGTTATTCAAGGAATTGGTGCAGGATTCATCCCAGGTGTATATGACGGTGATATTGTTGACGAAATTATTCAAATCTCTAATGAGAAGTCTTTTGAATTTGGTAATAGAATGAGCAAAGAAGAAGGGCTATTTTTAGGAATTTCTTCTGGTGCAGCTATCGCAGCTGCATATGAAGTAGCAAAAAGATTAGGTAAAGGTAAAATTGTATTAACTATTTCCCCTGATGGTGGTGAGAAATATCTTTCTACAGATATGTTCAAATAGTTAATTAATATAAAGAATAGAGTAAGAGGTGAGTGCTATTTTTAAATGGCTAAATAGAGAAATAGAAAATATAATGGAGAAAGATCCCGCCGCAAAGAGTAAACTTGAAGTTTTTTTCTTATATCCATCATTACAATCTGTCATATATTATAAAGTAAGTAGTTTTTTCTATAAATATAAGGCATTTTTTATAGCTAGGGTTGTATCACAATTCGGTAGATTTATGACAGGTATTGAGATTCATCCTGGTGCACAAATAGGAAAAAATGTTTTCTTTGATCATGGTATGGGAATTGTTGTTGGGGAAACCGCAGTTATTGGAGATAACTGTATAATATTCCATGGTGTCACGCTAGGAGGTGTTGCCTCAACAAAAACAAAAAGACACCCTACACTTGAAAATAATGTTACCATAGGTGCAGGTGCAAAAATATTAGGAAATATCACAATTGGTGAGAATTCTAAAATAGGTGCAAATTCAGTTGTTTTAAAAGATATTCCAAAAAATAGCGTTGCTGTTGGAATCCCTGGGAGAATAGTTCAAAAAGCAGATGATGACTACTATATGTGGTATATCTAATGCAAATTAAAAGGTCAACGTCCAATATAGGATGTTGACCTTTTCTATTTACTGTATCAAAAATACTAGTTCTTCTTTCTTATTCACTGATATTCCATAGTTTATTCCATTTTCTAGTGTTACTTTACTTCCTGTATTATCTCCTAATTTTACTAAAAGATCAATATAGATAGCTCTTGCACGTGCTTCATCTATTCTATCATCAGATAATTGAATTAATATTACTGCTAGTTTTTCAATTGTCTTCATATTATCTTCTTCTACTTTATTCACACGTAATAGCATTCCCTCTACATTAAAACCTGAGTAATTTATAAGATAAGAATATTTTTCTGCATTATTTATTTTTATAAAATAGTAGTTCTTACCTTCAAATATTAGATTCTCAGAATCACTTACCTCAACAGATTTAGCATCCGTGAGTTCTAACATTTTCTCCCTAAGCTCTTCAATTAATTTACTTTTATAAATATGAGTATCCTTAGTTTCAACATTTATTTGCCCTTGACTCTTCGATTTTTCTTGTACTTCACTATCTTTCGTTTTGGAATTACATGAAAGTAAAAGCAAGGAAAAAACTGTAACTAAGATTAATTTTGTATATTGCATCGTAATTCCTCCTCTTCTTGATTTCTCAATCTATTATAACAAAAAAGGATGACATAGTCATCCTTTTTCTTTTGTTCTATTTTTCTATTTTTGTATACGGCATTAAAGCTATTTGTCTAGATCTTTTTATAGCTTTTGCTATTTTTCTTTGAATTTTCGCATCAAGTCCAGTTACTCTTGCTGGAGATATTTTACCTTTGTCATTCATAAAATTCTTTAGTAAATCAACGTTTTTATAGTTTATATCTTCTATTTTGAACTTAACTTTTGGTCTTCTTTTTCTTCTTTTAAATTCTGTAGCTTGTTTCATGTCCACCTCCTAATTATTTTCCCTAAAATGGGAAATCATCGTCATCGATTATTTCTTCATTATCTTCTGTAGACGAAGTTGCTTCAATACCTTGATTATTAGAAGTTGTTCCACTTTGAGGTGCATAATTTCCACCAGTCGAATTCGAGTTAGTGTCAATAAAATCAAATTTATCAACTATAACTTCTGTAATCCATTTGTTTTCCCCATTTTGTTCATAACTTCTTACGTTTAATCTTCCTTGAATAGCAATTCTTCTACCTTTTCTTAAATATTCTGCTATTGTTTCTGCTCTTTTGTCCCAAGCCACACATCCTATGAAATCAGCTTCTTCTCTGTTAAATTCTCTAGTCACTGCTATACTGAATTTACAAAAAGCTTTTCCCCCTTGTGTGTACTTTAATTCTGGATCCTTTGTTAATCTTCCGATTAATGTAACTTGATTCATAAAATTTTCCCCCTCTGAAAAATTTCTCCTTTTATTTGTTATAATATTATAACCTTTTTGAAAATTTGATTAGTCATTCTTTACTATCATATACTTAAGTATAGATTCTGTAATGTTTAACTTAGTTTCTACTTCAGTTAACTTAGTTCCATCCATTTGAAAAGTAGTCAATACATAATATCCATTTTCTTTTTTCTCTATTGGATATGCTAATTTTCTATCTCCCCAGATTTCTGTACTAACTGATTCCGCTCCAGATTTTGCTAGAGTTTCTTCTACTAAAGTAACATTTGCTTTCTTCTCTTCATCTGTTAATTGAGTAGAAAGTATGAACATAATTTCGTAGTTAGTCATTTCGTCTCTCCTTCCCTATGGTTTTTAGCCTTGCATCACATTCGGCAAAGCAGGGTACTATCTATTTTAACAAAATTGTTAAACAAAATCAAGTCTTATTTATCTAAGACTATTTCCACATTCTCTTTATTCGTGTTCATTAAAGAATGGTGGGACTACAAATCCATCATCTTGTGATGTGCTATCAATTAATTTTCCACTCTCTTGAGTTGATGATGTTGGAGTAGTTGATGATTCATTTCCAAACATTAAACCTATATTTGATGTTCTTTTATCAATAAAATCAGTCGCAACTATTGATACTTTAATTCCATTAGTTTCTTCATCAATTACAGTACCAAATATTAAGTTTGCTGTTCCTGAACCAGCTTTTTCTATTATTGTATTTGATATTTCTTGTATTTCCGTTAATTGTAAATCTAATCCACCAGTTATGTTTAATAAGATTTTTCTTGAACCTTCTATTGATTTTTCTAGTAATGGACTGTTTAGGGCTTGCTCTGTAGCAATTACTGCTCTATTTTCTCCATCAGCTTCTCCAAATCCAAGCATAGCAACTCCAGAATCTTTCATTATAGCTCTAATATCTGCAAAATCCAAATTTATATATCCTTGTTTTGTTATTAGTTCAGATATCCCTTTTACTCCTGCTCTTAAGATATTATTTGCTTCTTTAAATGCATTCATTAGAGTGATATTCATATTTGGTAACTCAAATAATTTATCATTTGGTATGGCAATTAATGTATCTACATGTTTTCTTAAATTTTCTATTCCTGTTTCAGCATTTTTCTTTCTTTGAGGCCCTTCAAAAGAAAATGGTTTTGTAACTATTCCAACAGTTAGTATCCCTAGTTCTTTAGCTAATTCAGCTATAATAGGGGCCGCACCTGTTCCTGTTCCTCCACCCATTCCTGCAGTTATGAACAACATGTCTGTTCCTTCTAGTATATGTCTTATTTTTTCTTTTGCTTCTTCTGCTGCTTCTCTAGCTCTTTCAGGATCTGCTCCTGCTCCTAGACCTTTTGTAGCTCTCTCACCTAAGTGGATTTTATGACTCGCTTTTGATATTTCTAAATCTTGTGAGTCTGTGTTCGCTGCAACAAAGTCAACACCGCTTATCCCACTCTCTATCATGTCATTAATTGCATTTCCACCTGCTCCACCTACACCAATTACCTTAATCGTGGCTCTGTTCATGAAATCTTCCATATAAATTATCCTCCAATTTTCACATATTCTTTATCTATTATTATTTTTTGTTTTTTGTTTCTACTGACTTAACAACAGCTGGTTTAGTATTTGCTCCTAATTCTATTGAATCTTCTTCTGGTTTTGGCAAATTACTTGATGCCCCTATAAGCTTTACATTTACATCTTTATATCTTATATCAATATACTCCATTGTTTGTTGAAGCTTAAGTTTTTTATAAAGCTTAAAAGAAGTTTCATATTTTTTTTCTTCAACTAGTTTATCTGTTCTAATTATAACCCCATCTTTTAATACAATTTCGTAATATTCCCCATTTTTTCTTATTTCTGAAATATTTTTGTATAATTCTTCGTATTTTATTCTCGATAAAATTATTTTGAAATCTTCTAATTTTGTATTCGTATCATTATTAACAATTGGAATATCTACATTTTGTACTTCATCTATATTTCCATATATAATAAGATTTTTATCTGCAAGATGAAATTTATTATTATTCCTAATAAAAACATACGGAGTCTTCTCATTTATTTCTATAACTAATTTATCAGGATATATTTTCTTGATATCAACAAATTCAACTCTTGGATCATACTTAAGATTTTTTTCGAGTTTTTTTGCATTTATATATATCAAATTTTTTCCTTTTACACCGTTTAATTTTTGAATTATATCGTTCTTTATGATTTCATTCTTTCCTTTTATGGAAATTTCATTTACATTGAAGTATTTAGTTTTAAATCCTAAAATACATAAATTCAAAAACAATCCTAAAGAAATCAACACAAATACATACTTTATAAATTTTTTCATTATTAACTCCATATACCCTAATAGTGTTATTA
>ERZ650306.1438-NODE-1438-length-13352-cov-6.222005_pt1 | contig 13352 bp, 11 predicted proteins | sample MGYA00376242_ERZ650306 | MGnify/ENA primary metagenome ERZ650306 (study PRJEB26733, sample SAMN07839244) | wastewater metagenome | biome: urban; feature: wastewater treatment plant; material: waste water | place: USA: North Carolina | collected 2016-03-31 ...
GTAAAATTCGGTGCCTATGAAGTTGTTGCTGAAGAAAATCCTGATGTCATCCTCGTTGCTTCTGGTTCGGAAGTAAGCACATTGGCTGAAACGGCCACAATGCTCAAAGAAGACGGCATCAAGGCAGGCTTGAAAGACGGGATTCTGACGATTACACTGCCGAAACTCCCGCAGGAAATTGAAAAAGCACCCCATCGTATCCAGATTGACTGAAGATGATGTATAAGATATTCCTGGAATACTGAAAAGTTTATTCATGCTTTCTCTCCGGGCGGTACTCCCCCGGTACCGTCCATCTTTGGAACAGGTCATGATAATCCCCCATTATCGTGGCCTGTTTTTATGTGCCCATAAACAGTTTGCGTTTCATGGCTGTTTATAATAAGCTGGAGAAAATGGAGGGAGAATGTATGGAGAAAAGACTGGAAGACAGGAGTTTGGAAGAATTGTGGCAGCTCTTTCCCATCTTTCTTGTACCCTATAAAAAAGAATGGGCAGATTGGTACAGGGAAGAAAAAGGTCGTTTGAAAGTTCTGCTGGGCGCAGGGCGGGTAAAGCGCGTCAGCCATATCGGAAGTACGGCTGTTTCCGGTATCTGGGCCAAAAATATCATAGATATCCTGTTAGAAGTACCGGATAAAAAAAGAATGGCAGAGGTACGGGAAATTTTGAAAAATAACGGCTGGCTCTGCATGAACACTTCAAAGAACCGCATTTCCATGAATAAAGGGTACACGGAAAAGGGATTTGCGGAGAAAGTGTATCATCTGCATATCCGGCTGCCCTGCGATCATGATGAATTGTATTTTCTCTCTTATCTGCAGGCGCATCCTGCTGTTGCGAAGGAGTATGAAACATTGAAACTGCATTTATGGAAACGGTATCCTCATGACAGGGACAGATACACGGAGGCAAAGACAGATTTTGTCAGGACATATACGGAACGGGCAAAAAGAGAATACGGGAACCGGTGGGAATGGTAATCGGTAAAACAGCCCGGTGAAAATCGGGCTTTTTGTGTGTGGATTTCCGGAAATGAATATCGAAAACATATTGTAAACTTATAACACAAAAACAATTGACAGAAGAAATTGTTTATTTTATACTTGAATCCGAGATAACAATAAAGGAAACGGAATGATTCCGTAAAAAGGGGAGTTCTATTATGGAAAGTGCTTGTCAGGAAATTATCCGCTTGGCGGAAAAGGTCATGGATGGCGGACAGATCACGCCGGAAGAGGCGGGGAGGCTCATTCGTACAAAAGATGAAGACACCATGCTGCTTCTTGCCATGGCGGATAAAATCCGTCAAAAATTCGGCGGCAGTTCCGTGGATTTCTGCGCCATCATCAATGCGAGAAGCGGGCACTGCCAGGAAGACTGCAAGTTTTGCGCCCAGTCCGGCTGGTACAGGACAGGTGCCAAGGTATATCGCCTGCTGCCGGAAGAACAGATTATCGAAGCGGCAAAGAAAGCAAAAGCGGCAGGCGCCGTCCGGTTCTCCATTGTTACCAGCGGCCGTAATCAGGACAATCCCAATGAGTTTGAAGAAATTATCGCGATCGTGAAGCGTATCCGTAAGGAAGTAGGTATCGAAGTCTGCTGCTCCCTGGGGCTTATTTCTTCCGAGCAGGCGCTCCGGCTGAAGGAAGCGGGCATTACCCGCATTCATTGCAATATCGAAACGTCTCCGTCCTATTTTCCGGAAATCTGTACTACCCATACCATGGAAGACAAGGAAGATATCATCAGCACGGCGCAGAAGGCAGGGATCCGTGTCTGCTCCGGCGGCATTATCGGGCTTGGCGAATCTTTGGATCAGCGCGTGGAAATGGCGTTTAAGCTGAAAGAAATGCACATTGATTCCGTGCCGCTGAATATCTTGAATCCTGTAAAAGGAACGCCTTTTTATGATAATAAACGTCCGTCCGCTTTGGAAATCCTCCGCACTTTTGCCATGTTCCGCTTTGTTCTTCCGAAAGCCCTCATCCGTACGGCAGGCGGTCGTGAAGTCAATCTGAGAAGCCTGCAGGCCCACGCGCTTTCCGGCGGCCTTAACGGCATCATGGTGGGCGGCTACCTCACCACCGGCGGCAGAGATCCGAAAGAGGATCTGGTCATGACGGCGGATCTGGGACGGAGCAGGACGTCCCCGCAGCTGTAATACAAATCAAAACCGAATCGCAGAATTAAAAAAGAAGAGCGGCGCCGTACCGGTGTCCAGACATTAGATTTTTAGTCTGATTTTTGGAATGTGGTACAGGATGCGCCGTTCTTTTTTGCTGTCTGTACCGGTAAGGCAAATAAAGAGGAATATTAAGGCACGCCGTCAGATGCGGGAGAGCAGACGGCAAATTTCTTTTGCAATAAGATATGATTCAGTTAAAATGAAAAAAGAACAGGCAAATAGTTTTTTAAAGTAGGAGTGTAATAAAAGTTATTTAATGATATAATTCATTTAAAATAATTTAATCATGGGAAGTAAATCTGTTTCTTGGAAGGCTTTCGTTTTCCGTACAGAAGCCTGCATCGGCGGTTTTGATGGAAGCGGAGCCATAAATTATTTTTTTATGATTACATGGCATAGAAAGTATTTTACATAAGTAAAATCCCAAAACTTTCTAAGTCATTTCTAAGGAAATCGTTTTATCTCATATAGTATAACCTGACTTTTAAAAAAGTCAAGGTCATTTTTCATTATTTTAAAACTTTATTTTTAAAATTTGATTTAGAACATATTTCTTGTCATACACTAAAATCTCTATTTCTTCTAGCATTTCATCTTTTACCTCTATTTTTATACCTTCTTTTGTTAATTCAATATCTAGTTTATTACCTTTCCACATAAATGAAAATGAAAGTCTTGACCAATTTTCTGGTAATTTAGGGTTTATTCTTAAATTACCTCCTACCATTCTTACACCACCAAACCCATTCACAACTATTTGCCAAAGTCCTCCTAATGATGCAGCATGAATTCCATGATCAGAAGTCTTCATATTCTCTCCTAAATCAATTTTTGTTGCTTCTTGGAACAATTTATAGGCTAAGTCTTTTTCATCTATATCTGATGCCAATATTGAATGTGTTGATAAACTTAAAGAAGAATCATGCAAAGTTCGTTTTTCATAGTAATCATAATTTGCTTTTTTTACTTCTTTACTAAATTTATGTTCTAGTAAGTAAAGTAACATTACTACATCTGCTTGTTTAACAACTTGTATTTTATTTACTTGATCTAAATTATAATCTTTAAACATTGATCCGATATGCTCTTGATTTTTATATTTTGTTAAATCAATATCTTCTAGACTTAAAAATGTATCGTTTTGTGGAATTACGTTATCTAAATCTCGCGGTTCAGGTAGATAAATTTTTGGTAATTTACTTGTCCAATTTTCCATTACATTTTGAAGACTTAATTTACTTTCTAATTTTCTAATTACTTCTGAATCACTTTCTTTTAACTTATTATAGTAATTAATTGCCGTTTCTATTGTCCAATATGCTAACCAATTTGTAAATGCATCATTATCAACATGTTCTTTATACTCATCAGGACCAATTACTTCATTAATATGATATCTTTGTTTAATCTCATCCCATTCTAATCTGCTCGCCCAAAAAATAGCTGTATCAAACATTATTTCATATCCATATTTTTCCATAAAGTCTTCATCATTTGTTACCATGTAATACTGCCATATTGCAAAAGTTATATCTGATGTGATATGTTGCTCAATGAATCCACTCCATATTTTTGTAGATTTTCCTGTAACAATATCAACTGCTCCCCAAACTGGAGTAACTTCACCATCTTCGAGCCATGCTGATTCCCAAGGGTACATTGCTCCTTCGTAACCATTATCTTTGGCTTTTTTTCGTGCTCCTCCTATTGATAAATATCTGTATTCTAATAATTTTCTAGCAATTTCAGGCTTACTATACGTATAAAATGGTAGTATGAAAATTTCTGTATCCCAAAACGAATGCCCTTTATACCCTTCTCCTGATAATCCTTTTGCTGCAATACCACATCTGTTATCGTGAGACGGAGTCATTACCTTTAAATGATACTGAGCAAATCTTATAGCTAATTGATCATAATCATTACCTTCAATTACTATATTTTGATCATTCCAGTAATTTGACCATACCTCTTTATTACTATTGAATAAAATTTCATAACTCATATTAGATATTTCTTTTATTTCATCTAAAGAAGCATCTCTTATCTGCTCTATTGTTAAATTTTCTGAAGTGATATCACGAGTTGTATAAATATTAGAAAACTTTTCTATTACTAACGTCTGACCTTGAGTCAAATCATAATTATTTGATATTGTAACTTTTCTTCTATCAATAGATAACTCTGGTTTTTCTTCTATTTTACCCCCATTTATATAAATATTATGAGCTGAGTTTTGAATAAACGTTATACAACTTTCTGATGTTTCTTGTAACATTTGTATGTATTTATATTCATATACCCTCTTCTCACCTTCATTGAAATGCTGAGATCCTGTATTCGTAACTTGACCATTTATTCCACTAATAAATCTAATATTAGCAGTTTTTGATAATGGTGTTATCTCAACTCTATTTACTATGACATGAAGTCTATCTTGAGCAACAAATCTGTTAAATTTCAAGCTATATTCATTACCTTCTTCATCTAAATACACAAAAGTTCTATTCAACTCTCCTGTTTTTAAGTTTAAATATTTTACATACTCTTTATTATTACTCGCATTTAGCATTAAGTGCTTTCCATTTATGAATATTTCTATTTCTGTGACATCTGCTACATTTGGTAATTCTGTTACTTCATTTTTATTTGCCTTGTTAAATGTTCCAGAAATAAATAAATCTCGTTTTTCATTTAAGTATCTTTCTTCATTGGCACTTCTAAGTCCTATATATCCATTTCCTAAGGCGAAAATAGCTTCTGTTTTTCCTATATATTTCTCTTCAAATTTTATTTCTGATACTATCCAATTTTTAAATTCATTTTTCCCTAAATCGTATTTCATCATTCGTGTTTCTCTCCTTCTGCTTTTTGATTTCGGATATTATTTTATTTCTCTCCACCAATTCTCATGCTTGACATAAAATATTTATTTAAAATTATATACATAATAAGTATTGGCAATATTGATATAACAGAAGCTGTCATTATCTTATTCCACTCTGTAAAATATGTTGATTTGAAACTTTCTAGTCCCCTTGGTAATGTATATTTACTAGCTGACGAAATATATAGTAAAGGTTTCATGAATTCATTCCAAAATCCCATAAATATAAATATTGCTTGTGCACCTAATGCTGGTTTTGCCAATGGTAATGCCATCTTAAAGAATGTTCCTATTTTTGACAATCCATCTATTGAGGCTGCCTCTTCAACATCTACGGGGAAATTTATATAAAACTGTCTCATCATAAATATATATGATGCATTAATTGATGCTGGTAAAATAAGTGACCATAATGAATTTAACAGTCCCATTTTTGCTAATATTATATAATTTGGTATCATTAGTACTTGCCCAGGAACGGCTAATATTAACACAATTATTCCAAAAAATATTTTTTTACCTGCAAATTCTCTTCTTGCAAGTACATAACCTGACATTGTATTCAATAAGACATTTACTGCTGTTCCAACTGTTGCAACAAAAATAGAGTTTATTATCCAAACAGGAAAATCTGCTCCTGAGTTGAATAAAAATTTATAGTTATCTAGTGTGAATTTTTTAGGAATTAAATTAAATCCCCCTCCAACGATCTCACCATACTCTTTAAATGATGCAGAAACTGTCCATAAAAATGGTAGTAACGTAACTACTGAATACAAAATCAAAATTGTATATAATAAAATACTATATAAGCCTTGTTTATTTTTTTTAGCCATAATATTCCTCCTTCGATTTTGTAGTTAATAGAGACTCTCTTCTTTACTAAATCTCTTAGCTAAATAAGTTACTCCCATTATGAATAATGCTAATATGAATGCCAATGCTGTTGCTCTACCCATATTTGGTTTACCTGCAAATGCATACTGATAAATTAATAATACTAGTGTTAATGTTGCTGTTCCAGGTCCACCTGTTCCCTTCGAAACTATATATGCTTGGTCAAATACTTGGAAACATCCAATTAATCCCATTATTACTACAAATGCAGTAATTGGCCTTAAATTAGGTACTGTAATATACAAAAATCTCTGCCATGCATTTGCTCCATCTATAGATGCTGCTTCATATTGTGTTGCTGGAACGTCTTGTAATCCAGCTAAATAAATTGTCATAAAAAATGGCACTGTTGACCATATATTCATTGCCATTATTACTTTTAGTACAAAATCTACATCATCTAACCAGTTCTTTCCTTGTACACCAAAGACTTTTAAAAACATATTTATTAGCCCCTCTTGATTAAACATAAACATAAAAATCAGTGTTAATGCTGATGATGATGTTAATGTTGGCAAGAAATATATAATTCTAAATGTATTTTTTCCTTTTATATTCGAATTTAAAACAGATGCAATTAGCATTGCTAGAAATGTCTGAATAGGAACAACGATTGCAACATACTTCAAAGTGTTGAAGAAAGCAGCGATAAGTTTTCTATCGCTTAGAACATCTGTATAATTTTGTGCTCCTACCACTGCTTTTACTGCAAACTTTGAGTTTAATTTTAAAAATGATAATACAAACGCATATCCTATTGGGAATAAAAAGAATACTAATAATATAATTGCCGCTGGCAGTATGAAAAGGTATGATTGTAGCAATTCCTCTTTTTTCATTTTATTAGCCATATTCTACCTCCCAGTTTTCTTATTATTTTGCTTCTGTGATTTGTTTTAATCCTTCTTCTAAAGTCACTTTTCCTTGAAGAATTAATGGCATTGTTTTACCAAAGTTTAAATATATTGTTCTTAGATTAGGTGATCCTGCCCATAAGTTTGCATATTCTGCTCCAGCTACATGTGCTTTTAATAATGGATCAGCTGCTAATCCCATTTTTGTTACTAATGATTTTCTTGTCGGTAATACTTTGTAAGATGCTGACCATTTTTCCATACCTTGTGCTGATGTCATGAAATCAATAAATGCTCTTGCTGCTACTTTATTTTTAGAATCTGCATTTATACCTAATGATACAGTGTATGCTGCTGTTCCTGGTTTACCTGCTGTCAATGGCATTTCAACTACACCATATTTCAAATCTTTAAAATTTTGTGCTAAGAATGGTTGAATCCATGGTCCTTCCATAACCATTGCAACTTTTCCTGTTCCTAATAAATCTCCTGCCCAACCTGCTCCTTTTTCTTCTGCTGTAACTAATGTTTTTGCAGTATGCATATCAATGAATTGTTTAATTGCTTTTATTACTTCTGGATCTGTAAAATTAGGTTTCCCATCTGCAGTTTCTATTTTTGAACCTGTTGCTTCTGCAGCATATTTCAATCTTGCTAAGTCAAAGTTTCCACCAAAACCTACAACATCACCTTTTGTTAATTTTTTAGATAAATCAACAAATTCTTCCCATGTCATTTTATCTTTTGGTTCAGGTAATCCTGCTTTTGTAAACATATCTTTGTTATAGTATAATGCTAAAGTTGAAAAATCTTTAGGTATTCCATATGTTTTTCCATCTTTAACAAATGGTGCTACCATTGCTGGATAAAAATCTGTTAAATCATAACCTTCAATTGGTTCTAAATAGTCGTCTTCAATATATTGTCCTGCTGTATAAGCATCATAGTAAAATACATCTGGTCCTTGCCCACCTGACATTTGAGTTGTCAATACTTGATTATAATCTCCTGTTAATGGTGCGTATTCCACTTTAATTTTCGGATTCGCTTTTTCAAATTCTGCTATCATCATTTTTAATGCTTTATCCTCTTCTGGATTTCCTGTCCATGTTGCAAATCTTATAGTTCCTGATGCATCTTTTGTGTCTACTGCCGCTGCCTTATCTGTAGCCTTTCCACCGCATGAAACCATAGCAACCATCATTGCTCCTAATAATAAAAGTTTCTTCATCAATATCACTCCTCATTTTTATTTAGAAAACGTTTTTCTATTAAAAATTAAAAAACGTTTTTCTTACTGTTATATGCATACCCCATAATTTTATATTGTCAATAGGTAAATAAAAAATCTTATTGCTCAATATATTTAAACAATAAGATTTTTTCTAATAAGTCTCTCTCACATATATTTCTGGCTCTATCAATAAATTTATTCCTGACATTCTGTCAATTATCAAATCAATCATATTTTTTGATATCTCATCCAATTTATGACCTACAGTTGTCAGTTTAGGATAAATCATTTCACTCAAAATAATATTATCAAATCCTATTATTTTTATTGTCTCTGGAATAGCATATTTTTTTTCTTTACAATATTCGATAGCTCCAATTGCCATAGTATCACTGAAACAAACTATTTTATTTATTTTTTTAGTTTCAATTAGATATTTTGCACCGTTATATCCACTTTTTTTTGTGAAGTTTCCTTCAAATTTTTCTATTTTCTTTTTACCAAATTCTGAAATAACTGCATTTTCTCTTTCTAAACTTACTTGTGCAGTATCTTCACCTGTTATAATTCCTATTTTTTCTTTACTCGAAATTTCTAATTTTTTCATATATTCTGAAATTTTCTTTATTCCGATATAATTATCTGTTTTCACCGAATTTAGTCTTCCTCCAAAATTATTATCAAATATTACAAATGGTATTTGTTTGTAGTTTTTTAATTCTTCTATTTGAGGATCGTTATTCATTAATCCAAAAAATATAGCTCCTTTAACATTTTCTGCCTTACAGAGTTCTATATAATTTTTCATATCATCTCCATAAAATAATTTGTGAATGATAAGATTGTGATTTATCTTATAAACTTCTTCCAATAATTGTTTCAATAATTCTACCCACAAAATAGAAAATCTAGACTCTTCTTTATTTCTCTCTTTACTTAAAATAAAGAGTGCTATTTTATTTATTTCTCTTTTAACTAAATTTATAGCAGTCAGATTTGGGGTATAATTCTGTTCTTCTGCATAATCTTTTATTTTATCCCTTAATGTTTCACTTACACCTTTTTGATTATTCAAAGCTTTAGATACTGTTCCAACGGATACCCCAAAATACCTTGCAATATCTTTTATTGTAATCAAGCTTACCTCCTACATTAACCCTTATTTTATTTTTTCAAAGAAAGAGCTCTCAATTAAAATTGAGAACTCCTGTATTCTTATAATGCTGTTATTTTAATTTTGGTTTTAGTATTCCTAATAAGATTGCAGATACTATACTTCCTGCTATTACTGCAACTAAGTACATTAAGAAATTGTTACTTAAGAACATTACTAATATACCACCATGTGGTGCTCTTAATTTGATGTCAAATAACATTGTTAATGCTCCAGCAAGTGCTGATCCAACTATCATTGATGGTATTACTCTTAATGGATCTCCTGCTGCAAATGGTATTGCTCCTTCTGTTATAAACGATAATCCCATTATATAGTTTGTTTTACCTGCTTCTTTTTCTTCTATTGTAAATTTATTTCTAAATACAGTAGTTGCTAATGCTATTGCTAATGGAGGTACCATTCCACCTGCCATTACTGCTGCCATTGTTGCACTTCCACCTGTTGCTTGTGATGCTGCTAATGTCCCAACACCAAATACATATGCTGCTTTATTTACTGGTCCACCCATATCTACTGCCATCATTCCACCAACAATTAATCCAAGTAATACTTTACTTGATCCACTCATTGAGTTTAAGAAGTTTGTTAATCCATTGTTTATTCCACCAACAACAGGGTTAAGTATTAATAACATTGCCAGTCCTGTTATAAGAACTGATAATACTGGATATAATAATATTGCTTTTATTCCATTTAAACTCTTAGGCATTCCTTTTAGTAGATAAATTACTAACTTAACTACATAACCTGCCAAGAATCCACCGACCATTGCTCCTAAGAACCCTGATCCTCCACTTGCTGCTAGCGCACCCGCTACTAACCCAGGTGTTAATCCTGGTCTTTCTGCTATACTGTATGCTATGTATCCACCTAATATTGGTACGAATAATCCAAATGCTGCTCCACCTATTGTCATGAAGTATTTTGCTAAGTCTGATGACGATCCATATTTCGCACCCGCATCAGCAAATCCTAGTAAACTATCTGCTAAAAATGCAAATGCTATTAATATCCCACCACTTACTACTAAAGGTAACATGAATGAAACCCCACTCATTAAGTGTTTGTATAACCCTAATCCTTCTTTTGCAGTTTCTCCAGCTGCTGATCCTTCAGCATTCGAACCATCACCTGCGAATATAGGAGCGTCTCCATCTAATACTCTTTGAATTAATTTCTTAGCGTTGTTGATTCCATCTTTTGCTCCAGTTTTTATAACTTTTTTACCAGAAAATCTATTTGTCTCTACATTTCTATCTACTGCTAATATAACACCTTTTGCTTTTTTAATTTCTTCTGCTGTTAATAAATTTTTTGTTCCATCAGTTCCATTAGTTTCAACTTTAATATTTACACCCATTTCTTTTGCTGCTTTTTTCAATGCCTCTTCTGCCATGTATGTATGGGCAATCCCTGTAGGACATGCTGTTACTGCTACTATGTAATCTGCATCAGTATTTACTACAACATTTTTTGCTTCTTCTGCTTTTTCTGTCTCTTTTCTATCAATTAATGCCATAACTTCTTCCGCACTATTTGCTTTTAATAAAGCTAGTCTGAAATCATCATCTAACAATAATTGTGATAATTTAGCAAGAACTTCAATATGCTCATTGTTTGCACCATCAGGAGCACCAATCATAAAGAATAGTTGTGATTTTTCACCATCCAATGAATCATAGTCTATTCCATCTAATTTTCTTCCAATTGCCACTGCAGCTTTTTTTATTGCATTTGTTTTAGCATGTGGTATAGCAATTCCCTCTTCAAGAGCAGTTGAACTTAATGCTTCTCTAGCATTAACTGCAGTAACGAAATCATCATAATGATTAAGTACTTTTGTTTCTTCAAATGACCAAGCAATCTCTTTAATAACCTCGCTTTTTGTTGATGCTTGTAAGTTTAAGTTGATTCTTTCTTTTACTAATAGGTCTAATATTCTCATTCACAACACCTTCCTCATCTATTTAATATTTTGATTCTAAATTATAGTTTCTTTATCAAAGTTACTTCATTATACAATTTTTCAACCAGAGCTTTATTTCCTAATGTTGGTGAATATGCTGTTGCACTTCCTGCTGCAATCCCTAATCTAAATGCATCTTGAGTTGTATAGCCTTTTTCTAGCCCTGCTAAAAATCCTCCGATTAATGAATCACCAGCTCCAATTGAATTTACTAACTCTCCTTTTGGAACACTTGCCTCCCACATTCCTTCTTCATTTACTAATAACGCTCCATCTCCACCACGAGATATAATTATATTTTTAATCCCTTTATCAAAAAAATACTTAACTTTTTCTAATATTTCTTCTTCCGTTTCAAGCTTTTCTCCAAACATTTGTCTAAGTTCTTTTATATTTGGTTTTATTAAGAAATTGTTATTTAAATTCTTATCAATTAGATTACCTCTTGTATCGAGCACTACTTTCACATCTTTCCCTGCGTGCTCTGCCATTTCCTTATAAATAGTATCACTTATAGATGCTGGTATACTCCCTGATAAAACTAACGTATCTCCACTTGAAAGACCTGAAATTTTATTTGTTAATTCATTCAATTTCTCTTCGCTTATTATAGGAGACAGTCCTGATATTTCAGTTTCTTTTTTGCTTTCACTATCAAATGCGATTACATTTATCCTTGTGTTTCCATCAACTGGAATAAAATCGACGATAATACCATCATTCTGTAAATCATTTAAAATAAATTCTCCTGCAAATCCAGCTACATAACCTAGTGCTGTATTTTGAACATCTAATGTCTTCATCATTCTCGAAACATTAATTCCTTTTCCTCCAGTCCTCAAACTTGCTTCCTTAGTAAGATTAAGTTCTCCTACTTTAATATCTGCATCTAAATACATATCATAGTCTAATGCTGGATTCAATGTTACCGTGTAGATCATTTCAATATCCTCCTTAATATTTTATTTTACTAAGTTATCTATTCCAAGAATTTATAATATCTGTAAAGTTTCCTAAAAACTCGTCTACTTTTCTTCCTTTTATTTGAATGCTGATTATTTTATCATCCTGTCTTATCAATTTCAATATCGACAAATCTTCTCTTGTCTTTAATTCACCAAATATTGTATATTGACCATCCAATTGCGTTAGAATATTCATTGTTAAGAAAAATTGTGATCCATTCGTATTTGGTCCTGAATTTGCCATTGCAAGCATTCCAGGATCTGTAAAGTCTACCCAATCTGCAATCTCATCTTTCATTGTATATCCTGCTGATCCTGTTCCATCACCATTTGGATCTCCACCTTGTGCTAAGACATTTGTAATTACTCTATGGAATTTCAATCCATTATAAAATCCTTCTTTTGACAATTTTACAAAACTTGCTACTGTTACTGGTGCTGCTTCTGGATATAAATATACGTTTATATCTCCTTTAGTTGTAGAAATAGTTGCTTCTAATTCATAAGAAGCCATTTTTTTTACAAACTCTTTTTGCTTTTTATCCTCAATTTTTTGTTGCTTCATATCTTCTTTTGAAACCTTCGTTGACACATCATCATTTTTCTTAAACACGCTAGAACAGCTAAGCAATGTAACTAATAAAAATAATGAAACTAAAATCTTTTTCATTGATTCCTCCTAAATTTATTTTAATTTTTACCCTTACTTATATCTTTAATTACTTTCTCAACATCAATTTCCATATTGAAATCAAACTCAAATATGTTGAAATTAAAATCCATTACTTCCAAATCAAACTTATGTAGATCTTTTTCAGATTCCATAATGTTTTTGTATACTACTAGAATCATTGCTACATCATCCGTAGCATCTCTTGCCTCAACAATATTTATAAGTCTATTTTTGTTAACATTGAACGTCTCTTTTACAATTTCCTCAGCTTTTTTTTTATTTTTTATTTCGCTCATTAGATTGTAAACAATTCGAGGAAGCCTTATACCAAATTCAATTACGGGTTCTTCTCTCTTTTTGAACTTTATTACCGCCATCCATACACTCCATATTTTTTTATAATTGTACCACATTTTTTACTATTTATCAATTTTTTGTTGTGAGACAATACATATGTGGTAAATTGCAACAAATATTTACCATTTTTTTCTAAAAAATCTGCTTGTCTTTT
>ERZ650306.1445-NODE-1445-length-13301-cov-32.559867_pt1 | contig 13301 bp, 13 predicted proteins | sample MGYA00376242_ERZ650306 | MGnify/ENA primary metagenome ERZ650306 (study PRJEB26733, sample SAMN07839244) | wastewater metagenome | biome: urban; feature: wastewater treatment plant; material: waste water | place: USA: North Carolina | collected 2016-03-31 ...
AGGAATCGGCCAAGGTCGCCCACTTCTGCTCCATGTGCGGCCCGCACTTCTGCTCCATGAAGATCACCCAGGACGTGCGCGACTTCGCCGCCGCCCAGGGCATCGCCGAAGCCGAGGCCCTTGAGAAGGGCATGGAGACCAAGGCGGTGGAGTTTGTGAAGAAGGGCGCGGAAATCTACCAAAAAGTCTAAAGTCACCTTCCGCCGTATCCGACGAACGGGCCGCAGGGCCCGTTCTTTTTTTGTGCATTGAACCGCTTTCGCATGGCTTCCCCGGCCATGCCGGCGCGCCGCATCCCCTGCGGCACGCGCCTTTCCGCCCCCCTCCAAAGCACCTGCTGCATTGCGGAATATCCAGTCCCCGCGCGGGATAGACCGCTCGATCTACCGTTCGTCGCAGCCATCTCAAGTTCGCATCGGCGCCGCCGTTTCCTACTGGACCGGAACGAACGGGACGTCGTGACGCAGATCACCGAACCCGTTTCAGTTTTTTTCATTTTTGTCGTTACCGTAATTAGTACGAGACCAGATTCCGCGCTGGCCTGAACTGTCTGCAAAGACCGGTAAACCCCAAAAACTGACCGCCGCTCCGGCAACGGAAGCGGCCCGAGAACCGAGATGCGCAAGCTGCCCGAAAACGGATTCACGCTGGTCGAGCTGCTGGTGTCGGTCGCCATTGCCGCGATCCTCATCAGCATCGCCGCGCCGTCGTATGTCGCGCTGACCAACACCAACCGGTTGGCCACCCAGGCCAACGACATCCTGGGCGGCCTGATGATTGCCCGCAGCGAGGCGATCCGCCTCAACCAGCGCGTGGTGTTCTGCCGCAGCGACGACGGCAGCACCTGCTCGGCGGCCACCGACGGCTGGAGGGGCTGGCTGGTGTTTGCCGACACCGACGGCACCGACACCCCCAGCGCATCGGAGATCCTGCGCAGCGGCACGATCTCCAACGCCTCCGGCATGAGCGTGCTGGCGAGCGCCGCGATCAGCGGCCAAACCAACCGCATCCGCATCGGCTCGGACGGCTTTGCCCGCACCGCGCCGGGTTCGTCGTCGGCACTGCTGCAGGCCAAGCTGTCGGTGTGCATCGTCACCGCGTCGCCGGCCCACAACGCCCGCGAGCTGCGCATCGCCTCTGGCGGCCGCCCGCTGATCGTCCAGGTGGACAACGACGGCGCCTGCCCCACCCCCTCCAACTCCTGACCCCTATCCACAGGCATCCCGGAAATGAGAAACAAGTCCCTCCTCAAGCGGCAAAAAGGCGTGGGCCTCATCGAAGTGCTCGTCTCGATGGTCGTGCTGTCGCTCTGCATGCTTGGCATGGCCGCCCTGCAGACCGTCTCGCTGCGCAACAACCAGAGCGCCCAGTCGCGCTCGATGGCAACCATCATGAGCGCCTCGATCACCGAATCCATGCGCGCCAACGTGATCGCCGCCAAAGGGGGCGAATACAACGTGGACACCTGCTCGAGCGCCAGCGGCACCAGCCTCGCCAGCACCGACGTGGCCTCCTGGCTCAACGCCCTCAAGGGCGCCATCGGCCGCACCGCGTGTGGCGGCATCGTGTGCCGCAACGCCACCTGCGACATCACCGTGCAGTGGGACGACTCCCGCGCCACCAGCGGCAAATCCGCCTTCAGCGTGACCACCCGCGTCATCCTGTGAAGACCGCCATGTTTGCCCAGACCTCACGCCCCGCCCGCATGAAGGGGCTGACGCTCATCGAGCTGATGATCTCGCTCGTTCTGGGCATGGTGCTGGTGGGCGGCGTGCTGGTGGTCTTCCTGGGCAGCCAGACCTCCTACAAGACCTCCGACAACCTCTCCAAGATGCAGGACTCGGCGCGGATCTCCTTTGCGCTCATCAGCCATGAGATCCGCGAGGCGGCCGGCACAGGCTGCGGCAACGGCAGCCGCCTGGACAACGCGATCTCGAGGCGCAACGAGAGCATCCTCAACGCCGCCCAGGCCTCCACCCCGGCCTGGTGGAGCGTGATGGGCAACGGCGTGATGGGCTACGACGCCGGCACGGCCAGCCCCGCGATCGCCATCGGCACCGGCACCACCCAACGCGTCAGCACCACCGACGCGATCCAGCTCACCGGCGCTTATGGCGCCGGCTTCAGCATCGACGCCCACAGCAACACCGGCTACAACTTCACCCTCAACACCGCCTCGTCGGGCCTCAACGCCGACGACATCCTGATCGCCTGCGACTACAAGCAATCCACGGTGTTCAACGCCTCGTCCGTCGTCGGCAAGACGGTGACCTACGCGGCCGGCGCCGGCAGCTCCCGCAACTGCGGCATCGCCCTGGGTTACGACGCCGACAACAACTGCTCCACCACGGCCTACAAGTACGACTCGCTGGTCGCCCGCCTGTACCGCTTCGGGGCCAGCACCTGGTACATCGGCAACGGGACCAACGGCCGCCCCTCCCTCTACCGCGTGTTCCTGAACGGCAACCCCGAGGAGATCGCCACGGGCGTGACCGACATGCAGATCCAGTACCTCCAGGATGGCAACACGGCCTATGTGAGTGCCCCCTCCGTCACCGACTGGGGCGCCGTCATCGCGGTGCGCCTCACGCTGAACTTCGAAGGCGTGGACAAGAACATCGCCACCGGTGGAACCGGGGATCGCCGCATCAGCACCGTGGCCACCAGCACCATCATGCTGAGGAACAGAACGCCATGAGCCGGAACCCGCACCACGCCCAGGGCGGCATGGTCCTTGTCGCCTCGATGATGATCCTCATCATCATCACCCTCCTCGGCCTCTCGGCCATGCGCAGCGCCGGCCTCGAGGAGCGGATGAGCGGCAACCAGTACGACCAGAACTACGTGTTCGAAGCAGCCGAAGCGGCCCTGCGGGAAGCCGAAATCGTCGCCGCCGCACCGCTGACCTTCACCAACGCCTGCACCAACGGCCTGTGCCCGACCCCCGTTGCGGGCGCCACCGACCGCTGGATGGACAGCAGCTTCACCGGGTGGAAATCAGCCGCCAACGCCAACGCCGGCATCGTCACCGCCCAGTACATCCTCGAAGACATGGGCGCCCAGCCGGTGGATGGCACCTGTCATCTGCAGGTGCCGGTCGAGCCCACCTGCCTCATTCCGATGGTCCGCATCACCGCCCGCGCGGTTGCCGCCAACGGCCGCGGCACCTCGGTCACGCTTCAATCCAATCTACGCCAGTAATCCAGGGAGTCGGTCATGAGCAGCCCGTCCAATCTCAAGCGCAACTGCAAGTCCGGGGCCGTTTTCACGCCATCGCTGATCGCCCTTGCCGTCGCACTCATCTGCCAGCCGGCCAGCGCCGTCCTCGACATCCCTACCGCGCCCCTGCAATCGGCCGCTGCGATTCCGTCGAACATCCTGTTCGTGCTCGACGACTCGGGCAGCATGCAGTTCGAGATGATGCCGGACGACCTCACGATCTGGCCCGGCGAGAACCCCATCGGCGACCTCGGCTACGGCGTCTACCTCTTCCCGCCGCCCAACCGGACGATCTACGGTTCGGACATCTACGGCCAGAACAACACCAACTGGCGGCTGATCCCCACCTTCAGCGACACCAACTTCCACAACTACTACAAGCGCTCGGCCGCCAACAACACGATCTTCTACGACCCGTCGATCACCTACACCCCGTGGGTGAAATACGACGGCACGTCGTACGGCAATGCATCCCCCAGCGCCGCGCCGTACCACCCGGCCAACTCGGGCGCCGGCACGCTCAACCTGACGAGCCAGCAGTCCCTCACCGCCAACTGGATATCCGGAACCTCCCTGACCAACGGCGCATCCCAGTGCGGCTGGTCGGGCACCTGCTCCCACAGCTTCTGGCCTATCACCTACTACGTGTACAAGGGCGGCAGCCTCAGCAAGACGGCGGCGGCGAGCTACACCAAGTACCAGATCCAGGGCAACAAGGGCTACGCCACCGACCTCGCCACCGGCACCACCACGACCATCTCGGGCACCTTCCCCTCCGGCCGCTCTGTCGCCGACGAAGCTCAGAACTTCGCCAACTGGTTCTCCTACTACCGGTCGCGCACCCTGGCGGCCCGGGCCGGTTCGAGCATCGCCTTCTCCAAGCTCGGCATCAACTACCGGGTGGGCTTCACGACCATCAACACGTCCGACTTCGGCGACGCGATCCCCACCTCCGGCGTGTTCGACGGCACCAACCGGCAGACGTGGTTCAACAACCTGTTCTCCAACGCCGTGCCCACCTCCGGCACGCCCCTCAAGCAGGCCCTCGACCGGGCCGGTCAGTACTACTCGCGCACCGACAACACCGGCCCCTACGGCCCCGCGCCCCAGCTGTCGTGCCGACGCAACTTCACGATCCTGACCACCGACGGCTACTACGGTGAAACCACTATCTCCGGGATCGGCAACGACGACGGCACAGCGGGCTCCACCATCACCGGCACCAACTCCCAGTCGTACAAGTATTCCGCGGTCAAGCCCTACCAGGACAGCTACACCAACACCCTGGCCGACATCGCGATGTACTACTGGAAGAACGACCTGCGGACCGATCTGACCAACAACATGCGGGCGACCAGCACCAACCCGTCGTTCTGGCAGAACATGAACACCTTCACCCTGTCCCTCGGGCCCCAGGGCACCCTCAACCCGGCCACCGATCTGGCCCGCCTGACCGCCGGCACCGCCACCTGGCCCGACCCGCTCGCAGGCGACGCCCAGAAGATCGACGACCTGTGGCACGCCGCGGTTAACGGCCGCGGCAGCTTCGTTGCCGCCAAGAACCCCACCGAGTTCGCCAACGGCCTGGTCTCGGCCCTCACCACCATCGGCGAAGCGGGCGGTGTGTGGAACGTGGCCGTCACCGCCTTCACCCTCGAAGCCGACGGCAAGACCTTCGTCGCGCGCTACGACGGCAACTGGGGTGGCGACCTGTGGGCCGTGGGCTACAACGCCAACGGCCAGATGAACACCACCTCTGACGGCACCCCGATCCCGGTCTGGAAGGCCTCCGCCAACGTACCGGCGCCCGCCTCGCGCAAGATCTACACCTGGAAGGACAGTGGTGGCGGCGGCGGCACCACCTTCGAGTACACCAACCTCAGCTCCAGCAAGAAGAGCGCCCTCGGCAGCTCGGCGGTGGTCGATTACCTGCGCGGCGTGCGCACTGGCGAAGTCTCCAACGGCGGCGCCTACCGCAACCGCACGTCGGTGATCGGCGACTTCGCCAACCCGGCGCCGGTTTACGTGAAGGCGTCCAACACCATCTTCGCCGCGGCCAACGACGGCATGCTGCACGCCTTCAACGCCTCGACGGGTGTCGAGCAGTTCGCCTACATCCCGGGCAGCGTGAACTTCACCACCATGGCCACGCTCGCCAATCCCAACTACTCCCACGCCTACCTGAACGATGGCGAGGTGGTGGTCTCCGACCTGGCCACCGTTGGCAAGAACATCCTGGTGGGCAGCCTGGGCCGCGCCGGCAAGGGCATCTACGCGCTCGACGTCACCACGCCCTCCTCCTTCGGCACCAGCAACGTGCTGTGGGAATACACCGACTCCGACCTGGGCCAGACCCTCGGCAAGCCGCTCATCGCCAGGCTCAACACCGGCGACTGGGCGGTGATCATCGGTAACGGCTACAACAGCACCAACGAGAAGGCCTTCCTGTACATCATCAACCTCAACACCGGCGCGCTCATCAAGAAGATCGCCACCGGCGCGGGCTCGTCGTCGGCCACCAACGGCCTGTCTTCGCTGGTCGGCTTCGACAAGGACGGTGACAGCAAGATCGACCTGATCTACGCGGGCGACCTGCTCGGCAACTTCTGGCGCTTCAACCTCGCCGGCACCGATACATCCGCGTGGAGCGGCACCTCGATGTTCACCGCCCGCGACGCCAGCAACAACACCCAGCCGATCACCGGCGGTCTCGCCGTGGCCATCGACCCGAAGACCAACAAGCGCTGGGTCTTCGGCGGCACCGGACGCTACCTCACCAACGGGGACGTCTCCGACACCGCCATCCAGAGCTGGTACGGCCTCATCGACGACGGCACCACCATCGCCGGCCGCAGCGCCCTCACCCAGCGCACCCTCACCGCCGAAACCGCCCAGGGCAGCTACCTCACCCGCACCTTCTCCGAGGCCACCACCAACGACATGGTCGGCAAGAGTGGCTGGTACGTGGACATGGCCGTCGGCGGCGTGAGGACCGGCGAACGCATCGTGTCCCGCAGCCAGTACTCCGCCGGCGTGCTGTACGCCAGCAGCGTCGTCCCCAGCACCGACAAGTGCGCATCCGGCGGCACCGGCTACATCAACGCCCTCAGCGCCTTCTCGGGCGCAACGATCACCAAGCCCTTCTTCGACATCAACAACGACAACGCCTTCGACGACGCCGACAAGAAGCTGGTCGGCGGCAAGCTCACCCCGGCGGGCTCGGTGCGCACCGGCGGGATGATCGGCGAGATCACCATCAAGAAGGTGACCGACTCGAAATTCACGATCCAGAGCTGCGATTCGACCGGCGTCTGCAAGGCCCAGCCGAACGTGAACCTCAGCGAGCTCAAGGGTCGCGTCTCGTGGCGTGAAATCCGCAAGGAATGACTTAACGTGCCGTTATAGCGGTGGTCAGTCGCAACCACCGCCACCGGAACACCCACCATGCGTAACCGTCTTCCTAAAAACCAGGCCGGCATGACGCTCATCGAGCTGATGGTCGCCGTGTGCATCGTCGGCATCCTGACGATGATCGCCTACCCCAACTACTCGACCTACGTGGTGCGCAGCAAGCGCAACCTGGCCACCGCCTGCCTGCAGGAAGCGGCCCAGTACATGGAGCGCTTCTACACCACCAACCTGCGCTACGACCAGGCCACCGACGGCACCGCCGTCGCCCTGCCCACCACGTCCTGCGTCAGCGACATGAAGGGCAACTACGTGCTCGCCGTCGCCTCGGTGAGCGCCAACGCGTTCGTCCTGAAGGTCACCCCCCAGGGCGGCCAGGCCAGCTCCGACACCCAGTGCGGCACTCTGACCCTCAGCCAGAGCGGCGCCCGCACGGTATCCGGCACCGGTACGACCAGCACCTGCTGGTAAGCCCCCCCGACAAAGGCGGGAAGTCCCGGCCCATCCGGCCGGCGCTTCCCGCCTTTGTCATTCAGGCAACACTTCGCCCCCATCCGCCAGCGGCGCCGGCACGTGGGCAACACCCTGCCGTCGGGCAGGTGCTAGCATTCCTGGATACCGACTACCAGAAGCCAGGCCCGCCCATGAACCTCGAGAAAGTCATCTTCGGTTTCTTCATCGTCTTCGCCGCCACCCTCAACTTCGGCTTCTTCATCGGCGAGATCGACAACCCGGCCCACCACGACATCTACGAGCTGTTCGCCGCGGTGGTGGTCAACCTGATCGCCACCGTGCTCAAGTTCGGCGACCGTACCCAGATCGGCGCCATCCACCTCGCCACCAGCCTCGTCGCCGACCTGCAACTGCTCGCCGCGGCGATGGTGTGGGGCTACGTCGTCCACGTGGCCGGCACCGGGCTCACCCCGACCACCATGTCGAGCATCGTCTCGCTTTCGGGCGGCGCGCTGTTCGCCAACGTCGTGTCGGTGGTGATCCTCATCGCCGAAACCATCATGCAGCGGCGCTGACGCCGTGAACAGCACCCCCACCAGCACGATCTTCCTGGTCCTGCGGCGGCTGCGCACGCCGCTGATCGTGCTCATCGTGATCTTCGCGGTGTCGGTGCTGGGCCTCACCCTGGTGCCCGGCCCCCCCGATCCCAACGGCGGCGGCCCGGGGCCGCGGATGAGCTTCTTCCACGCCGTCTACTTCATCAGCTACACCGCCACCACCATCGGCTTCGGCGAAATCCCCTACGCCTTCTCCGAGCAGCAGCGGCTATGGACGCTCCTGTGCATCTACCTGTCGGTGATCGGCTGGGCCTACACCCTGGGCACGGTGTTCGCGATGCTCCAGGACAAGACCTTCCTCAACGCCATCGCGGTACAGCGCTTCTCGCGGCAGGTGCGCCACCTGCGCGAACCCTTCTTCCTGGTGTGCGGCTACGGCGAGACGGGCCGGCTGATCTGCCACGCGCTGGACGAACTGGGCTTTCGGGCGGTCGTCATCGAGTTGGACGAAGCCCGCGTGGGCGACCTGGAGCTGCAGAGCTACTCCGCCGACATGCCGGCCCTGTGCGCCGACGCCGGCAAGCCCGACACCCTCGTGTTTGCCGGGCTCACCAGCAAGTACTGCCGCGGGGTGATCGCCCTCACCAACGACGACGGCACCAACCTCGCGGTGGCCATCGCCGCCCGCCTGCTGGCCCCCGCCCTGCCGGCCCTGTGCCGCGCCGAACACGCCGAGACGGTGGCCAACATGGCCTCGTTCGGCACCCGGCACATCATCAACCCCTTCGAAAAATTTGGCGAGTACATGGCCCTCGCCCTGCATTCGCCGGCTGCCTACCACCTGCTGCTGTGGCTCACCGGTCTGCCCGGCACCACCATCACCCGCCACCGCGAGCCGCCCGCCGGCAAGTGGGTGCTGTGCGGTTACGGATCCTTCGGCCGGGTGATGACCCAGGCCCTCGAAGGCGCCGGCCTGCCGGTGACGATCATCGACCGGGCCCCGCCGATCGACCCCAGCCACACCTGGATCAAGGGCGACGGCACCGGCGTGGAAGCCCTGCGGGCCGCCGGCATCGCCGACGCGGTGGGCATCGTGGCAGCCACCGCCAACGACGTGAACAACCTGTCCACCGTCGTCACCGCCCGGGAGCTCAACCCCCGGCTGTTCACCGTACTGCGGCAGAACCACGTCGCCAACCACACCCTGTTCGAGGCCTTCGAGTCCGACTTTGCGATGGTGCCCAGCGAAATCGTCGCCCACGAATGCCTCGCCATCCTCACCACCCCACTGCTGGCCCCCTTCCTCAACGCCGTGCGCCGGGCCGACGACAACTGGTCGCAGCAGCTGCTCGACGAGCTCACCGAGCGCTTCGGGTGGGATGTGCCCATGGTCTGGAGCGTCACCCTCAACATCGCCCAGGCCCCGTCGGCCTATCGTCTGCTGATGCGCCACGACAGCCTGCGCCTCGGCCAGCTGCTGCGCGCACCCGTCACCGGCCGACCGCCCCTGGAATGCCGCGCCCTGCTGCTGCTGCGCGAAGGCGATCCGCCCCACCTGCTGCCCGGCGACGACCAGGGCATCCGGCTGGGCGACCAGCTGCTGCTGGTGGGCCTCGAGGCCGCCCGCAAGGATCTCGACCTGACCCTCTTCAACGCCCACACCCTGTCCTACGTGCTGACCGGCCAGGATTCGCCGGGCGGGCTGGTGTGGGAGTGGCTCGCCGCCCGCCGCCGGGCCGGCACCACCTGACACCCGGCGCGGGCGGCGGGCGCCCGGACTGCCGCCACCGCTAGGCTAGAATGCGCGGTCCCGATCGCCACCGCCCGCCATGCCGTTCAGACTGCCGCCGCCCGTCATCCGCACGCTGTTCATCCTCGCCCTCGTCGTCATCTTCATTCTGGCGATGATCCCGATGGCCGTCGTGCCTCAGGTGGTGGACTTCCAGGACAAGCTCCACCACAGCGCGGCCTTCGCGGTGCTGACGCTGCTGGGCTGGGCCGGCTGGCCGGCGCGCATCAACGCCGTTGCCGGCGGACTGCTGGGCTACGGCATCCTGATCGAGATCTGCCAGCACACCCTCACCACCAACCGCTTTGGCGAACCGATGGACGTGGTGGCCGACGTGCTCGGCATCGTCATCGCCCGGTGGATCATCCAGGCCCGGACGGCACGCCCGGCGTAAGCGCGGCCCGACGTCTCCGGGATCAGGCCACGGCAAAGCGGTCGCGCACGACGACCTCGTCGAGCGGCAGCGGGCCACTGCGCGGGTGCGCCGGCTGGGCCGCCTTGCCGATGGCGACGAACATCGCAATGACGTGATCGGCCGGCAGCTGGATCAGACGGGCCACCGCGTCGAAGTCGAAGCCATCCATCGGGCAGCTGTCGTAACCCAGCTCCTGCGCCGCGAGCATCAAGGTCTGCGCGGCGATCCCGCAGGAGCGCATCGCCTCGTCGCGCTGGACCGCTTCACGGCCGCGGTAGTAGCCGTCGAGCATCGGCAGGATGGCCTCCTGCACCGGGGCTGCGGCATCGCGCCAGTAGCGGGTCGGCGCCTTATCCCAGGCCTTCAGGTCGGCAGTCACGACAACCAGCAGGGACGCATCGGTCACCTGCGCCTGGCCCCAAGCGGCCGCGCGCAGCTGCTGACGCAGTGCCGGGTCCTGCGCGAGGACGAAGCGCCAGTTCTGGATGTTGAAGGCCGTCGGCGACAGCTTGACCAGCTGCATCAGCGTGTCGATTTCATCCTCGCGGATGCGGTGGGTCGGGTCAAAGGCCTTGACGGCGCGGCGCTGGCGAATGGCTTCGGATACTTTCATCGTAAATCTCCCGGAGGGTTAAAAACATGCATACCAGTTGGTATGTATCAGGGTAAAAAAATCAGCATGCTGGTCGCAGGCTGACGACGTAAGCGCGCAGTTGCGCCATCGTCGCGTGGAAGGCCGCCGCCGACTGCAGGTTCTTCGACACGCTGACGGCACCTTCCCAGGCCGCCACGATGAACAGCGCACAGGCCTCGCACTCCACGTCGGCGCGGATGTCCCCGGCGGCCTGCGCCCGCTGCAGCAGCGCGGCCAGCCTGCGCTGCCAGCGCTCGAGGATGGCCGCGAGATGGGCGCGAAAGTCCTCGTCTAGGGCGCTCATCTCCTGCATCAGGTTGTTCAGCGGGCAGCCCAGATTGATCGCCGATGCATCGGTCGACTGGCTGCACCCCAGCAGGTCGAGCAAGGCCGCCACCGGCGGCTGCGGCCCGTCGTCGAGCGGACGCACCATCCACTCTTCGAGCAGCGGCGCGATGCGCTCGTCGATGACGGCCAGCCCCAGCGCCTTCTTGCTGGGAAAGTGGTGGTAGAACGCCCCCTTGGTGAGCCCGGTCTCCGCCAGAATGCTCGCCACGCTGGCCGCCCGAAAGCCTTCGCGGTGGATTTCGGCGAAGGCGGCATCGAGGATGCGGGCGCGGGTGAGGTCGGGCTGGCGGCTCATGGTGCAAGATTACATACCGATCGGTCGGTATGTGTCAATACGCCGAACTGGCAAAAAAGAAGGCTGCCCGCAGGCAGCCTTCTTCATCCAGCGCGAAAACCGCTCAGGCGGCAAACACGTGCTTGACGCGCAGAGTCTCACCCCGTTCGACGAGGCCGATCAGGCGGTCGATGTTGGGGTGCTTGCCCGGATTGAGGCGCGCGTCCTCGCTGTGCTCCGAGTAGATCTCGATGCCCTGGGCGGCGGCCGTCGGGGTGATGGCACCGTGGGTTTGCGCCAGATGGTTGTACACCGCCAGCGAGCCGGCCTGGCCGGGCTTGTTCTCGATGGTGGCCACCACCTCGTCGGCGGCATTGAGCAGCTGGATCGCCGCCAGGTGCGAAACGCCCGGCAGGGCCTTGAGCTTGTCGGCAAAAGCCATGGGTGAATCTCCGGTGTCGGGGGAAGCGAAAGTCGGCAGCGTTCTGCAAGGGCGACTGAAGTCGCCCCTACGGAACAACGCGGGATCAGATGCGCTTGGCCAGCTCGGCGGCCTTGCCGATGTAGCTGCCCGGGGTCATCTCGAGCAGGCGGGCCTTCTCGGCTTCGGGGATCGCCAGGGTGCCGATGAACTGCTGCAGCGCTTCCTTGGTGATGCCCTTGCCACGGGTGAGCTCCTTGAGCTGCTCGTAGGGGTTGGGCACGGCGTAGCGGCGCATGACGGTCTGGATCGGCTCGGCGAGCACTTCCCAGCAGGCGTCGAGGTCGGCCGCCAGGCGGGCCGGATCGGCTTCGAGCTTGCCCAGGCCGCGCAGGCAGGAGTCGTAGGCCAGCACGGCGTAGCCGAAGGCGACGCCCATGTTGCGCAGCACGGTGGAGTCGGTCAGGTCGCGCTGCATGCGGGACACCGGCAGCTTGTCGGCCAGGTGACGCAGCACGCTGTTGGCGAGGCCCAGGTTGCCTTCGGCGTTCTCGAAGTCGATCGGGTTGACCTTGTGCGGCATGGTGGACGAGCCGATCTCGCCGGCCTTCAGCTTCTGCTTGAAGTAGCCCAGGGAGATGTACATCCAGATGTCGCGGCACACATCCAGCACGATGGTGTTGGCGCGGGCGGTGGCGTCGTAGAGCTCGGCCATCGCGTCGTGGGGTTCGATCTGGATGGTGTAGGGGTTGAAGGCGAGGCCCAGGGATTCGATGAAGCGGCCGTTGAAGGCTTCCCAGTCGAACTCGGGGTAGGCCGACAGGTGGGCGTTGTAGTTGCCCACGGCGCCGTTGAACTTGGCGGTCAGCTCGACGCTGGCGATGGCCTTGCGGGTGCGGCGCAGGCGATACACCACGTTGGCCATTTCCTTGCCCAGGGTGGTCGGGCTGGCGGGCTGGCCGTGGGTGCGGGAGAGCATCGGCAGGTCGGCGTGCTGGTGGGCCAGCTCGACGAGGCGGGCGATGATCTTGTCGAGGGAGGGCAGCAGCACGTCGTCGCGGCCGTCGCGCAGCATCAGCGCGTGGGAGACGTTGTTGATGTCCTCGGACGTGCAGCCGAAGTGGATGAACTCGGTGACGCGGGTGACTTCGGGGTTGTGGCCCAGGCGCTGCTTGAGCCAGTACTCCATGGCCTTCACGTCGTGGTTGGTGGTCGCCTCGATGGCCTTCACGGCTTCGCCGTCGGCCACCGAGAAGTCGGCGATCACGCCGTCGAGCTCGGCGATGGTGGCGGCGGAGAACGGCGCGATCTCGGCCAGTTCGGGCGCGGCGGCCAGCGCCTTGAGCCATTCGATCTCGACCTTCACGCGGTTGCGGATCAGGCCGAATTCGGAGAAGTGCTCGCGCAGCGCGGAGACCTTGGATTCGTAACGGCCGTCCAGCGGCGACAGCGCGGTGATGGGTTGCAGGTTCATGCGTAAAGCCCTTGAGGCAGAAAAGCAAAGTTCTCTATTTTACCGCCTTGGAGCGCGCTTCGCCGATGATAAAATCCGGGCTCCCCAACTGCTGTGCCAAACCCATGAGAAAAGGTCCGCAACTTCTCGAGAACTTCATTTTCTGGAGCCGCTGGCTCCAGGCGCCGCTGTACCTCGGTCTGATCGTCGCCCAGGGCATCTACGTGTGGCTGTTCATGGCCGAGCTGGGCCACCTGGTGAGCAACGTCATCAACTCCGGCGGCCACATCAGCGAAACCGAAACCATGCTGGTGGTGCTCGGCCTGATCG
>ERZ650306.1451-NODE-1451-length-13278-cov-9.482946_pt1 | contig 13278 bp, 8 predicted proteins | sample MGYA00376242_ERZ650306 | MGnify/ENA primary metagenome ERZ650306 (study PRJEB26733, sample SAMN07839244) | wastewater metagenome | biome: urban; feature: wastewater treatment plant; material: waste water | place: USA: North Carolina | collected 2016-03-31 ...
AAGGGCTTGCGCAAAGTGCCTCTCATCGGTATTGCCTGTGAGTATGCGCATCACATTTTTGTAGACAAGAGCGGACCTTCGAAGATCCGCGCTTCTTATGACCGTGCTCGCGAGGTGCTCAAAGAGGGTATGTCGCTGGTGGTATTCCCTGAAGGTGCCCGCACGTTTACGGGTCACATGGGTGTGTTTCGCCGTGGCGCTTTCATGCTTGCCGATGAACTGCAGTTGCCGGTATGTCCGCTTACCATCAATGGCAGTTTTGATGTGAAGCCTCGCATGAAGGACATCTACTGGGCTTTCTGGCATCCTCTGAAGCTCACCATTCATGAGCCTATCGAGCCGATAGGCAAGGGAGCTGACAATATCAAGAACCAGATGAACAAGAGCTATGAGGCGATCATGAACGGACTTGACAAGAAATATCAGGGTTTTGTAGAGAATCCGGACCAATAATTTCGGTTTTTCGCTTGTTATTTCAAAAATAAGTTGTAATTTTGCATCTGTATTACATTATTTAGTATCAGAATCATTAAAATTAGAAGAAGTTATGAGTGATAGCATAGTAATCATTCCTACATATAATGAGAAGGAAAACATCGAGAAAATCATCCGTGCTGTCTTCGGTCTCGAAAAGCAGTTTGATATCCTCGTTATCGATGACGGAAGTCCTGACGGTACTGCTGCCATTGTTAAGGGCTTGATGGCTAATGAGTTTGCCGGTCGTCTGCATATCCTGGAGCGTTCGGGTAAACTCGGTTTGGGTACTGCCTATATCATGGGCTTCAAATGGTCATTGAAGCAGGGCTATGACTTCATCTTCGAGATGGATGCCGACTTCAGTCATGATCCTAATGATTTGCCTCGTCTCTATGCGGCAACTCACGATGAGGGGTATGATGTGGCTGTAGGCTCAAGATATATTTCGGGTGTGAACGTGGTCAACTGGCCTATCGGACGCGTATTGATGAGCTATTTCGCTTCTAAATACGTACGTATCGTAACCGGATTTAAGGTGAATGATACCACAGCTGGATTCGTCTGCTACCGACGTAAGGTATTGGAAACCATAGATTTGGATGCTATCCGCTTCAAGGGCTATGCTTTCCAGATAGAGATGAAATATACGGCTCATCGAATAGGTTTCAAGATCAAGGAGGTGCCTGTCATCTTTGTTAACCGTCGTGAAGGTGTGAGCAAGATGAGTGGTGGCATCTTTGGTGAGGCTTTCTTTGGCGTGATGCGACTGCGCCTGGATGGCTGGTTCAAGAAATATCCGAAGAAGGATTAATACTCAGTAATCACTACTCAGTAATCAGTAATCACTAATCAGTACTTGGATGGAAATCCAAAAGATAGAAAAAACATACGGGCGTTCGCCACAGGCGGATGCCCTCTTTGATTTGATGGGGAAGAAGTCGGTTCATTCCATTTTTCTCCAGGGTTTGCTGTGCTCTTCGGCTCCGATGTTCTTTGCTTCTCTGCAGGGGAAGATGAGGCGTTCGGTACTCTTCGTACTGGATGATGCCGATGAAGCAGGCTATTTTTATCACGATCTCACTCAGATGATGGGGCAGGAGAAGGTCTTCTTCTTTCCTTCCAGCTATCGGCGTGCCGTGAAATACGGGCAGCGTGATGCAGCGAACGAAATCCTACGTACAGAGGTGCTGGCGCGCCTCTCTTCGGGAGGACATTTCCTGGTAGTCACTTATCCCGATGCACTGGCAGAACTCGTTGTGGCTAAGCAGAATCTGGATGAACGGATTCTGAAACTGACTGTAGGCCAGCAGATTGCTCAGACCGATGTGGTTCATACCCTGCGCGATTTCGAACTCAAAGAAACCGATTATGTTTATGAACCGGGCCAGTTTGCCGTGCGTGGAAGCATCCTCGATGTCTATTCCTACAGCTGCGAATATCCGTTCCGTATCGACTTCTTCGGCGATGAGATTGACACCATCCGTACCTTTGATGTTGAGACCCAGCTCTCGCAGGCGAAGCGCACAGAGATAGAAATCGTGCCCGAACTCGCCCATATCGAGAGCAACAAGCAGTGTTTCCTCAATTTCCTCTCCGAAAGTACGCCAGTCGTTGCGAAAGACCTTTCTTTCGTTTGCGACCGCATCGGTCAGATCTATACCGAAGGCTTCTCATCGCAGAGCCTTACCGAGCAGCTGGAGGGAGCTACTGAGGTAGAGGCTGAGCGCATCAGACATGACATGAAGACCGAGCTCAACCTCGTTTCTCCGCTCGATTTCAAGAAGGCAGTAGCGGCTCATCTCCGTATCGAGTTCGGCAAGGTCGCTCCGTCAGAGAGTTCGGCTGTGATACCTTTCAATATCGCTCCACAGCCTCTTTTCCATAAGAATTTCAATTTGCTTTGTCAAACTCTGGAGGATTTCCTGCTCCAGGGTTACACCTTATATATATTGGCAGATAGCCAGAAGCAGCAACAGCGCCTGAAGGATATCTTTGAAAGCGAAGAGCTGAAGCGCTACGCCATCCGTTTTACACCGGTAGACAAGACGCTTCATGAAGGCTTTACTGACCATGACAAGAAGTGCTGTTTCTTTACCGATCATCAGATTTTTGACCGTTTTCATAAATATAACCTGCGCTCAGATAAAGCGAGAGCCGGCAAGATGGCACTCACCATGAAGGAACTGCAGGAGATGGAAGTGGGAGATTTTATCGTGCATGTAGACTTCGGTATCGGCAAGTTCGGCGGTCTGGTTAGGGTTCCTACGGGCAACAGCTATCAGGAAATGATCCGAATCGTCTATACGAACAATGACAAGGTGGATGTTTCTATCCACTCGCTTTATAAAATCAGCAAATATCGCCGCAGCGATACCGGTACTCCGCCTCGCCTGTCTACACTGGGTACAGGTGCCTGGGATAAACTCAAGGACAAAGCTAAGAAGCGAATCAAGGACATTGCGCGCGACCTGATCAAACTCTATGCCCAGCGCCGACGGGAGAAGGGATTCGCCTTCAGTGCCGACAATTATCTGCAGCATACGCTGGAGGCTTCCTTCCTGTATGAAGATACGCCAGACCAGAATAAGGCTACTCAGGAGGTGAAGAAGGATATGGAGAGCGGCAGACCGATGGACCGTCTGGTTTGTGGCGATGTGGGCTTCGGCAAGACTGAGGTTGCCATCCGTGCAGCCTTCAAGGCAGCGTGCGACAGCAAGCAGGTTGCGGTGCTGGTGCCTACTACCGTTCTGGCTTTCCAGCACTATCAGACTTTCAAAAAGCGTCTGGAAGGCATGCCTGTAAGGGTAGACTATCTCAGTAGAGCCCGTACAACGAAGGAAACCAGAGAGGTGCTTGACGCCCTGAAAGAGGGTAAGATTGATATCCTCATAGGTACGCATAAGCTGATATCAAAGACCGTGAAATGGCATGACCTGGGACTGCTCGTCATCGATGAAGAGCAGAAGTTCGGTGTGTCTACCAAAGAGAAACTCCGTCAGCTCAAGGTAAATGTCGATACACTCACGATGAGTGCCACTCCGATTCCGCGAACCCTCCAGTTCTCTCTGATGGGCGCCCGGGATATGAGTATCATGCGCACTCCGCCACCTAACCGTTATCCGATTCATACCGAACTGGTAACGTTTAGTAGTGAAGTTATCTGCGATGCCATCAATTTCGAGATGAGCCGAAACGGACAGGTTTATTTCGTATGCGACAGAATATCCAAGCTTCCGGAGCTCAAGATGCTCATAGAGAAGCATATTCCAGACTGTAGGGTAGCAATCGGTCACGGACAGATGAAGCCTGAGGATTTGGAGAAAATCATCATGGGCTTTATCAATTACGATTATGATGTACTGCTTTCTACCACTATTGTAGAGAACGGTATCGACATTTCCAATGCCAATACGATTATCGTGAGCGATGCTCATCACTTCGGATTGAGTGACCTGCATCAGATGCGTGGACGCGTAGGAAGAAGCAACAAGAAGGCTTTCTGCTATCTGATGGCGCCACCTAAGAGTGCACTTACTCCTGAGGCGCGTCGCCGTCTGGAGGCTCTGGAGACGTTCAGCGAACTGGGTAGCGGCTTCAATCTCGCCATGCAGGACCTGGATATCCGCGGTGCGGGTAATCTGCTGGGCTCTGAGCAGAGCGGTTTTATGGAAGATCTGGGTTATGAAACCTACCAGAAGATTCTCTCTCAGGCTGTCACAGAGTTGAAGAACGAGGAGTTCTGTGATCTTTATCAGGAGAAGATGGATGAAGGTGCCCAGCTTACGGGTGATGATTTCGTTGACGATTGTGGCATAGAGAGCGATCTGGAGATGTATTTTCCTCAGACTTATGTGCCGGGTGACAGTGAGCGCATGCTCCTTTATCGTGAACTGGACCGTCTGGAGAGCGATGAGGAAGTAGAGGCTTACCGCAAGCGTATGATAGACCGTTTTGGTCCTGTGCCTCATGAAGCAGACGAACTGATGCATGTGGTAGGTCTGCGTAGGGTAGGCAAGAAGCTAGGTTGCGAGAAGATTATTCTCAAGCAGGGCTATATGCAGATGCAGTTTGTGAGCAATGTAAACAGTCCGTTCTACAGAAGTCAGATGTTTAACCGCATACTCGCTTACGTTACCAGTCATATTCAAGATTGTGTTCTGAAGGAAAAATTCAACAAGCGAATGCTTCGCATCAATGATGTGAAGACTGTAGGACAGGCTGTAAATCTGTTGAATCAGATATCGCAGATAGATTTAGGTAATGAGAAAAAATAATCTGTGTCTGCAGTCTATGGGTAAAATCCTGTATCAATTGTGGAAGTAGACAATAAAACAGACTGTTGATTTATACTGAAAGGTTAGAAATCTGACAACGTTACATGATGATATGTCAACTTTACATGATAATATGTTTCAGTTTAGTGTATAAAAAAACATTGGAATCTCAATATCCCTATTGAACTCCAATGTTTTATTTTTTTGTATAAGTAAAAGATGATGATAAGCGTTTCACAACGCATTTTGAATTTTTCTGTTGCAAAGATACTATTTTCCATTATAATATAGGGTGTAATATTTGGTATTTTATGGGGTAATATTTGATTAAGTTTATAAAAATGACACTGAAAATACACTTATTCAACAAATAATACCTGTAGAATGAACTATTTTATTGCATAAAAATAAAAAAATAGTGGAAAAACACATAAAAAAGTTCTTTATTTCATTTTTTTATTTGTACCTTTGTTCAGGCATACAACAATTTTAAACATATATATAAATATGAGACAGAAAAAGTACATCTTAAGCGAGCAGGAACTTCCTACTCAGTGGTACAACATTCAGGCAGATATGCCTAACAAGCCATTGCCACCGTTGAACCCTCAGACACACCAGCCAATGAATGCTGATGATTTGTCACACGTATTTAATAAGGAGTGCTCAAAGCAGGAACTTGATACAGAGCACGCTTGGATTGATATTCCGGAAGATGTGCTGGAGAAGTACACCTTCTACCGTTCAACCCCTCTTGTACGTGCTTACGCCCTTGAGGAGGCACTCGGTACTCCGGCGCATATCTATTTCAAGAATGAGAGTATCAATCCGTTAGGCTCTCATAAAATCAATTCAGCCATTCCTCAGTGCTACTACTGTAAGCAGGAGGGTGATACCAACGTCACTACAGAGACAGGTGCAGGTCAGTGGGGTGCAGCCCTCTCTTATGCAGCAAAACTCTACGGCCTGGAGGCAGCAGTTTATCAGGTAAAGATTACCATGCAGCAGAAACCATACCGTTCCAGCATCATGCGTACGTTTGGAGCCACTGTAGAGGGTTCTCCTTCCATGAGTACACGCGCAGGTAAGAACATTATCACACGTGATCCTCATCATCCTGGTTCGCTCGGTACTGCCATCAGTGAGGCTGTTGAGCTGGCTACAACCACACCGGGCTGTAAGTATACGCTGGGTTCTGTGCTCAATCATGTGGCACTTCACCAGACCATTATCGGTCTAGAGGCAGAGAAGCAGATGGCGATGGCAGGTGAGTATCCTGATCAGGTGATTGCTTGTTTCGGTGGTGGTAGTAACTTTGGTGGTATTGCCTTCCCATTCCTCCGTCACAACTTCACAGGCGAGCGCCATACTGAGTTTATAGCAGCAGAGCCGGAGAGCTGTCCTAAGCTGACTCGCGGTAAGTTCGAGTATGATTTCGGTGATGAGGCAGGTTACACTCCATTGCTGCCAATGTTTACTCTGGGTCATGATTTCAAGCCTGCCAACATTCATGCAGGTGGTCTCCGTTATCATGGTGCTGGTATGATTATCTCCCAACTTCTGAAGGATGGTTATCTGCATGGTGTAGATATCCCTCAGCTGGAGTCATTCAAGTCAGGTATGCTCTTCGCTCAGACCGAGGGTATCATTCCTGCTCCAGAGAGCTGTCATGCGATTGCAGCCACTATACGTGAGGCTCTGAAGGCTAAGGAAGAGGGCAAGGAGAAGGTTATCCTGTTCTGTCTCTCAGGTCATGGTCTTATCGATATGCCGTCTTACGATAGCTTTATCAATGGCGATTTGCACGATTATTCTGTGAGTGATGAAGAAATCCAGCAGTTCCTCAAGGATGTGCCAAAGGTTGACTAAATTATAGTTAACAGTATATAGCAAACAGTTGACAATTATTCTTTGAGATATATTGAAATAACAATATCACATTATAAAAGAAGCCAGGCTGCGAAAAGCAACCTGGCTTTTTATTTAGAGATTCTATTTTCTTTTATTTAGAAATTCTATTCTCAGTGCGAGACTTCTATCTTTCATTAGAAGTTCAACCACTCTTCGATAGCCTTAGCGATGACATCGAAGCTTGTGGTAGGCTCGAAGCGGGCTACAACCTGACCCTTCTTGTTAACGAGGAACTTGGTGAAGTTCCACTTGATATCGGCACTCTCCTTGTAGTTAGGATCAGCCTCGCTCAACATCTTGTCGAGAACAGGGTAGAGAGGGTGGCTCTCGTCCCAACCAGCAAAGCCCTTACATTCTTTCAGAAATTTGAAGAGAGGGGCAGCATCGTCTCCGTTTACCTTGATCTTCTTGTAGCGCTGGAACTCTGTGCCGTATGTAAGCTTGCAGAACTGATGAATGCTTTCATCTGTACCAGGGGCTTGCTGACCAAACTGGTTGCAAGGAAAATCAAGTATTTCGAAACCTTGAGAATGATAGGTCTCATAAAGTTTCTCCAGTTCCTCATACTGAGGGGTGAAACCACACTTTGTAGCGGTGTTAACGATGAGCAGCACTTCGTTGGCATACTCCTTGAGGGAAACATCCTTTCCCTTTCTGTCTTTAACAGAAAATTCGTAAACAGTTCTCATTTTTTTTATCTTTATGTATGTGTTATCTATATTTCCGATCTCAACTTATATGATCTAGAGTGCAAAGATACTACTTTTCTCTTAGAATACTTCAAGAGTTTTTTTAAAAATTCTAAAAATCGAACAAAATCATAGATGAAGGAATAAGCGTAATATATATAATGTAGATAGTATCGCAGTTAAGAGTATATAGATTCCGTAGATAATTGGGTTTGTGAATAGAAAGGTGTGTAGATTATAAGACTACATAACGGCCTGCATGAAAGTTGTAAAAATAAAAAATGCAGGATTTTCACAAACCCTGCATTCCTTTTTCTTTACCTCTTTTTCCTCAAAAAACAAAGAAAAAGAGGTTTACGATTAATCTATCATTTAACTTTTCTAAGAACTTGTTGCAAAGATACTACATTTTCTTGTAACACCAAACTTTTTCTCAGTTTTTTTTCAGTAAAAAGGGAAAATTAATCAAATACCCCCCCATTTTTATACTTTTTTGCAATATTCGGTCAAAAAACAAAGCAAAACGGCTCAATTTTATGACTATTCTGCTTTTTTCCTTGTTTGAACGTTTTGCTGTGTACGATAACGAAGAAGGCTGTGTCCGGCAACAACTGAAGATATGTCCTGTAATATGTATTACTTTTTTGTCAATACAGATAAAAGCAGCCATCAGTAATGATGACTGCTTTCATCTGTAATGATGCGGGCTATCCCTGCGTTCTGTTTCGGTATTCAGTAGGCACGATACCCGTTTCTTTCTTGAATACCTTCGAGAAATACTTAGGGTCGGTGAAACCTACTGCGAAGGCGATGCTGCTCAGTGTATCGTCTGTCTTGCGCAACATCTCGCATGCCTTCTTGATACGTATATGGCGAACGAAGTCTACCGGTGTCATTCCGGTCGTTGCTTTCACCTTATTATATAGTACGCTTCGGCTCATACCGATTTCGTTCGAGATGTCATCAATCTTGAGTTCCGGGTTGCCTGCATTTTCAACAACAAACCTGAAGATACGCATCATGGTTCTGTCTTGAATCTGTGCCGCCATAAATGCCAGCTCGCTGTTTGGGTCAACCGCTTCGTTCTCGGCACTAGTTTCAGCCTGGTTAAGAGCAGGCAGAGGAGCTGCTGCAGGCTGTATTCTCAGGGCTGCTATGGCATCTTTATCGCCAGTTTCCTTCAGTTTTCTGATGACATCCATCTGAATGTTGCGGCGCTGGGTGAGGATAGCCTCTATTCGGCCGAGCAGATAAGGGGTAGAGAATGGCTTGGTGATATAGGCATCAACACCTTCATCAAAGCCTCGCTGCTGGTCTTCTACGCTTGCCTTGGCCGAGAGAATCATCACTGGGATGTTGTTGAGGGTGGTATCCTGCTTAATCTCGTGAATCATCGACAAACCATCCATCACAGGCATGGTAACGTCTGTAAGGATAAAGTCGGGCGTCTCCTTGCGCGCCATTACCAAGCCAGCCTTTCCGTTCTCTGCGAGCAGCACGTTATAGGTAGGCGAGAGGATACTGTAGAGGAACTTGCGCAGGTCGGCATTGTCTTCAACTACCAGTACCGTCTGGTCTTTGTGTTCCGCTTCTTCTTGTGCTTCTTTCTGTTCCTTGCCCATTTCTTCCAGTCGTTCAGCCTCTTCATCCTTTTCTTCTTTCTGTTTGTTTACTTCTTCCAGATAGTCGGATGCATTGCGGTCGTCAATCTGTCCGTTCTCTTTCTCCCTTTCTGTCAGGTCGTAATCTTCCTCGGTCAGACCGCTGTTCGTATAGAAGTCTGCCTTGTTGCCGTATCTCTGAGCCTTGTCCAGCATTACCAGCATTTCGTTGGCATTGTCTATTACCATTCTCAGCAGTTCCTTGCCCTTTCGGGTGATACCCGGTTCGGTATCCAAAACGGTTTTTACCGGGGCTCCGATGAGCGTTAGAGGGGTTCTCAGACGGTTGGCAGCATCGTTGTAGAACTCGTTCTTCATCACGCTCATCTCGTGGGTTACGTTCTCGCGCTGGCGCTGGTTGTAGGTATAGAAGATTGCGCCTACGATACCGAAGAGCAGAAGCAGCATCAGAAATTTGCCCCAGATGCTCTCCCAGAAGGTAGGGCGCACTTCGATAGGCAGTTCTGCCACATACTTGCTCCATACACCGTGAGAGTTGGTGGCTCTCACCTTGAGTACGTAATCGCCATGACTGATACGGTTGAAGCCGATGGTATTGCTGCTTCCGTTTGATATCCACACGCCTGGAGCTGTAAAACCATCTATGCGATAGAGATATCTGGTCTGATACTTACGCTGATAGTCGAGCGATGCGAAGTTGATGGTCAGATTTCGCTTGTTGGCAGGAATCACCACTTTATCCTTGTGCAGGATAGGTTCCGACTCCTTCTCTCCGCTATAATGGAGGGAACAGAAGATGACTTTAGGCTGGTAGTTGCTCTTCTTCAGCGTAGCCGGATTGAAGGTAATCAGTCCCATCGGGGTACCTACCGAGATGTTGTTGCTTGCCGGATCGTGGTAAGGACGGCTTTGCGAGAACGACATGTTGAAGTCGAAGTCGTTAGGTCCGAACACATTGCACTGGCCCGTTTTCGGGTTTACGCAGTCGATACTCGATTCTCTGATTACCCAGATTCTTCCCTGGTTGTCTTCTACCATGCCCTGTACGATGCCTTCGTTAACATCGATGGCATGGAAGTATTTCATCTTCAGGTTGTCTTGCAGGAGCGATTTGCTCACAATCTCTTCCATCAAACCGCCCTGTTGCGAGATATACATCTTGCCGCTGGTGTGCTCCATGATATTGTTCATATCGTTTGCAGCCAGACTTGTTGTATCGTTCGGTATGTAGTAGGTCTTGTGGTAATTGATCTTTCTTGCGTTTGTAAAGGCATCACTGAAGGTGATGAGACCATCTGTAGTTCCTACGAGAATGGTTCCCGTAGTGGTGCAGCAGATGCGGCGTATGCGGTCGTAGTGCTGTTTCTCCCAAGGCAGTCCGTTTCGTTTACTGATGAAGCTGATACTGCCGTCTGCCGCCTCGTTAACAAGTGCCAGCCCACCTCCGTAGGTACCTATCCAGATGCGTCCGGTGCGGTCGGCTACAATGTCTTGTATCTTGTCGAACGGCAGCGATGACGGGTTGTTGGCATCATAAACAAAGTGTCTTACCTGCATTTTATCTATCAGATAGACACCATTTCCGTTGGTTCCTATCCATGCTCTTCCCTTGATATCGAAGTGGATGGCGAAGATGCCCTTCTCGTCGAAGTTTACTTGCTGTGGCACGATCTGTCCGCTTGGCGACAGGTATCCGATGCTTTGGTAGGATGCGTTGAGCACCTGGATTATACCATTGTAATAACCAGCCCAGATATGTCCGTCTGGCGATGCATTCACCGAGAACACTTCGTCTTCGCCCACATCCAGCTTGTTGATAATGTAAGGGTGATATTTGAAGACTACCTGTGTCAGGTCGTGAGAGCCTGTCAGCCAGAGGATTCCCTGGTCTGAGAGTACATATTTCGTAATCTTCGGTATGCGGTAGTTGCCCGATGAATTGCTTCTCAGCAGATAAGGCACCAGTTTTCCTGCCTTGCGGTCAAAATAACTGAAGGTTCCTCCTCTTGGCACTACCCAGAGGGTCTTGTGTTCATCTTGTGTGATGAAATTGCTTTCGCAGGTTGTGCGGTCCATCGGGTCGTCCTGGTCGGCAAAGAGCCACTGTGTCTGTCCGGTCTTCGGATTGACGAGGGTTACTCCCATGCCGTCAGTGAATGCCCATACCATACCGAAATCATCGGTATAAATCTTCTTTACCTCTGCCAGAGGCTGACTCGGGCTCTGTACGTTGATGATATCAAACTTGAAGGTGCGCGGGTTGTAGATTACTACACCCAGGTTGGTTGCCATCAGAAGCTGGTAACCTGTATTTTTCAGTCCGTTGATACGGGTTACGCCTTCTGGCATTGGTATCATGGTGAGTCGGTTCTGCAGGTCATATTTTGCCAGTTTACCGTCTTCAGTTGCCAGGAACTCATCTTCTCCCACCCCTCTGAGCCATTTGAAAGGCAGTTTGCTTGGAATTTTCGAATGATATATGTATGCGCCTTTGTCGGTAAGCACCCATTCTCTTCCGTGTATATCTTGATGGATGTACCATACATTTCCGCTTCTGAGTCCCTTTTCTCCTACTTTGATGAGTTCTATGTTCCGCTCATCAAAGGTTTTTCCTATTGATCGGATGATGTATTTTCCATCTTCTGAAGTAAACCATGTAGCTCCGTTTTTCATTGGGTATACCTGGCTCACGCGCAGGTCGATGTTGAACAGTTCGTTGAATTTCTGTCCTACAGCAAAGAACCGGCAGAAGTGGGTATCGTATACGTAGAGCTTGTGGTCGTATGTGATACACCACACGTTGTTGTTATAGGATGGTTCTATTTTCAGTATACGGTTGGTTGACAGAACGTCAATATCATCCGGGTTGTCTCTGAAAGTATGAAACTTGTAGCCGTCATAGAACGACAGTCCGTTCCATGTACTGAACCACATGAGGTTGTCTTTACCTTGTTTGAGGTCTGAGATGGTATTGGCAGCGAGTCCGTCTGTGATAGAGAATTTTCTCACATCGCAGTAGGGTACAGCTGCTGTCATGATGGTAGAGAGCAGTCCTAATAGGGTGATATATAATTTTCTTTTCATCATTTTTTATTCGTATACGTTTATAAATCGCAACAAAGGTAGTGAAAATAAATGAGATATCGTAGTTTTAGGTGTATTTTTTTATGTTATTGCATTAAATTATTCCACTTTTCATGTTATAGGGGTAATATTTGGTTGATTTGCTGGTGGTTCCTTCTTATGTTATGCCTAACAAAAAACTCCCCCGATAAATGAATATCGGAGGAGCAGTAGGGATATGTTGTTTTGAATTTGATTACTTCTGAATCATCTTCTTTCCGTTCTTGATGACTACACCCTTGTAAGCCTTGGTTACCTTCTGGCCTGCGAGGTTGTAAACAGGAGCGTTCTTTGCAGCTTCATCTGTTGTTATGTTAGTGATGCCGGTAGTTGATGCTGTAGGAGCTACAGTAGGAGCGAGTTCTATCTTGGTATTGAATGGAATGATGATACCAGTATAGTCCATTGCTGTCTCCGTATTAGGTTTGTAACCAAGTTTGAACTTGTCGAAAATCTGCATTGTCTTTTCGGCATCTGTGTAATAGTTTGTGTATTCGCCTTCTACTGCCTTTACGAGAGTAACATCTTTGATAGTAACAAGTTTGCATGCATTTTCCTGTTTTGCAGCCTCTTCTACCGTCATTTCGAAAGGCTTGACAATACCATCTGTAACTTTGATGTCTGAAGCAGCAATGTTAACTAACTCTGGAAGTTTTTTAAATTCATCATAAGAAGCCTCAATTGTTCCATTGAGAATTTGACCTGCTTTATAAGACAGAGAACTCTGGTAGATGTCTATACCACCAGTCTCATCAACTATATAGATGTCGCCAGTGCCTACATATTGTACCTGTGCATTCTTTAAAGTCAAAATAGCTTTATTGCCGACACCAATAGCTTTAAATGCAGCAATGTTATCTACCTTCTTTGTTTCTATAGGTTTGGCAGAACCCTTTTTCCAGATCAGAATTTTTTGGATTTGGTCATTGTTGGCATTTGTAACTTTGATGGTATATACCGTATTGGCAGCCTGGTTGTCTGCAGCAATTTCGTACTGGTGTGTACCTTTAGCACCTGTTGTTTGTGTACTGACAGCTTTATTACCAACAAAAATGTTTCTGGTAGTCCTTAATTCCGCAACTCTTTAGTTTAACGTTATTTATAATATCCTGAGCAACAATAAGTTGCTCAGGATTTTGCCATGTCAGAAATTTCACCTATCATAGTGTTGCAATACCAAAG
>ERZ650306.1453-NODE-1453-length-13276-cov-8.304516_pt1 | contig 13276 bp, 17 predicted proteins | sample MGYA00376242_ERZ650306 | MGnify/ENA primary metagenome ERZ650306 (study PRJEB26733, sample SAMN07839244) | wastewater metagenome | biome: urban; feature: wastewater treatment plant; material: waste water | place: USA: North Carolina | collected 2016-03-31 ...
CACTCTTTCCCTACACGACGCTCTTCCGATCTTCGACAGATTATCCAATACTTGAATGAGTTTGGTGAAATTATCATTGATGACCGATTTTTTCAAGAAAGCATATTGTACATAGAACATTTCTCGATCTTCTGGGACTAATGAAATCTCAACTAGTCCTTTCATATTTTGAAAAGGGAGATAAGGCGTCATCAGCGTAATGCCAACATTTGATTTGACGAGTTGGCCTATTGTATTAATATCAGAAAAATGGACTAAGACCTTGGCTTTCCCGTGATGCTTATCATTTAAGTGATCAAAGGCTTTGGTATGCGACAAGCCGTCTTCCAATAAAATAAACGGATAGGCCAGTGCTTCTTTAAATGTTATTTGAGATTTTTGGGCTAAGGGATTATCTTCTGAGACATAAATTTTAAACTCATAGCTGTAGAGTAATTTGACATTCAAATCAGGATGTTTGATGGGCGTCACACTCCCAAGTAAACTGAGTTCTAGATGACCTGATAACAACTTACTGAGTAAATCCGTCGAACTTCCTGAAATCAATTCAAAATTTGAAATGAAATCAACATTATCTTCCGTCTTAAAGAGTTTAGAAAAAACTCTTGTTTTGATCAGTGACGGAAAACCAACATAGACTTTTTGCTGTTTCGCATGTTCAATGGCTTTTTCAACCATCTTAAATTCTTCCAAAATACTCTTCAGTTGTTTTTTCAGAATTTGTCCTTCCCTAGTCAAGAGAATCGAGCGATGGAGAGAACTCTTTTCTATTAAATTACAACCGTAGTATTCTTCTAGCCTTTTAACGGCATAACTAACACTCGGTTGACTGACATTAAATTTTTTGGCGACTAGTGTAAACGACAGCACATCACCCAGAAAACTAAAGTACTCGAAATCTCTTAAATTCATTTTGGCTTTTCCCCTTGTTTTACATTCTAGCATATTATAGAAAATATGTTAGCTTAATTTTTTGTAAAATTTATAGGTTATAAGCAAATTATATGATAGCTATTCGAGTTGACTATAAACTACTTCAAGCGATACACTATGACATGTAATCAATATTTTAATTTTGGGGGAGCAAATGAGTAGCTATCAGGTCATCATCATACCATACTTAAATAAAGGGTCGACAGTTGATACAACTGTCTAAAAAAATAAGTCAATCGACTCATTTTACGCCTACACGCACCAACCGTTTTTAGAATTTCAAGCCTAATGCTTCTGATACTAAAAATGGCGATAAAAAAGAAAGAGAGCTCTACACATGAATAACTGGACAAATGAAATTATTAACCGTTTAGATACTGCCTACAATGCACGTTTTGAAAAAGAAAAATCATTGGTTTTCTTGAATGATGCTTATCAAAACTTGCTCTTCCTTAAATTAAAATACGCCATTGATGAAGATGCTGAACTCTCTAACTTCGCAACTTCTTTCATGGAAGTCAGAGATTTGTTTATCAATGAGTTGAGCGATCGCTATCCTGAAAATTATGCCCAAGTTGCTTGCCAAATTCAAAAATTGCATGACTTAAATGGTCATCTGTCAACAAACGTCTAGGAAGAGGTCTACCAACCATTGAATAACACGAATGAAAAATTATTTAACAAAGGCTTCATTGCGATTACTTTTATTAACTTTATTGTCTACTTAGTCTACTACCTTTTGATGGTCATCATTGCCGTGATCGCACAAAGTAACTTACATGCCTCACTGGGTCAAGCAGGCTTAGCATCTGGTATTTATATTATCGGCACACTACTTGCGCGATTACTCATCGGTAAAAAACTAGAGTTAATCGGCAGGAAAGCTACTTTAAGATATGGCGCTTTGTTTTATTTGCTTACAACAATTGCCTACCTTTACGTCCCAGTCATTCCAGTGCTCTATCTTGTCAGATTTTTAAATGGTTTTGGTTATGGTGCTTTATCAACTGCGACAAATACCATTGTCACAGCTTATATTCCAAAAGCGCGACATGGTGAAGGCATTAACTACTATGGTCTCAGTACAAGTTTAGCTGCAGCGATTGGCCCTTTTCTTGGTTTGATTCTATTAAATACAACCGATTTTCACTTTATTGTCGCTTTTTCAATTGTTCTCGTTTTGATTATCACGATCATGTGCTATTTATTCCCAGTTAAAAACGTGAAACTCTCAGAAGAACACATCAAAGCACTTAATAAAAGTTCTTTCGATAGCTTCATTGAAAAAAAAGCATTATTTATTGCCTTTATGGCCTTCTTAATGGGACTTTCTTACTCAAGTGTCCTCGCTTTCCTATCATCCTATGTTAAAGTCATTGATTTAGTACAGGTCAGCTCCTTATTTTTCGTTGTTTATGCCTTGGTCATCACCTTTACTCGACCACTTTCAGGCAAAATATTTGATAATCTTGGTGAAAAATTTGTCATGTATCCTAGCTACTTATTTTTAAGTGCAGGCCTCATTTTACTGAGCATGACAACCAGCAGTTGGTTGCTCCTAATCTCAGGTGGCGTCATTGGTCTAGGCTACGGTACTTTCATGTCAAATGGACAAGCCGTTTCTTTAAAGACTGTTAAAGACGAGCATCGGATCAGCGTTGCGCTCTCTACTTATTTTATTGGGCTAGACCTTGGTTTGGGTATCGGTCCTTATGTATTAGGGGAATTAAGAACTTTCCTATCTTTCCAAAATATCTACTTAGTTGCAAGTATTTTACCAATCATTTGTATGGTACTTTACAAAATTTATACGTCTAAGAAAGCTGTCAAAGCAGCACTATAAGATACTATCAAGACGCTAGGACAAAAGTCCTCAAAAAAAGGCTATGAGCAATCTTCAATATTAATTGGAATTGACCATAGGCTATTTTTGTATAGCTTTTTGATACATTGTAAAGTAGCATGATCATGTTGTAAGAGATAATACCAAATCGGTATTCTTTTGGTAAAACAATGCGAAATCGGTGAAAAAATTCTGATATGAACCCTAAAACACAAAAAAACCGAGCGCTAGGCTCGGTTATTAGTGCGGAGAAAGGGACTTGAACCCTCACGACCAAAGTAGGTCACAGGATCCTTAATCCTGCGCGTCTGCCAATTCCGCCATCTCCGCGAAACAGTACTTTATTAGTATATCAAAGTAGCTGACACTCGTCAAGAGTTTTTTGAAAAATATTGACGTTTTTATTTTGGTCAATCAATAATTAACTTGATCAAATAAACCATCAGGTAAGTCATGGAAGCCTTTGCCTGCTTTATAATTCTCAAATTTGCCTAGTAAAAATTTATAGGCATCCATCCGGCTTTCGTAACGGATGATTGCGTCTTTAGCACGCACATCGTCTGTTTCATCCGCAACCTCTTGACTTTGGTTCATGGCCATTTCATTGACCATGATTTGTGTGGCTATCCAAGCTTCAAATTCTTGCATAAATTCTTGTTCGTATGTCATCTAACACTCCTTTATCTTTCTTTTCTCCCAACAATCCTGAGTATCAATCTTCTAGCACTTTCTGATAGGCCCAACGGGCGCCTTCAAACATCACCACACCGCATTTTTCAAAGCCGAGTTTGGTTAAAATATGCTGCATGATCTGGTTATCTGGATGCGTATCGACACGAAAATCTTGATAAGTACTGAACGTCTCAAAAACTGAGGTTAAAAACCCTTGTCCCAGAGCCTGCCCGCGAAATGCCGTTGATACCGCCATGCGATGAACAGTTACGTAGTCGTGATTATCATTACGCCACGCGCCTTGTATCAAATCATAAGCGGGGTCGAACCCAGCAATCACCGCAGCATAAGCTGCGGCCTTACCGTCCACTTTTAAGACATACGCCACATTATTTTCAATGTCTGACCTAACATCTGCCGCAGCAGGATAAGCGCTTTTCTGCCATTGATCAATCTCTTGCGCCTTCAAAAAAGCACGCGCACTCTCAATCACTGCCACAATTTCTGACAGATCCGTCAATTTGGCTTTTTCGATCATTTGCGCACCAACTTCACAACTGCCTCCGTCCGCGCCGTGTGCGGGAACATATCAACCGACTGGATATATTTGACATCATAAACCGATGCCAGCTTAACCAAATCACGCGCCAAAGTCGACACATTACAGGACACATAAACCATTTTTTCAGGCTGCGTCGCGATAATCGTGTCTAGCAACTTGTCGTCCAGCCCCGTCCGAGGCGGATCAACGATCAAGGCGGTCGCTCTGAACCCTTCAGCCACCCACTTAGGCACCACCGTTTCAGCCGTCCCGACTTCATAAATCCCGTCCGGCACATTGACCTTAGCGTCCTCTATTGATTCCGCAATGACATCCATGCCACGAATACTTTTAACCTTGCCCACAAAGGCGCGGCCAATGGTACCAGTCCCAGAATAGGCATCTATTAAATCATCGTCAGCACTCGCATCCATCGCCTTTACCGCCTCGCGGTAAAGCACATTAGTCTGTTCAGGATTAAGTTGATAAAAGGCCCGCGGGCTGAGTTCAAAGGTATAATCGAGCACGCCTTCTAAAATCGCACGCTCACCCCAAAGAATCTCCGTCTCATCGCCATATATCTCAGACGACTTCTTACGATTGATATTCAAAGCAATCGTTTTAATCTCAGGAAATTTCTCCGTCAAACTCGCAATCGTTCGCGTCAACTCAACCGGAGTCGATGAGATGAAAATAAGCTGAACTTCTCCAGTATGATTAGCCCGACGGACCATGACCGTCCGAATACCATCGAACTTTCTTTCATTATAGATTGGAATCCGATGAAAAGTCAGTAGTTCAGTCACTTCATTAATAATTGCTTGTGTTGTTTCATCTTGCACCAAACAGTTTTTGATCTCGACTAATTTATGGGAATTCTCCGCGAAAAGCCCTGCTCTGACTTTCTCGCCTAAAAACCGAGTTTGAAATTGCAACTTAGCCCGATAGTGCTCAGGTTTTTTCATCCCTATCGTCTTACGGACTTCGTAAGTTTCATAACCTTCCGGTTTAAACTTTTGTAGCGCCTGTCTCAGCACATCTTGCTTAAAAAGCAGCTGTTGCGGATAAGCCAAGTGCATGATCTGACAGCCGCCACACTGCTTATAGATATCACACATCGGCACCACGCGGTGAGGTGATCTTTTATTGAGTTTAAGTACTTTTGCCGTCGCATAATTGCGCTCGCTGGTCACGATTTCCGCATACACATCCTCGCCCTTGAGCGCACCCGGCACGAAAACCGTCGTTCCCTTAAAATTACCAACGCCTTCGCCATTGATACCGATTTTTTTGATTTTTAGTGGAATTTTTTGCTTAATTTTAAGAGTCATGTACCCATTTTACCATTTTTTTACGTATAATAAAGTATGCCTAAAATTATTTCACTTGAGAAGAAGAAACGTTTATATAAGGTCGTTTTTGACGATGAGCGCACGATTTATGTGACTGAGGATACGATTGTTCGGTTCTTTTTGTCAAAAGGTGCTGTGTTTGAAAACGCTGAAATTGAGAAAATCTCTGAATTTGCTGATTTTTCTAGGGGAAAAAGTCTGGGACTCTACTATATTTCTTTCAAGCAACGGACTAAAAAAGAAGTCATTCGTTACTTGATCGACCATGAGATTCCAAATGTGCAAATTGCTAAAATCATTGATGCGCTTGAGGCATCACGTTTTATTGACGATCCTGCTTATGCTGAGTCTTTCGTTCGGGGCAAAGTCCTAGGTAAGACATCTGGCCCCTATCAAATCCAGCAAAAATTAGTCGATAAAGGTATTGATAAAACTTTGGCACTAGAAAAGTTAGAACTTCTTTACGACTTTGACACACAAGTTGCCGTCGCAACGCATCTGGCTGAAAAATTAGTCATGAGCAAGTATAGTCGCCTACCACTCAAGGCCCTGAAAATGAAGATTGCAACGAATCTGACAAGCAAAGGCTTTTCCTATGATATTAGTAAAATTGCCATTGATAATTTAGAGCTCGAATCCGATGAAGACAATGAATCAGAACTTTTGCAAAAAGAATTAGATAAAATCATGCGCAAATACAGCCGAAAATATGACGGCTATGACCTCAAACAACGCGTCAGCAATGCCCTTGCCAGAAAAGGTTTTGACTTTGATGTCATTAATCGCGAGTTGCGCGAAATTGATTTTTAAACCAAAAAAGCTCAGATTTTGAGCTTTTATTTTGCTTTAAAATAGGGTGCTAGACTCTGAATTTCAGATTTTGTCAGCGCGCGATAATCACCTGCTTTCAAACGTTCATCTAACTGTATCGGTCCGATTTGAGTTCTCACCAGTTTGGTCACGAGTTTTCCAACACTTAAAAACATCTTGCGAATCTGTCGGTTTTTCCCCTCGCTGATGGTGACAATGGCGGTGTGGTCTGAAAGGATTGCTAATTTAGCAGGGGCTAATGACACATCCCCATCTATCACTAGACCTGCTCTAAATTTTCTCACGTCGTCAGGCTCTAGGGGCTCCTTCACCTCTACTTGATAGACTTTTTCAACGTGGGCTTCGGGTTTGATCAAATTGCGCCCTAGCTTGCCGTTGTCGGTGATGAGCAGTAGACCTTCAGATAGAAAATCAAGTCGTCCGATGATGTAGAGGTTGGTTTTGTCGATGTCGTTTGGCAAGATATCGAAAACGACTGGCAGGTCAGCATCCTTGTTGGCTGACAGGGTTCGTGCAGTTTTGTTGATCATGAAATAGCGGTGAGGTGGGAAGTTGATCTTGCGGCCGTCTAGCGTAAGGTTGTGTATGTTGCTGTCGACCTGTTCATTGCGCGCTGTGGTCACCTGATCATTGACTGCTACACGCTGATCACGCAGAAGTTTTTTGATGTCGGACTTTTTGACAGCACCATATTGGATTAAAACATCATCTATTCGCATTTTGAATTCCTATTTCTTGACCTTTTTTGACTTTTAAAATATAATTTAATTATAAGCATCTACTCAGTTCAGTAAACAAAGCGAATGAAACTCTTGAACGCTTTCTCAACAATGAAGCAATGAGTATATTATACCTATTTGGGATAGAAAAAGCGAGGTAAACCTATGGCTTTTACAAATACAGTCGCCCGTTATGCAAGTTTTGGCACCATTCAATCCATCCCTGGCGAGGTCATCGACAGTTTTTGGTATATCATTGACAATAATCTCAAAGGTGTTTTCATTTTGGAAAATACGATTAACTTTGAATTGATGAACAATCACGGGGCACTTTCAGTTCGTTTTTCACAAGATGACGATCCTGAAACTTCTATGGTCATTGATTTTAATTATGAATTTGACAATGACTGGCCAAGACTCTTTCATGCTGTTGATAACATGGGGCGTGAAACGATCATGACACCGATGGAAATGTAGACATCAGCCAAATCATAACACACAAACTGACCGTTAAACGTCAGTTTTTTTGTCTTCTCGCATCCTCCAGACACTCGCAGACAAACAAAAAACACTTTTCTATTTTTGGTTTTTGTCTACTCATATCTTCGTAAACAAACAAAAAAGGCTCTTTGTCAAATCGTGTGGGAAAATAGTTTCCCCTATAAAGCAAGTAACTGTTGAGTTGCTTGTTTTTTTAATTGGTTAAGGTTTTGTTCATGAGTAGAATACGTTTCTTGAAGTTCCTAAAGGTTCTAAAGCCATAAGCCACACGTTTAATGGCCTTGATTTTATTATTCATCCCCTCCAAACAGCCGTTTGAATAGTCTAGCTCAAGTGCTAACTTAATGGATGCCTTTTTACGCAATAAAAATTGATACTTCTTAACAAATGTTTCAGGCAGAACTTCTGTATTGAGCGAGGCAATTAAAGTGAAAAATGATTTTGCATCCTTGTTCCTGAAGTGACCGCTCGCTAATTGTAAGACTTGCCAGCCTTGATAGAGTATCGGACTGTAATTAATCAGCTGTTCAACCAGCTTCCGACTAGATGTCCACTTTCGTAAAGAACATGAATAAAAAGGCGTATCAGAAAGATTATCATAGTTTTTAAGTAGATGTTTCCAATAATATTTGAGATGACGGTATTCAGGGCTTTTAGTGTCAAATCCTTTCATGACTTGAATGCGTAGTACATTGAAAGCCTTAGTCATTTGTTGGACAACATGAAAGCGATCTGTGATGAGCTGAGCACAAGGAAAACAGCGCTTGATCAACTTATCGTAACTATAATTCATATCCATCACGAGATATTTGACCCGCATTCGAACCTTTCTAGGAAACTTCAAAAAGTATTTAACCAAGCTCTCTAAACGTCTATCATCAAGAACTGTCACAATCTCATGAGACTTCCCATCCATTGCGATAAAAGCCATACTCCCCGTACAATCTTTGGTTGCCTTAAATTCATCAAGACAGAGCACCTGAGGTAGTTTGGTAAATGCGTCTTTGCTTGACATTTGATTGAGTAATCGGTAGAAACTGTGTGAGGAGACGTTAAGATCATGGCTCGCATCTTTGATGGACTCTTTTTCTGTTAGTCTTCTGATGATCTGGGCTTTGAGTAAGGTGGAATCTTTATGCCCTTTTAAAACAAGTTGTTCAGGGATTTGAGAGGATTGCGTCATACCACAGGTCGCACAGCGATAACGTTCAATTGTGATCATCAGAAAGCACGGTAGTCCCATATATTCTGTCAGCTGCACCTTTCTTGGGTGCGGTGTTGTGCCATGCCTATGGAATTTAGTCCCCTGGCAGCTTGTGCATTGAGTCGCTGGTTGCGTTAGCTTAACGTTAAGTTCAAAGTGACGATTGATTTGAACAGGGGAGGGATCTGAATATAACCAGTCTTTTTCTTGTAAATGATACTGACTTAAGATATAATTAAACATGTCTTTCCTTCTTTTTTGTGTTGCTTAGTAACTCACATTATAGAAGGAAGGATTTTTTTATGCAAAAAAATCGCCTGGGAAATTTTCCCACACGATTTATTATAGAGCCACAAAAAACAAGCCTCGTAAGACTTGCCTTTAATTTTTTTATTCAGAATCGTTTGCTACGAATGGAAGCAAAGCCATGATACGTGCGCGTTTGATTGCTGTTACAACTTTACGTTGATTTTTAGCAGAAGTACCTGTAACGCGACGTGGTAAAATTTTACCACGTTCTGAGATGAAACGTTTCAAAAGCTCAGTGTCTTTGTAGTCAACGTTTTCGATTTTGTTAGCTGCGATAAAGTCAACTTTTTTGCGGCGTTTGAAGCCACCACGACGTTGTTGTGCCATGTGTTTTCTCCTTATATTATTCTAGGCAGTTAATCTGCCCATCATTGATTAAAACGGTAGATCATCATCACTCAAGTTCATGGGTGTGCCACCAGAAAACGGATCGCTATCGCGGCCAAAGTCTGGAGTGGCAGGTGAGCTCTGAGTTTGTGACGGTTGATTGCCACCGAAGTTTGAGTTTGTAGGTTGAGACTGTGAAGGTGTGTAACCACCACCTTGTTGACCACCTTCGCGCGCGCTACGACTTTCTAACATTTGGAAATTATCAGCAACCACTTCAGTCACGTAAACACGTTGACCTTGGGCATTCTCATAATTACGCGTTTGGATACGACCAGTAACGCCCAGAAGCGCACCTTTTTTCGCCCAATTTGCTAGATTTTCTGCAGCTTGACGCCAGATGACAACATTAATGAAATCCGCTTCACGCTCACCATTAGCATTCTTGAAGGCACGATTAACCGCAAGGGTAAAAGTAGCCACTGCTTGATTGGCAGGTGTGTAACGAAGTTCAACGTCTTTGGTCAAACGACCTACTAAAACAACATTATTAATCATGTTTTGTCCTTCCTGAAAACTAAAGTGTGCTTAAAATTAAGCTTCAACCTTAGTGATCATGTGACGTAAGATGTCGCCATTGATTTTCGCAAGACGGTCAAATTCGCTTGTTGCAGCTGAAGCTGTATCAGCTTCAAGTGTTACAAGACGGTACAAACCTTCGCGGAAATCATTGATTTCGTATGCAAGACGACGTTTTTCCCAATCTTTTGATTCAGAAATAGTTGCACCATTTTCTGTCAAGATTGTGTCAAAACGCTCAACAAGCGCTGTTTTTGCATCTTCGTCAATGTTTGGACGAATAATGTAAAGAATTTCGTACTTTGTAGTAGCCATTGATGTATCTCCTCCTTTTGGTCTAATGACTCAGGGCTTTTCCCTGAGTAAGTGAGAGTTACTCACAAGTATCTATTATAGCATATACGTTATATGTTTTGCAAGCTTTTTATTTATTTAGGAATTGACAGTATCTTAATTGCAAACTAAAATCCAAGAACTTAACTAGGTTATTATTTTTTAAGATTAGCTTATCTAATTTAGCATACTTTTTGAAAATGAATAAGCATGATTTAACTCGTCTTGACTGTGATAGGTCAGCATTTTTTGCTCACGTATATCAGCCATCGTTGAACGATCAATAACCCGACCATCCGTCAAGGTCATTTTCGTGAATTTAAAGCCAGTTGCCTCCTCATGTTCCGTGCTTTTTACACCATAAATCATGATAGATGGATCTTTAATAGGGTGGACTTGTAGCGTAATAGCTGTTCCAATCACAAAAAGAATCGGTACTAAATTATATAAAAGGTACCATTTATTCGCTGATTGTTTTTTCTTAGTCATCTTTGTTATCCTACTTTTTTCTTTACCATAACATACCAACCTTAAATCAAACATAACTATAATTATTCAGATTAATTTTACAAAAAAACTGATATCGGATCTAAATCCAATATCAGTCAATAATTTAACTTGAAAATTTGATTAACTTATGCGCCTATTTAAAATATTACGAAGTAAACCGACGACTTGTTTCCTATTCAAAATATGAAAGACCGAACCTATTAAAATGCTTCCTAAAATACTCATACAGGTAGAACTTTTTTCACCTGTTCTTGGTAAATTTTTTCGCTCATGCGAAGTAAATTGAGAGCGCTTTTCAGTAGAATGTTGCACTAACTCCTCTGATATCGGTGGAAAAATGCTGCCTTTTACTTCAACACTAGCATCGGAACTATCCACTTCCTCGGCGCATAATATTATAGAAGAAAAGCTGGCTGTCAAAACAACAATAAGTACCCTCAGCAATAGTAGTCGTTTCTTTTTCATTGCCTTAGGCTTATGGGTTAAGTGGTTTACCATCTTTATCAAGTGCTTTAAATTTCAATTCGATTTGATTATTGAGCATATGGATTTTCTTAAGCGATGGATCTACTTTTCCAGAAAGACTAAGTTTGACTTCAGATTTTCCAGCTATAGGCGCATTTTGACCTGCAGCCTGTGGTGAATCAAGAACTGTCAAAATACCTGATTTAAAGTTCCTCAAATCAAAACTTGGTGTCGTGACGCCACCCGTCAATGTAAGAGAAGCAATTCCTTTTGTATCTGCAACGCCACCAGATACAGCCACGTAATCTGCAACACTTACTTCCACTGGACGACCTGAACGATTTACTAGTTTACCCGCATCCCCTTCAATATCTTTAAATCCTGAGGCTTCAGTTGATGCAAATACCATTTTTGTTGGAATATCAATGTTAAGCCAAGTGTTAGGATCTTTCGGATCTGGCGACTTAGGGTTTGTATTATCAAAACCGACTTGACCCAAAACTTTTACTGATGCTGAAGAATCTGAAGTCCCGTTAGAGTTATCAATTGTAAGTGTCCCATTCCCATTATCGATAACTTCTGCAGAAGCTAGTGTGTTACCGACTGTGCTTGCAAGCATATTAGTACGACCATATGTCACTGTTTGAGGGATTACTTTCCCAACAACATCTGTTCCCGTCCGAGTGATAGATAGCGAAATATCTTTGAACTTATAAATATTATTTCTTTGCTTGACGCTAGAAGGAGCATCCATATAATATTCGTCTATGAGTAGATCCATCTCTGGCGAGAAAGTGAAATCTATTTTATTCCCTTTTAAATCACCTGTTTGCGTGAAAGTAAACGTGTAGTTAAATTTTTTCAATGCGCCTGAACCAGTTACACTGGAAAAAGTATAAGTTCCTTTCACACCGGGTGTTTTCATCTGTAAATCGCCGCTACTCTTGGGGCGCCAATCCGTGTAGTAGTGAAAGTTGCTATTCCCGGTTTTAGATAAAATAACCGTTCTAGTATAGATAGATATTGTGACACTTGCACTGGTTGCATTGTAGTCCAAGTTAACTGATTTACGACTTAACTGATCCTTGAATCTGGCTGACATATACGTGTTAACAGGTGCTACTCCTGCTACCCCCGCAGTCTGGAAAGCACCTATATAATTGCCTTCAGAAGTATCTCTAATACCTCTACCAGCAAGGTATGTGACATAATTTACCAGACCATTTATATTACTGGTCATGACATCTCCGTTTGGAAATGTTTTGCTGGCTCTTGTAGTAGCTGATTTTTCAGATGCATCTACTGCTGAGGTACTAGTTGGTGGCAATTTGTTTACTTCCGAAGCCTCATTCGATGGTGTGTCGGTCTCTCTTGTCTCACTCTCGGCTGGTGTTTCGTTTGTAGGCTTTGCGCCACTTTCATCTGGTGGTTGACTTGTTTGAGTTGTCTTACTTTCTGTTTCCGATCGACCTTCTATCCGAGTTTCTGCATTACCTATTATCGCCATACTTAATGTTTGTATCTGACCACTCAATAAGATAAAGAACCCACTCAGTATAATAATTTTTTTAACTCTTTTATTCACGCTTAACCTCTATTGAAACAGCAACACTTGTCTTTCCAACTTGTTTTTTTGTTGATAAATCATAAAAAACAAGTTGAATCCTTCCTTTGTGCTTCCCTTCTGCTAATTGGCTACTTGTTATAATCGTATCAACCTCATAGCCCGGCTTAATTAATCCTGTTTGTCCAATCTTTTGATCTTTTTCATCATATAATATAGCTTGCTATCCTACTTTATTTGATGGTACATTATGAATGTATAAACTAGCTTTACTACCTTTTAGTGTAACCCACGGGTAAACCTCTAAGCTCACTTGACTAGCACTCACTTTTTTATTGGCATAAGCTTTTATATCTTCATCAGACATTTTTTTGTACCTTCAGAACTAGGAAGACCACTCATGACTTGGGGCGTTTTTCGATTGATAAACATATAACTAGCTGATAAAAAAATTAACAATAAAATTAGTAACAAAATTATTTTTTTATTTCTCCCCAAATTGTAAAATGAAGTTAGCCACCTCAGGGAAAAAATTTTCCCACTAAAAAACACCTCAAAGATGCTATGCTGTAATTAAACATATACCAGTCATA
>ERZ650306.1458-NODE-1458-length-13246-cov-23.154272_pt1 | contig 13246 bp, 19 predicted proteins | sample MGYA00376242_ERZ650306 | MGnify/ENA primary metagenome ERZ650306 (study PRJEB26733, sample SAMN07839244) | wastewater metagenome | biome: urban; feature: wastewater treatment plant; material: waste water | place: USA: North Carolina | collected 2016-03-31 ...
GGAAAATGAGCTTCATCGCTCAAGATTTCGACTCCCTAAATGTCATCGCCATTCTCGACGGAAGAACTCAAGCAACCATCCGAAACCACTTTCTACGCTATCCTAGAAAGGTTAGAAATCGGGTCAAAGTGATTACCATGGATATGTTTAGTCCCTATTATCAACTTGCTAAACAGCTTTTTCCGAATGCAAAAATTGTACTCGATCGCTTTCATATCGTGCAACACCTTAGTCGTGCTATGAACCGTGTCCGTATTCAAATTATGAATCAATTCGACAGAAAATCGCAGGAATACCGAGCCTTGAAACGTTACTGGAAATTGATACAACAAGATAGCCGTAAACTCAGCGATAAACGATTTTATCGCCCTATGTTTCGAATGCATTTGACTAACAAGGAAATCCTAGAAAAACTCCTGTCTTTCTCCGAGGAACTACGACAACACTATGAACTCTATCAGCTTCTCTTATTTCATTTCCAAGAGAAGAACTCAGACCATTTCTTTGACCTCATCGAACAGGAAATAGCCATCGTTAATCCTATTTTCCAGACGGTATTGAAGACATTTTTAAAGGATAAAGACAAGGTTTTAAACGCCATGGAATTGCCTTATTCAAACGCCAAACTGGAAGCTACCAATAATCTCATCAAAGTCATTAAGAGAAATGCCTTTGGTTTCAGGAACTTTGAAAACTTTAAAAAACGGATTTTGATTGCATTGAACATAAAGAAAGAGAGGACGAAGTTCGTCCTCTCTAGGTGTTAGCTTTTCATCTACCCACTACAGTTGACAAAGAGCCGCTTTTCATCTACCCACTACAGTTGACAAAGAGCCCAAAAACGAAAATTTATCTGTTATGTCCTATAAAACTGACACATTTAATACCACTAGATACAGTTTCCGATTAGTTCCATTAGACGACGAAAAATACTCATATAGAGCTGATAGGATGACCTCTGAATTATGTTTTTATAAAAAAAGTAAAAAAATGGAAATTATAGATATTATAGTTAGTCCAAAACATGAAAATAGAGGAAATGGCAATGTGCTTTTGAGAGCTATAGACAAAATATGTAAGATTGAAGAGGCGGTCAAGTGCTACGGTATGCTATCGTATCAAGACAAAGAACATTGGGATAAATTGTTTCATTTTTATGAAGAGAATGGTTATATCATAACTCTTAAAGAAGGTAGTTTAAATGGGTCTATCGTAAAAGAATATAGTCTATAGCTGATAGATATGCTTGACAACAATCTTGAACTATCTTATAATAAGGGTATAAAAAAGAGAACGTGCTGGTAACACGTCCCCTCTGTAGAACCGTTTAAGACGGTAGCAAAGTTTTAGTTATAAATAACCGTTTAACCTGCTAAAGTTAAAGGACGGTTATTTTTTTTTGTCATTTTTAAGCAGTTTAACAACTAAAGAAATTAGCGCAATGGTATACATACCAAAAGCAAAAATCACTTGAATTGTCTCATATGCGGACAAACAGGCTACTCCTTTCAACAGATTTTGTGAGTACTTTCATACGCACCACCTCCGTTTCTATTAGTCGCCACCGTCTTAACTTTTCTACAAGTGATATTATACCATAATTTCAGCAAGCAATTAATTTTGATTTAAGGCAGTCATACTATAATAAATTCATTCCTAAAATATTTTTTCATAAAAAACTCCCGAATAAAAGGCTGTCACTAGCCTTTTATTTTTTTGTTTTCTTCAATTCCTGCGTTAACAAATATTTGATGTAGCTTGATAAATTAAGCTGATTATCTTTTGCAAGCGCTTTTACTTCGTTTTTAAAGCTCTCCTTGCACCGCAATAGAATTTGAGTGTTCTTATCTTCAAAAAGTTCTGTTTGAATAGCCATATCTCCCCTTTCATGTATATCTAAAGTATATATAATAGATATACTTTAGATATACAATAATTATACTCTATTATTTTGAATTTCACAATACATTCCAAAATTTAAAGACATTAGACTATACTTCAATGTCGTATTCTAGATTAATCTGGACAATAAAACCTCAAAAAGATAGTTTTTAATTTAGATATAAGTTTAAAACGTCCCTCTTGTATTGTCGTACAATTTATTGTACAATAAGATAAGACAGATTAGTAAAAGGGAGGGATTTTTATGGAAGCCGTTGTTTATTCAAACTTCAGACAAAACTTAAGAAGTTATATGAAACAAGTGAATGAAGATGCAGATACTTTGATTGTTACTACAAAAGATATTGATGATACGGTAGTTGTGTTATCAAAACGAGATTATGATTCCATGCAGGAGACAATGAGGATTTTATCAAATAATTATGTTATGGATAAAATTCGTAAAGGAGACAAACAATTTTCTGAAGGATCTTTTAATGCGCATGAACTGCTTGAGGTAGAGTTAGATGATTAAAGCTTGGTCAGACGAAGCATGGGATGACTATATTTATTGGTATAATCAAGGGAATAAAAGTAATATCCGAAAAATAAATAAGTTGATCAAGGAAATTGATCGGACACCTTTTACAGGAACTGGTAAACCTGAACCATTAAAACATGACTTGTCGGGTAAATGGTCGAGAAGAATTACAGATGAGCATCGATTAATTTACAAAGTAGAAAATGGAACCATTTATTTTTACTCAGCTAAAAATCATTACTAAAAAACTATCAGAAATTATTCTGATAGTTTTTTAGTAATGAATATGGTTCTATCACAAATTTGCACAGAAAACTTTACTTTAATGATGTGCACCCCAAAATATAAACTTTTGAAATCAAGTATTCTGGGGTGCACATCATAATCTGAGTTTTTTGTCGAATTAATCCCCACGGACCAGACATTTGGGTATACTCTATTGTCTTGTTTTATTTTCCGTGATATAATAGGTTTATAAATAGACAAAAGACTTGCGCAATAGGAAAAAGGAAGTAAAAGATATTCGCTACAATGTCAGAATGACAAAACAAACTTTTGATATTGTAGACAGCTTTTAAGGGAATAGTTTCACTTCTAAATTTGAAACTTTAGTAGAGCATTCTTATATTGAAAAAATTAGGATTGATACTGAAATACACGAAAGCCAAATGAAACTTGACCAACTAAAAAAAGAAATATCCGAAATGCGTGACATCAAAAACAAGTTAAACCAGATTGAACGGTATATTGATTCAGCAATTTATTCTTCTCAATAAGTGTCGCCAAACTTCAGGCACGTCGATTAATAACCAAGAACAGAATTAGGCGACAACTTTTAAATGTCGGCATATTTTTAAAGCAGCAGGCTGATTCCAGGTTTAAATTTTGGCGACAAATGAAAGGTTAAACAAATGGCAAAAATAGGATATGCACGTGTATCTAGCAAAGAACAGAACTTAGATAGACAACTGCAAGCCTTAGAGAGCGTTTCTAAGGTCTTTTCAGACAAAGTAAGTGGAGCTACTACCGAAAGACCACAATTACAAGCAATGCTTGACTATATACGTGAGGGCGATATTGTGGTGGTTGCTGAGTTGGACCGACTTGGACGTAATAATAAAGACCTGACTAACATCATGAATATCATTCAACAAAAAGGTGCTACTTTAGAGGTTTTAAACTTACCTTCAATGTCTGGTATTGAAGATGATAATTTGAGACGTCTGATCAATAGCCTAGTCATTGAACTTTATAAGTATCAAGCTGAGTCTGAGCGAAAAAGAATTAAAGAGAGACAAGCGCAGGGAATTGTACTTGCCAAAGAGAATGGTAAATTTAAGGGTGGCAAACCTAAATTCACTGAGAATGATCCTAGACTTCAGTTAGCTTTCAAGTTGTATATTGAGGGTGCAACTGAAAAAGATGTAGAAAGACAAACAGGTATCAATCGCAGGACTTTTCAAAGGTATAGAAAAAAATTCAATATTCACAGAAAATAAAAAACACTTTCACGAGTGCTTTTAAAGTTATTTGTTTAATAATTAAATAAATAAATAATTAAATGTTATTTATTATGAATGCAAGAAATTCTGATTTATTTTTAAACCCTCTTTCCCTAGCCTCTTTTTCAAATATATCTAATTCAGTTTCTGTTATTGAGAAAGTTACTGATTTCTTACCTTCTTTTCTTTGGTTAATTTTTTTAGGTATGTTAATTTTTTTTCCTTCTTCTATAACATCAGAAAAATTATTTTTATACTCTTCATCTTTTGTATTGTCAAAACTTTTTAAACTCATATTTTACCTACCACTTTCTATAAACTTGATATTTTCAAAAATGTCTCATCTATACTATTAAAAAATGATTTATTTTTGATATACACGGCTTGATTTTCTTTCATTTCTGATATCGATTTTTTCTCCAACGTTGCTCTATTAAATAGCTCTTTCTCTGGAATTAAACCAATAACAGTCTCATCTTTTTGAATATGCTCTAGTAATTCCCTAGATGATTTTGTATTATGTTTTATTAAGTTTCCTACAAAATATAAATTCGCATCTATATAACTTTCACCAGTAGAATAATCAATAATATCATTTTTAAACTTTTCTAGTCTAGTCTCTAAATTAAACTTTGCACTATAACCATGTTCACTTGGTGTGATTGGACTAATAATTATATCACTTATAGCAATAGCATTTTTTGTGATAGTACTAAAATCTGGATGTGTATCTATGAGAATATAGTCATATTGATCAAAGTTAAATTTCTTGTAATTTTTCTTAATCCAGAGATATAATAACATCTCTTTCTTACTTTGATTTTCAATCATTTTTTCTAAGTCATCTAACTCAATATAGCCTGAAATAAGCGATAAATTATTTTTAATTTTATGTACCACTACTTCACTTGCGATAGAACTATCTTTAAAAACTTCTCCAATTGTGTTATTTTTTTCTACAGGTAAATATATGTTTGTTAAATTGCATTGATGATCTAAATCAATTAAAAGTACATTTTTACCCTTTTTGGATAGCCATTCGGCATAGTTATAGGTAATAGTTGTCTTGCCGACTCCACCTTTTATTGCTGAAAATGTAATAATCTTCATGTATGTAGCTCCTTTTTATATATAAATAAATTATAACACAAATAACTAGCTAAGTAAATAAATAATTTAATTATTTATTTACTTATTTTGTTCGATATTTCTTTTTTAATTCTTTCAAGCTCTCTTTGTTCTTCTGGAGTTGTTTCATTCACATATGCAGGTTTATATCTGTGGTCAGGTATTTTATTTCCATTCACTGCTTCAACTTTTCCTTCAGCTCTTAAGTATTTAGTTTTACCTTTCTCTTTTTTGATCACATCTCCACTGGCTAAAAAATTTCTTGCTGAAACTAATAAATATTGAGCTATATTTGGTTTAGAATAATCTTGTCTATGATTTTTAATTGTTTCAAAATGTTCTCTAACGCGTTTAATACCTGCTTGTTTCTCAATCTCTGAATATATTGGATAGACTACTTCTTGTAGACGTGCCATTAAACTGATGTCGGCTAAATTTCTCATTTCTAGTATTTCAAACTCTAGTAGTTCCATTGTGAAAGGATTTTGCATTGCTTTAGCTGATAATAATGCAATCTGTTCTTCTCTATTTTTCTTACCTTGCAGGTATGCAGGATCCTGTTCTCTTTCCTTGTATTCTCCATTTAGTTCCTGTGGCTGAGCTTTCTTAGTTATGTGGAACTGTATGCTATCAATGCTACGACCTTTTTTAATTTTGTCATAAGTCACATCAAAATGACTATGTGCATTAATTTCATTTAGCGGTGTTTGTATTATCCATTTTTCAAAATGATCAGACCTTTTATATTCGTTTTCCGTATCTGTTATTATTCTTAATTCTGATACTTTGATAATTGGGTTTCTATATTCCTCTAATTGTTCTTTTCTTCTTTCTCCTTTTTTTGTGTAGTATTCAAATTGATTGAAGTGCATTGATAACCATTTATAAAGAATAATAGAATATTTACTGTTCAATTCCATAATATCAGATATGGCATATTGTGTATACTTAGTCCCTAAATCAATTAAATATGGCATAATATAGGGATTGAAAAAAATTTCAACATTATCATTGTAATCGTTCCACGTGACTGTTGGTATCGGTACGATACTACGATATTTGAACCCTTTCCCCTTTTTTTCCTTTACTTCAAAAAATGCTTGTTTTTGCATCACTTCTATAGCCTGTTTAAAGCGACTATGCTTATTGCTGTCTGAGACGTCAAAAAATTTAAAAAGCTCCACTTTTGATAAATAGACTATATTATCTTTAGGTGGATTTTCTGTATCAATACAAGATGCTGCTAACTCAAAAATTTTTAACGGAGTTTTATCCATTTTTGCTATACTTGTTATTAAGTCATTATGCTCTACAACTTTTCTATCTTCTAGTTCGGGCATTTTGTCATCTTTAACTTGTTTTGATATAATGGCCATAAGAATACGTTCCTTTACGTGTTTTGTGATTGGCATAGTGAATTTATTTTTGACGGTAACTTCTCTATGCTTTTATTATACACGTATATTACCAGATTGTAAATAATTTTCTGGGATAATGCATAGTTTTTTCTGGGATAATGCATAGTTTTTTCTGGGATAATACATAGTTTTTTCTGGGATAATAATCTTATTTATGCCTGCAAACATTGACTTTTTTGGTGCGCAAAAGAACAAAAGATAAAAATATATAAGATAAATAAAGAATAGGCTTCGCCTTTTTTCACTCCGTTTAAAAATCTTAAAATTAAGGTCAAAAGAAAAGGTCAAAATCATCCCGTAAGCAAACAGACTAATCAATATAGAATTTGATCAGTCTGTTTGTATCGGTTATTTATAAATCTTCTGTTTTTATTTCATAATATCCCTCGTAATAATAACTCGCATCAATTCCTTTAAAGAATTGTTCTTTTCCTAAATCATCGGTTAAAGCCTTTTGAATCAAATATTTTAATTCATTGGTGCTGACTGTACTACGGATCATGGCATTTAAATATTCATCCTTATCAATTTGATTCCAATCGACGATTTTGTGTAGTTTATTTTTAAGAATTAAATCCAACCAGATACGAGTGGCTCGTCCATTGCCTTCCCTAAAAGGATGCGCCACATTCATATCCGAGTACTTATCAATAATTTCATCAAATGTTTCTTGAGGTAATTTATCAATATATTCAAGTGTTTGCGCTAAAAAAATACGTGGCGCAAATTGAAAGTTTCCTTTCGCAATATTCACTTCTCGAATTTTTCCTGCAAAGTCGTAAATATCTTGGAATAAAAACTGATGAATATCAGATAAGCCTTGAAACGTCCCAATTTCCAGATCCTCTATTTTGCCAGACTCAAACAATTCTTTGGCTCTTTTTTTCGTTAATAACTCTTCTTGTTTAGCTAATTCTGCTGAATTGGTTAAGCCTAATTTATTATCTAAAACCAAAATATCCCCTCACTCTCTATTTTTTCGGAAAGATTCTTTTGAAAATTTTTGGACGTTGATCAAACCATGTTGAAGCGGTATACATTAATCGAAAACTGCCATAGATGCCAGCACCGATTAATCCAAATCCACCTAATCCAAGAACGACTGCCCCATAAGGATGTTTAGGCTGTATTTCCATCACTGTGTCATACAAAATATGCAAACCCCAACCATCCCAGATCCCTTTATAAATCCATCGTCCGATGAGAATACCGACAACTAAGAAACAGAACAGGCAGACAATGTTCGCAATCAGAATACCGTAACGTTCGACAATCTCACGTTTGCGATCTGCTTTTATCTGCTCTTTTTGTTCATTCAGTTCTTTTTTCAAAGCGAGTAATGCTTGTTTTTCAACTTGAATGTCTTTCAGTATGGTCGCTTTTAAGTTTTCTGCCTCTAAACGATGGAGTTGTTCTTGAATGGCAGACTCCATTTTTTGATTCGCAACAGCTTCTATTTTTTCTTGGTAGTCCCGAAACTCTTTATTGACCTCTTGACGGACTAAGCGGTCTAGTTCTGGAACGTTACTGAAATCAATTTTGCCATTTTTATAAGCATTTAATACTTGAACAACGAGTTGTTCATCTTTATTCATCGACTCATCCCCCGATCATGATCTTTTGTTGGTTTCTTTTCGGACTGTACGTCTCTATTCGCTTGTTTTTCTAGGCTTTTCTGTTGTTCTTGCTCGTAATTTTTCATGTCCTTTGAAAAGCGACGTTCAAAATCATCGAGGATTTTCTCTTTTGTTTGCTTTAATTTTCTTGTAACGCGTTGAGTAAGTTCTGGTACTCGTCCTGCAAACTGTTTGATTGTGTCAATAAATCGATTAATTTTTGATTCTCGCTTGAGAGCTTCTGATTTTCTTGGTTCAATTGCTTGTTCAAGGCTAACAATTTCTGATTCTCTTTGTTGAGTGTCTCGCTCAAGCGGAGTAATCGCTGGTTCTCGTTGTTCAACAGCGCTAAATTCGTTTTGTCTTGCTCGGTTTTCCAACTCATGTAAAATGGTCTCCCTTCCAAAATCAGAACCCAATCGGGTCTCTCGTGCTCGTCTTTGCTTATTATTGGCGTCTAAAAAGGCGTATGAGAACGTTTGGCCTCTTTCTGATAGAATTACACCATTATCGGATAAACGCTCTTTAAACGTCTCATATGAGCTCACAGAGACATCTTGAAGCGATTTATTGATTCTTTCTCTCAAATCATCCATGTAAGAATACTCATTTTTGGCGATTAGTTCTTTTTCTGTCTCTGTTTGGCGCTCTTTTGGTGGCTCTAAAATGTGCCAGTTTTCTCGAGAAGCGAGTCGATCATTCATTTCTCGTGCTCGTTGAACGCTTTCTCCTTTTTGTTCTCTTAATTTCTTTCCTGTCTCTAAATTGACCTTATTGACAATGATGTGGTTGTGTAAGACGTGATTTTTTCCGTCTAAATGCGTATACACAGCACTTTGATGGTTAGGATAGAGATTTTCTGCTAATTCAACGCCTAAATCATTGGCTTTTTGCCAGTCTTTTTGAACTTTCGGATTCAGTTCATCTAAGGCGAAAGATTGGGTAATACGCAAGACTTGATTGGATTCTTTGGTTTGGTTATGAAGTTGTCGAACGACATCGAATTGTTCTTTGGCGATAAAGGGATCAATCCCGTTGGTTCCACCCACGGCAACTGCCCGACAATTTGTCAGCTCCACAGGACGTTCCAATTGATGGTCTTGTAGCCACTGTTCAGTTTTTTCATGCATGGGTCTGTCTTGACCTAAAGCATAATTAAGGGCGCTCGCTGCACTTGCGCCATTGCTTATTTTTGCAATTGTTGCCATAACTCTTGATACCCCTTTTGAGCTTGAGCGAGTACTCCGTATGTATAGCGTAAAGCCTCGATCAGCTCTTTATCTTGGTTGTCCATCCGATCGAATTGATTGAGTTTCTTGGCGATTTGATTTAAATTGGTTCCTTGTTTTGAGAGTTCTAATAATAAAGATTTCGCTTGGTCATGTTCGAGATAAGGTTTTTTTAAATGAGATTTTTGTGCTAATTTTTTCGCATAAAGATTCGGAGAGAGTCCATATGTTTCTCCTGAAATTTTCAGCTTATTGTATTGTTCTTCAGATAATCTAAATTGAATGTACTTCGTTTGATTTTGTGATACTTCTTTATGATCCATAAATAGCCTCCTCAAAGATAAAATGCCACAGCGCTCATTCTTCAATCGCCCTTTGTCATTGATTTTGTAATAAGCATTGCGCCCTATTCGGTTACAATCCTCACAACAAAATAGAAAATATAAAACCATAAATACTGCAAGCTATCACATTGTAATACAAAGCACTTCGTTCTTGTATTACAATGTGGCTTGAAAAGGGGGAAGTTTCACTTTCCCCTTTTATCCCCTTTGGATTGTGTCGATTTGCTTTACGCAAACGCCACCTACCCATTTTATAAAAATAAAATGGGCAAAAGATCTTTCTTTTTGTCATACAAAAAGAAGAAAAAAAGAGACGATTTTCTTCTTCCGAAATCGTCCCTCTTTTTTCTAAAACCATGGATGAACAAACAAAATACGAGAGATTTTTTGTTCGTTCATCCACTAAAAAGAACTCCCTAACGGTCGTGGCTACTTTGTTTAGTCTAAACGCTTTGAATAGTCCTATAAGCTCATAGTTTGCCTTCTAAGCGATTTTAAACGTGAGTTAGTAATAATTATCATGGATAAAAGAAAAAGCCCTTAAATAGGCTTGTATGTAATTGACTAAAACGTACAATTTCAGCTTTTAAATATGACCCTTATTTATGACCTGCTCTAACCTCACTATTCATCTGCATTCAAAAAAGAGCTCACAACTGTTAAGTTATGAGCCTTTTTTTAACAATAACATTCGAAAACTATTCAATTGAATAAATTTTTTGTAAGCCAAATTTTTCTTTGATTTCTAGGAATGAATTGTCGGATATCATCTTTATTATAGCCAATTTGGAGATGACAATTATCGAAGATTATGGGGCTCTTAAGAATTTCAGAATGACGTAGAATAAAAGATGTCATCGTAGAAAATGACATAGTGTCATTTGAGGGCCTGTTTTTTAATAATTCTTGTGTTTTATTTCCATCAATAATAATGTCATCGAAACCTCGTTCAGTTAGTGAAAGAATATGTGAAATATTTTTTTGAGATAAATCTTTGTATTTAATTTTTTTAAATTGCAAATGATGACTAGAAAGCCACAACTCACAATCTTTTACTGACTTGTTACTAAGGGTACCATAACATAAAAAAATAATTTTAAATTCTCCTAATTTTTATAGAGCCATTCTTGTATTAAGTGTTTTTTCGAAAAATAGAAAAAATGTGATAAAGAAAAGATAAGACTAATTAACAGGTTCAGAATGGTGGTGGATTATACTGTGTAATTCTCTAATTTCCATTTTTACTCCGATTTTTATAATACGTCTTCTAATTCTCTTTTATGGTGCTTAATGTAATTTGCGGCGTATGGACATGTAGCTCCTAGAGATAAATCAGTTTCTCTCGCTTTTTCCACAACTGATAGCACAAGCCTCTCTCCCAATCCTTCTTTCCGTAGAACTTTTTGTACTTCAGTATGGGTTATCGTAAGCTTACCTCCATTGTTTTCAAAATCGATTTCACCGACTTTTTCTCTTTCATCATTCAATAACAAAAATTTATTCTCTTTTTCAATAATTTCCATAGTCTTATTCCTCTCTAATAGTTTAAAGATATTATAGCATTTGTTTTAATAAGAAATAAAATATTTTATTAAATGCAACATAATCTAAAGATGAAATTATTTATTCGTGGAATTTCTCTCCTCCCAAAAAAGACATAACTAAAAGTTTGTAAAATAATAAATCATATTCTTGAATAAAGGGCTTACAAATGATATAATCATTATACGTCTACGTTTGTAGACGTCGTTAGACTATTTTCTTTCAATTAAAAGGAGGTTGCTATGCCAAATCACAAATTGACCGAAGAACAATATCGAGTAACACAATTAAATGGAACGGAACGAGCTTTTACAGGGGAATACGATAATTTTTTTAAAAGAGGAATTTACGTAGATGTTGTAAGTGGGGATCCATTATTCTCTTCCACAGACAAATATAATTCAGAATGTGGATGGCCAGCTTTTACCAAACCCATCCAACGAGATTTTTTGAAAGAAATTGAAGACGACAGCTATGGAATGAAACGTGTTGAAGTCAGAAGTAGTCAAGCGGATTCACACTTAGGACATGTGTTCAATGATGGTCCATTAGAAAGTGGCGGCCTACGCTACTGCATTAATTCTGCTGCTCTCCGTTTTATTCCGTTCGAAAAAATGGAAGAAGAAGGATATGGTGCTTATTCTCACTTGATTGAATAAGGAGGACGAATATGTTCAATGATAAATATGATAGCGCAATTTTTGCAGGGGGATGCTTCTGGTGTATGGTTCACCCATTTGACCAAGAACCTGGTATTATTTCAGTTAAAGCTGGTTATACTGGAGGACTTACTCCTAATCCGACCTATGAGCAAGTTTGTTCTGAGTCAACCGGTCATACTGAAGCTGTAGAAATCATTTTTGATCCAAGCATTATTTCCTATAAAGAACTAGTTGAAATCTATTGGAGACAAACAGATCCAACCGATGCATTTGGGCAATTCGCAGATCGTGGAAGCTCATACCGCCCCGTTATTTTCTATAATTCGGAAGAACAGCGGGAAATAGCAGAAGCCTCAAAAGAAGAATTGAACAATAGTGGTAGATTTGATAGGCCAATTGTGACTCACATTGAGCAAGCAGGACCATTTTATGAAGCTGAACCCTATCATCAAAACTACTACCAAAAAAATAGTTTACACTACAACCTATACCGTCAGGGGTCAGGACGGGTAAAATTTATTAAAGAAAACTGGTAAAATAAAAAAACTAGAATGGAGTTTCAAATGGATATCATTGAAAAAGAAAATGCTTTTGAATTATGTAGCGACACAGGAGAAACACTCGGTGCAGTAGAATTTGTAGAAAAAGGTGATAAAATCGTCATCACGCATACCAGAGTAAACGAAGAACTCAGAAGCCAAGGATTCGCAGCACAGCTTATTTTGAAAACAATTGAAAAAGCGAAAGCAAACAATTTAGAAGTGGGTGCGACATGTTCCTATGCGAAACATTATTTAGAAACAATGGACAAACAGGGCTAAGGAGAAAAGATATGATCTATACAATTACAGATGAAACATTTGATGCTGAAACGAATTCTGGTCTTGTTCTTATAGACTTCTGGGCTACTTGGTGTGGCCCTTGTAAAATTCAGGGACCAATTCTTGAAAAGCTCTCTAACGAGTTATCGGGAGATGAATTGAAAATTTGTAAATTAGAAGTAGATGAAAACCCATTAATGGCTGAACAACACGGTATTTTATCCATTCCTACCTTATTGTTCAAAAAAGAGGGGAATGTTGTTAAGCAAGTTTCAGGCGTTCATTCCAAAGATCAAATTCTGAAGATTGTAGAAGAAATATAGTCACACCTTATATCTTCATGTTTTGGAGGATGATATGAAAAAAGAAAATACTTTTATCAATGGGGAAATTGTAAGCTCCGCAGAAATCAGAAAAAGTTGGAAAAGTATCGTTGATACAGTAAACCACACAAAAAAACCAACATATGTTTTATCGGTTCTGTTGCGAAGTTTGAAAATCAAACGCGCCCTCTCTGAACTCAGAATATCTTAGGCTGGTATTCCCATTAATACCTTGATTT
>ERZ650306.1460-NODE-1460-length-13242-cov-21.036172_pt1 | contig 13242 bp, 12 predicted proteins | sample MGYA00376242_ERZ650306 | MGnify/ENA primary metagenome ERZ650306 (study PRJEB26733, sample SAMN07839244) | wastewater metagenome | biome: urban; feature: wastewater treatment plant; material: waste water | place: USA: North Carolina | collected 2016-03-31 ...
AGGTTGATTTTGTGCGTGCGCACTAATGTTGATTGTTAGTGCAAAAAACAAAATAAATGAGCACCAGTTTTTGTGATTTAATTTAGTCATTTTGATATTGTGGCGCTAGCAGTTTTGATGGTCTTAGTAGTGGAGTGGGGCTTGATTGTCTGCTGATCATCGTTTGGCGTGCACATTTTCCAGCTTCTGCTAACCTATGAACCCTCATCCGCATCAATTGAAGAGTGTGCCGTGAACGTAATAGAGGCTGCATGCCTTGGCAAGTGCACGGTGTCGGTGCTGTTGAGGCTTGCTCAAGATCACTGGCTTATTGATTGCCCAGTGCTCTTGCCTGTGGATTGATGGGTGCATCATGCATGTGGGGTGGACGGAATAGCCCGGCATCAAGATGACCGCGATGCTGGGGCAATCGACGGTTGTCTGTGGCTCATCGCGTTCTGATCCAGTGTTTGCTTTGGGTTCAATGCCGAAGTGCAGATATTTTCCCCTATTGGCTCTGCGATTGGTCTTATCCACAAAGGTTCCTAGTGAAGGGGCGCCCTTGGGCGTTTGTAAGTTTGTTGTTGATGTCAAGGGCAATCTATGATTTTTGACTCTCTGGCCTCTGAAGAGGTGCATCCTCAGAGAGATGTCGTTATTTCCATAGTCAGCCATGGCCATGGCCGAATGATTGAGCATCTGCTGTCAGATCTCGCTTCGCAGTGCGCTGGTCAAGATTGTTCAATCAGTAGGGTCGTGGTGACACTCAACATTCCCGAGCCCTTGCCGCGACTGACTGGTTGGCCATTTAAGGTCGAATTGGTACATAACAAAAAGCCACGAGGATTTGGTGCGAACCACAACAGGGCGTTGGCAGCATCCAGCGAGTCATTTCTGTGTGTGTTGAACCCAGACATTCGGTTTTTTCCAGGCGAGCGTGTGCTTGATACGCTCATTGACGCTGCAGGGAGGCAAGAGGTGGGTATTGCCTATCCAATGCAAGTGGATGGGGCGGGTGTCCTCCAGGATTGCGAGAGGGCCATACCCACACCATGGGCGCTTTTTCTGCGTTATACGGCTTCAAAACGTGTGGAACAGGTAGATTGGGTCAATGCAGCATGTCTTGTGCTCCGTCGTAACGTATGGGAGCAGCTCGCTGGCTTTGATGAGGGGTATTTCATGTACTGTGAAGATGTGGATTTGTCTTTGCGTGTGCGTTTGGCGGGTTTGACGATACATCGTGCGGGAGTCAAGGTGTGTCACCTTGGGCAGAGAGATAGCCGCAAAAGCTTGAAACATTTTCGGTGGCATGTCGCTAGTCTGCTTCGACTGTGGAGTTCACCAGTTTTTTACAAGGCCTGCCGATTGTTACAGCCTATTCCTGATGGCCGGCATAGGATCTAACCGTAATGATCTGGATATCTCTGATCGCTTTCTTTGTTTCAATGATCACAGCTGCGGCTGTGGTGCGCTGGGCGCGCGCCCATGCACGGAATTATGGTGCGGGGATGCCTCAGCGTTTTCACCTGGGTAACGTGCCTCGCTTGGGGGGCTTAGCGGTTTTGCTTGGGCTGAGCAGTAGCTGGTTACTGGGTTGGGTGCAGGCAGAGTGGGGGGACCCAGGCTCACTGAAGCTAGGCTCTTCACTGATTTTCTGGTGGCTGGCTATATTACTACCCGCTGCACTGGGGGGGATTGCCGAAGACATGACTCAGCGCTTGGCAGTTCGGTATCGCCTTTTTCTAACTGCCCTGTCTAGTTCCGTAGCGGTTTGGGGGCTTGGGCTTACCCTGCCGCGGCTCGGATTGCCTTGGCTTGACGTAATTTTGGTGTGGGTGCCTTGGCTGAGCTTGGCGATTGTTCTGTTGGCGGTAGCCGGTCTTCCGCATGCTTTCAATATTATCGATGGTTACAACGGCTTGGCCGGCATGGTGGCGGTCATCGTTTGTTTGGCTTTGGCGCACGTGGCTTTACAAGTGGGAGACCGGGCACTGGCGGCGCTTTTGGTGTCCACTGCGGCCGCAACGGCAGGCTTTTTGGTCTGGAACTATCCACGCGGCATGCTGTTTGCCGGTGACGGCGGCGCTTATATCTGGGGGGTGGTGATTGCGTTGGCTAGCATCTCCCTGGTGCAGCGCAACGCAGAGGTGTCACCGTGGTTTCCCATGCTGCTGCTGATTTACCCGGTATGGGAAACGATTTTTTCCATTTACCGCAAGGCGGTGCGTGGCGTCTCTCCCGGCGTGGCTGATGCTTTGCACTTCCATCAACTCATCTATCGCCGCATTGTCCGAGGCGTTTTTCACGATGACGAGTCCCGCCGGGTGTTGATGCGCAACAACCGAACCTCGCCGTACCTCTGGGGATTCACGCTGTTGACCGTGGTGCCTGCGGTGCTGTTCTGGAACAACACATGGTTGCTGATGGGCTTTTGCTGCCTGTTCGTGATCAGCTATGTATCCGCGTACCTGGCCATCGTGCGCTTCAAGGTGCCTTCCTGGCTACGCCATTGAAAGCGTTTTCCGGGGGCACCGTTGGTTATCTGGTGAGTGTGGTCCAGGCCTGCGTGAGGTGTTTGACCAGATCCTGAGGGCGGTGCACCAGCGCATAGCCTTGTGCCCCAAACAGCATGGGCAGGTACTGGTGGGCTTCGTGGTCAATGGTGACGCAAAACGGAATCAGCCCCGCAGCCCGTGCTTCCTGAATGGCGTGGCGGGTGTCTTCCAGGCCGTAACGTCCTTCGTACACATCAATGTCGTTGGGCTTGCCATCCGTCAGCACCAGCAGCAGGCGCTGGCGTTCAGGGCGGGCCGATAGCCGTTGGGTGGCATCGCGCACCGCTGCGCCCATGCGGGTGTAGAAGCCGGGTTTCAAGGCGCCAATGCGGGTGTGTATCGCGTCGCTCCAAGGTTCATGGAAGCCCTTGATGTGCTGGATGCGCACATGCTGTCTGCGCACGGAGCTGAACCCCAAAATCTCAAAAGCGTCGCCCGTGCCTGATAGTGCTGAGCCAAAAACGTACAGAGCTTCGCGAATGACATCAATCACGCGGGCGTTTGACGTTGCGTAAGCGTCCGTGGACAGCGAAAGATCTGCCAGCAGCAGGGTTGCCAAGCTGCGTTCTGTCCGTTGGCGATGGGCGTACACCGGGGGGGTGTCGCTGTGGATGTTGCCGCCGCAGGCTTCGCTTTGGAAGCGTACCCATGCATCGATATCGATCTCGTCTCCACTGACCTGGGCTTTATGCCAGCGTGGTGCTGCTTGCAATATCTCCAGACGTCGGCGCACGCGGCGTGCCGTGGCTTGCAGATGCGCTGGGGGGCGATAGGGTTCTCCGGTGCGGGCCACCACGCACTGCAGCGCGCAGTAGTCGGGCCGCAGTTCGTTGCGGCGCCAGTCCCATTCTGGGGTTTTGGTCCCCGGCCCCAAGGGCAGGTCGTCCGCGCTGGCGCTGGGCAAATCCAGGTCAAAGCGTACGCGAGATGCAGTGGTTTGTTCCGACCGGGCCAGAGACAAGGTGTCCATGTCGTTGGCTGCGGCCGAAGCGTTGTCATCCGCAGAGTCGTCCGTGCCGCGATCCAGGCGTACCAGTTCACTCCAGCTCGTCAGCGAGTCGGTCTTGGCGGCCAGAAGCATGGAGTTGCGCGATGGCTGGTGCTTGACATTGCGAGCGCGGCGGCGGTGCGCATCCAGAGGGGAGGGGGCGGGCTCTTCTTCCGATGTGCCGTTGGATGGTGTGGGCGTGGCGGCTGGCTCTGCTCCTCCCCCCGTTTCGCAGGCGTTCAGCCACAGCCACACGGGCGCGACTTCGCGCGGAGTCACGAACAAGGCCGTGTGTTCTTCCCCGCGCAGGGCAGCCTGTACTGCTGCTTCCCAGGGGACATCCTTGGCGCGCAGGCTGCTGAGCAAAGGGCGCTGCGCCAAGTGCGCGGCCGTCAAGCGGTGGTGGCGTTCACGTAGCCCTGCGAACCGCTGCAGTGCGCGTGCGGTAGCAGCACGGTTATCGGCAATCCAGTCGCCCGTAGGTTCAAAAACAGAGGCCAGTGCAGCAAGCCAGAGGTACAGGTCGCGGTTCAGCTCTACAGAGTCGAATACGCTGATGACGGGGGGCAGCGCGAGTGTCTGTGCATCCAGTTCTGGCATGGCGCTGCGCAGGCCCGAGCCTGCCACTTTTTGAAGCCAATGCCGTGGGCCACCGTGACGGCTGGCCGCCACCGGTGTTACCCGCACGGCTGCGTCGCCACCGCCTGCACGGTAGAGCAGCGATATGCTGCGTTGCATGTCTTTCAGGGCCACTTGCACATGCGTGCGCTGCGGTTCTGCCAGATGGGTGATGGCGCGGTGCCACCATTGGCCAATCCACTCTTCCATCAAGAGGCTCCATCGCGCCGTTGGCGCAGCGTTTCTTTCACGGCATCCAGTCCAATCTTCCACTCCAGGGTGGGCGTGCGTCCTTGCTGCCCTTGGGTGGTATCGCAGGCAGTGAGGCACTGGCCACACTGCACGCAAGAAAACATCATGCGTTTGATATTGCGCGGATGCAGGCGCATGGGGCATCCGTGGTCGCAGGCGCTGCCACGGGGGCTGTCGCAAGTACGGCATTCACGGGCCCGGTCTCTGGCGAACGAGACGACCATGCCCTTGGGGTTGGCCATCCAGGCCAGGCTTTGAAACAGGCCCACCGCGCAGCCAAATCGGCAAAACAGGTGCCGCGCCAGGGTGAACTCCAGCGTGAAGACCAGCGTGCCTATCGCCAGAAACCGCATCTGGTTGGCGGTGAGCGTGCCGTGCCAGAGATTGCCCCAGATTTCGGCTGGTGGCAGCAGGTAAGTGAGCAGGGTGATCGCCCAGGCAAAGCCACAGACGAGACAGGCGGTCAGAAAAAGAGGCCACCAGCGTGCGTTGGGTTGGCGTGTAGCGTGGGGGGTGGGGGAGTTGTCCCAGATGCTGAACTTGCCCGTTGCGCGGTGCAGCAGGTCGTTCAGAGTTTCCACCATCGAAAAGTGGGGGCACAGCCAGCCGCAATACAAGCGACCATAGCGGTAGGCAATGCCCAGGAAGATGGCGATCAAACCCAGGGCGGGCAGAAAGCCGCGCCAAAGAATGGCCCAGCCCGTCTGCACTGCCGTGGCTTCACCGCGCAGGAAGGCATCAATGCCCAAAGACCAGCGCATGCCAAGAACCCACAACTGCGTTTCGTTGAGATCGAAGCGCAAAAGGTTCAGGGCTGGCGCCAACAAGAAGAGCGCCATGAAAGAGCCTTGCAGCCACCTTCTGCGGCGCTGAAGGGGAATCCCGCTCCACAGCGCATGCAGTCCGGCAGGCGCTGTGTGGCACTCCATGGGAGTGCCGCCGGGAGGCTCGGTTTCAGTCCTCATCACCCACCACCGCACGCACCACCTCATCCAGTGCGAGGACGGTGTCCAGGTCATCGCTCAGCGCATCGACGACAGCGGCACGGCAGGCCTGGCGCAAGCCCATTCCGGCAGAAGCCAGCCGGGCTGCCATGACCAGCAGGCGGGTGCTGGCAGTCTCTTCCAGGTCGTGATCCGTCAGCCTGCGCAGCGCTTGGGCCAGTTGCACCAGCCGCGCCGCCACGGCGGGCGACGCATGTCCTTCTTTTTCAAGAATGCTGCGCTCCACGGCGGGGGCAGGGTAGTTCAGCGTCAGCGCGGTGAAGCGCTGGCGTGTGCTGGGCTTCAGCCCCTTGAGCAGGTTTTGATAGCCTGGGTTGTAGGAGATGACCAGCATGAATTCTGGCGGCGCCTTGAGCTGCTCACCCGTGCGCTCGATGGGCAGAATGCGCCGGTCATCTGCCAGCGGATGCAGCACCACCGTGGTGTCCTTGCGGGCCTCCACCACCTCGTCCAGATAGACGATGGCGCCCTCGCGCACAGCCCGTGTGAGCGGGCCATCCGCCCACACGGTGCTGCCGTTGCCAATCAGGTGACGCCCCACCAGGTCGGCGGCGCTCAGATCATCGTGGCATGACACAGTGATCAAAGGCCGCCCCAGGCGCGCCGCCATGTGCTCGACGAACCGCGTTTTACCGCAGCCTGTAGGGCCCTTGATGAGCAGAGGCAGCTGCTGTGCGTGGCACTGTGCAAACAGGGCGCACTCGTCGCCTTGCTCCGCATAGAACGGCAGGCTGCTGCTTGCAGCTTGGGCTGCCGTGGCGGCTTCGCGCTGGAGGGTGGGGGTCGTCGTCATGGTCAGGCCCGTTGCAAGCGTGTGCTCACGCCAAGGGACAGGCTTTCTTCATCTGCGGCAGGGCCGATAAAGAAGCTGCTCAGGTAGGCCAGCAGGCCCAGCAGGAACATCACGCCGCCTGCCACACGCACCCAGTAGAAGAACACCAGCTGGTCTTGCGTGGCCATGAAAGGCATGGCACCGGTGGTGGGCATGCGTTGCAGCCACACTTGCAAGATGCCAGCGCCGCTCAGGGCCAGCACCATCACAGCCATACCAATGCTCATGATCCAGAAGCTCCACATTTCCACACGCTGTGCACGCAGGGGGTTGGCTTCACGGCCACGCAGAATGGGCATGGCGTAACTGATGATGGCAAGCACCACCAGAACATAGGCGCCGTAGAAGGCCAGGTGCCCGTGGGCTGCGGTGACTTGCGAGCCGTGGGTGTAGTAGTTGACGGTGCTGAGGGTGTGGATGAAGCCCCACACGCCAGCGCCCAGGAAGCCGATCACGGCAGTGCCCACGGCCCACAGCACAGCGGCCTGGTTGGGGTGTTCACGGCGGCGGCGTTGCACCATGTTGAAGGCGAACAACGTCATCATGAAGAAGGGGATGGGCTCCATGGCTGAGAACACGCTACCCACCCAGTGCCAGTAGCCTGGCAGACCGATGAAGTAGAAGTGGTGGCCTGTGCCCAGGATGCCGGTGATCAGTGCAAAGGCCACGATCATGTACATCCACTTGTCGATCACTTCACGGTCCACACCGGTGGTCTTGACCAGCACGAAAGCCAGCAAAGAGGCCATGATCAGCTCCCAGGTGCCTTCCACCCAGAGGTGAACCACAAACCACCAGTACATCTTGTCGCGCACCAGGTTGCTGGGGTTCACAAAGCTGAACAGGAACATCAGCGCCAAGCCCCACAGGCCCATGAGCAGCACCATGGAGATGGCGGTCTTGCGGCCCTTGAGCACGGTCATGCTGATGTTGAAGAGGAAGCCCAGCGCCACCACCACAATGCCGAGCTTGGTCGGCAGGGGTTGCTCCAGGAACTCCCGGCCCATGGTGGCCAGCAGGTCGTTGCCCGTCATTTCGGCCAGCTTGGCGTAAGGCACCAGCAGGTAGCCGAGGATGGTGGCGGCGCCAGCTGCCAGGAAGACCCAGAACAGCACTTTGGCGAACAAGGGGCTGTACAGCTCGGTCTCGCTCTCTTCGGGCACCATGTAATAGGCAGCGCCCATGAAGCCGAACAGCAGCCACACGATCAGCAGGTTGGTGTGAACCATGCGGGCGATGTTGAAGGGGATCGCCGGGAACAAGAAGTCACCGATGACGTATTGCAGGCCCAGCGACAGACCGAAGACGATCTGGCCGGTGAACAGGCCCAGTGCGGCAATGAAGTAGAGCTTGGCTACCGCCTGCGACTGGTATTTGATGGTTGCGGGTTGCATAGGATGATCCTGAAGGGTTGGATATGACATCGCGTGAGGCGCAGGCGCTCACCCTTCGATGTTGGGAGGCCACTTCTCGGTGTTGATGCCGTTCGACCAGCGCAGGAACTCCACGAGATCGTTCAGTTGATCGTCGGTGAAGTTGAACTGCGGCATCTGACGGCGACCGGGGGTATTCGTCGGCATGGCCTTGATCCATCCCTTGATGAAGTCAGGGCCGCGGCGCTCATACACATTGCCCAGCTCTGGGGCGAAGTAGGCGCCTTCGCCCAGCAGCGTGTGGCAGCCGATGCAGTTGCGCGTTTCCCAAAGGTGCTTGCCGCGCACGACGGCCGGGGTCAATTCCGCGGATTTGGATCGCTCGGGAATCTTGGTTTCGGTGTGAAAGATCAGCGCCGCAAAAAGCAGTACGAAGAACGTGGTGCCTCCGTAGAAGATGTTGCGCGCCATCTGGCTGGTGAAGCCTTGGCTCATGGTGGGTTACCTCTCTGTAGTGGGACGAGGGATACGGTACTGATCTCTCACAGGTCCGGGGTTGATTTCTCTCAATAAGATTCATTTTGTGTGAATCTTTGTTTATCATACCCACACTCGAACGCCAAATCCAGCCTCTGTTACTTCTTCAACGTGGCTGGCTGGCGCGTCACCAAGCGGGTTACGCACCTTCTGTTGCGCAGAAGCGTGACCCATCCATGGGGAGTTCCCGGTGCCATCCATTCCATTGCCGCACGCTCCAGAGTCCGCGCCGCGCTTGCGCGGCGACCTGGGGGTGTGGTTGATCATCCTGGCCGAGCTGTTGACCTTCGGCATCTTCTTTGTGTCGTACGCGTTTGCGCGCAGTCGCGATGTGGCGGGCTTCAACGCAGCGCAGGCCACGCTCGACCTGCATTCCGGTGCGTTCAACACCGTGCTGCTGATCACGGGCAGCTGGTGCGTGGCCCGTGCCGTGCAGGCGGTGCGTAGCGATGCGCGCAGCGCCGGCCTGCGCTGGTTGCTGGCTGCGATGGCTTGCGGCGCAGGCTTTGGCGTGGTGAAGCTGGCTGAATACGCGGCCAAGCTGAACCAGGGCATCGACCTGACTTCCAACACCTTCTACACGCTGTATTTGATGCTCACCGCATTCCACTTCCTGCACGTGGTGGTGGCCATGCTGGCGCTGGGCTACCTGGCGGTGCGCTTGCAACGCGGGGCCTACGGCAGCCACGACAGCCATGCCATGGAGACCGGCGCTGCGTTCTGGCACATGGTCGATTTGCTGTGGATCGTGCTGTTTCCGCTGGTCTATGTATTGCGCTGAGATGGCTGCGAAGGAGAAAGCTGTGCACGAAACCCGCTGGTTGAATGCTGCCTGGGTGCTGCTTCTGGTTGCCACCGCCATCACCTATGTTCTGGGGGAGATGGGCCTCGTGTCGCAAGCAGGAGGCTGGTTCCTGGCAGGTCTGGGTGTTTTGACCGTGGTCAAGGGCGTCGTAGTCATCCAGGTGTTTTTGGAGATGCGCCATGCCCCCGCGCTGTGGCGCTGGCTGTTGCTGGGGTGGCTGGCGTTGGTGATCGCGCTGGTAGCGCTGGCCTATTTGTTGGGGCGGACGTGAGGTTCTTGGACGAAGCCCCTGCGGCCGCATAAATTTGCTGACGATTTTTGGGGCGCTGGGCAGATCAGCCCCTGGGTGGATGGGCTTGCGCGCGCCAGCCTTCCGGGCGGGCGTGAATGCGGCACAATTTGCGCCTCATTGTTTTCACCGGATGGCACGCCTCCATGACCGACCTTCTTTCGATTGCCCCCCGCGACAAGGCTGAAATTCTGGCCCAGGCGCTGCCCTACATTCGCAAGTTCCATGGCAAGACCATGGTCATCAAGTACGGCGGCAACGCCATGACCGACCCCGCCCTGCAGGCCGACTTTGCCGAAGACGTGGTGCTGCTCAAGCTGGTGGGCATGAACCCGGTGGTGGTGCACGGCGGTGGCCCGCAGATCGAAACTGCGCTCAACCGCCTGGGCAAGAAGGGCCAGTTCATCCAGGGCATGCGCGTGACGGACGCCGAAACCATGGAAGTGGTGGAATGGGTGCTGGCCGGTGAAGTGCAGCAAGACATCGTGGGCCTGATCAACCAGGCAGGCGGCAAGGCCGTGGGCCTGACCGGGCGTGACGGCGGCATGATCCGCGCGCGCAAGCTCAAGATGGTGGACAGCAAGGACCCCAACATTGAACACGATGTGGGCCAGGTGGGCGATATTGTCTCCATCGACCCCAGCGTGGTGAAGGCGCTGCAAGACGACGCCTTCATCCCCGTCATCAGCCCCATTGGCTTTGGCGAAAACAACGAGAGCTACAACATCAACGCCGACGTGGTGGCCAGCAAGCTGGCCGAAGTGCTCAAGGCCGAAAAGCTCATGCTGCTGACAAACACGCCCGGCGTGCTCGACAAGGCCGGCAACCTGCTGACTGACCTGACAGCCCGCCGCATTGACGAGCTGTTTGCCGACGGCACCATCTCGGGCGGCATGTTGCCCAAGATTGCGGGCGCGCTGGACGCCGCCAAGGCCGGTGTGAACGCCGTGCACATCATTGATGGCCGCGTGCCGCACGCCATGCTGCTCGAAATTCTGACCGAGCAGGCCTACGGCACCATGATCCGGTCGCACTGAGCGCGGACGCACCATGCGCCTGCTTCTGGTCGAAGACGATGTGATGGTGGCCAGCGGCATCAAGCTGGGGCTCACCGATGCGGGCTATGCCGTGGACTGGGTGGGCAGCGGCGAGCGGGCTGAGGATGTGCTGCGCAACGAATCGTTCGATGCGGCCATCATCGACATTGGCCTGCCGGGCATGGATGGGCTGGAGCTGACCCGGCGCCTGCGCCGCCCCGACATGCCCAGCCGAAGCATGCCGGTGCTTATCCTGACCGCGCGCGATGCCCTGCATGACCGGGTGCAGGGGCTGGACCTGGGGGCCGACGACTACATGGTCAAGCCCTTCGAGCTGCCCGAACTGCTTGCACGCCTGCGTGCGCTGCTGCGGCGCTCACAGGCCGCCACCACGGCGGTGCTCAGTTTTGGACCGCTGGAGCTGGACACCGCAGGCCGCCGTGCCTGCGCCCGCGTGGACGGGGTGGAGCACGTCATTGAGCTCGGGCCGCGCGAATGGACGGTGCTGGAGTACCTGCTCATCCACGCCCCCAAGCCCGCCAGCAAAGACAAGCTCTTGCAGGCCCTGACGGGCTGGGACAAGGAAATCACGCCCAACGCGGTGGAGGTGTATGTCTCGCGCCTGCGCGGCAAGCTGGAGCCGCACGGCGTGGCACTGCGCTCCATCCGGGGCTTTGGCTACCGGCTGGAACTGGCGCAGCAGGCCTGAAGCCGATCAGGACCGCCCATGCCAGCACACCGTGAAGCCTGTTCGTGTTGGCATGGTCGCGCAGCGCTTCAAGGCCGCTGCGTTCCATGAGGGGGGCGTCGCCATATGTATGCCCGTAGGCCACGCCCCGCACCCCGCCTTGGTTTGAGCGGTATGACCTCAGACTTGCGCAACCGCCTGCTGTTGCTGCTGGTGCTGCCGCTGTGCGTGCTGGCCCTGGTGGGCGTGTGGATGGACTACCGCTCGGCCGACGACGCAGCCAGCCGGCACGACCAGCGCCTGCTGCGCCTGCTCCCGGCGCTGGCCGACTCGGTGGTGGCGCCCTCCATCCATGAACATGGCGCGCCCCTGCTGCTGCTGGCTCCGCCCGTAGAGGATTTTCTGCGCCAGAACGCCGGGTTCGCGGGTTACAGCGTGCGTGACGCCGATGGCCAGTTGCTGCTGGGGGATGAGTGGGTGGATGGCGTGGTGCCCACCACCGCGCAGCCTGAATTCCACAGCCTGGAATATGGCGGCGTGACGTACCGGGTGGCGGTGCAGCGCGGGCGCACCGGGGCTGGGGAGCTGGTGGTGGCGATTGCCGATGGCTCAGACCCCCGCCAGCAATGGGCTCAGCAGCTGCTCTTGCGGGTGCTGCTGCCCAACCTGGTGCTGGTGGCTGCCGCCGCGCTGGCCATCCACTGGGCCGTGGGCCGGGCTTTCAAGCCGTTGGTGGACCTGGCCGAGGCGGTCGAGCACCGTTCGCCGCGTGATCTCAGCCCCATCGACGAAAGTGCCTCGCCCACTGAAGTGCGTCCGCTGGTGCATTCGCTCAACCGCCTGTTTGCCCTGGTCAACGCGCAGGCGGAGGGGCAGCGCCGGTTTGTGGCCGACGCAGCCCACCAGTTGCGAACGCCGCTGGCAGGCCTGCAGGCACAGGTGGAAGCCTGGGCCATGATGGCCAAGGCGGCTGGGGCAGTGCAGGGTGATTCTCGTGATTTAGATAAAAAACAGCCTCTGGCGCCCGCCCATAAAGCGCAAGGTGCTATTGTTTTAGGAGTTGAGCAGATTGAGAAGCTGCGCAATGCCACCCGTCGCACTTCGCAGCTGGCGCACCAGCTGCTGGCCTTGTCGCGGGCCGATGAGCGCAGCATGGACGCGCAGCCGCTGCAGCGCGTGGATCTGAAAGACCTGTGCGAGACGCTGCTGGAGAACTTCCTCGACGCGGCCACGGGCAAGGGCCTGGATCTGGGGCTGGAAGTGCAGCCGGTGCACGTCACTGGCCATGGCTGGCTGCTGCGGGAGTTGATGTCCAACCTGGTGGACAACGCCATCAAATACACCCCGGCGGGTGGGGTGGTCACCATGCGCTGCGGGCAGCGGCTGGTGCCTTCGGGGGCATTGCGGGTGTATCTGGAAGTGGAAGACGACGGCCCGGGCGTGCCCGAGAGTGAGCGCTCCCGCGTCATGCAGCGGTTTTACCGGGTGCCCGGCGCGGTGGGCGAGGGCACGGGTTTGGGCTTGGCCATTGCCGACGAAATCAGCCGGGTGCACCGTGCAACGCTCACGCTGGACACGGGAGCGCATGGCCGAGGCCTGCGCGTGACGGTGCTTTTCCCCTAGTCATCGTGACCCAGCCGGAGTGCGGCTGTGGTGTACCGTCTGGCTGTGGGGGCTGCGCGCAGTCTCGCCGTCAAGGGCTGCGTTTGCAAACCATTTGCAAACCGACGGCGAACGGGTGTGCGAGAATCATTTGCACACAGGATTTACGCCCTGCCGCGCGCTTGAAGGCGCCGGGGTGTCCTGGCACCCTACCGTGCTACCGGTCGCACTCCACCAGCCCGGGGCTCCGTCTACTTGGCCTGTTGGTCTTTCTCTTTGTTGTTTGCGCATGTCTGATACCTCGTCTCTGATTGAACCTGCCGACTCCGTTGACGCTGAAGAAGCGCCAGCGGCCCGCAAGCGGCCCAAGCCGGGCGAGCGGCGCGTGCAGATCCTGCAAGCGCTGGCGGCCATGCTGGAACAACCCGGCGCCGAGCGCATCACCACGGCCGCACTGGCTGCGCGCCTGTCGGTGAGCGAAGCGGCGCTGTACCGCCACTTCGCCAGCAAGGCGCAGATGTTCGAGGGGCTCATCGACTTCATCGAGCAATCCGTGTTCACGCTGGTGCAGCAGATCACCGGGCGTGACGTGCCTGCCCCCGACCAGCCTGCCGAAGTGGGGCTGCGCCAGGCCAGCCGCATCATCGCGCTGCTGCTGCAGTTTGGTGAACGCAACCCCGGCA
>ERZ650306.1462-NODE-1462-length-13223-cov-11.555969_pt1 | contig 13223 bp, 10 predicted proteins | sample MGYA00376242_ERZ650306 | MGnify/ENA primary metagenome ERZ650306 (study PRJEB26733, sample SAMN07839244) | wastewater metagenome | biome: urban; feature: wastewater treatment plant; material: waste water | place: USA: North Carolina | collected 2016-03-31 ...
CGCGCTGCACGCCGACCAATTGGCCAATGTCTCGGGGCGTAACCGTGGGCGGACGGTATGCCTTGCCAAGAGTGTGGCAGAAATGTCATCGCAGTCCCGCCGTCGCCGCGCCAAAGAGGTGAGGCAGTTTATCGAGGCCGGCGGTGCGGTGCGCCCGCTGACCGATTACACCGCCGCCGACCTTGCCGCGCTGTATGCCCAGCTCTACGCCTTACGCTGGCAAGCCCCCCATCCCCAAGCCGCCGACCTGCCGCTATTATTTGCCGGACTGGCACCGCTGCTGATGGGACATGTGCTGACCCTGCACGACGTACCGGTGGCCTTTCAGCTGCTGCTTAAAAGCGAAACGGCCTGTACCTATACCGTCGAAGCCATCAACGGCGGCATCGACCCGCGCCATGCCGAATTTGGCCTCGGTACGCTGCTGATGTGGCTCAATATCCAGCAGGCCAGCACCGCCGCCGCCGAAAAAGGGCTGCCGCTGCGCTACTCGCTGGGGCGCAATTCCAGCCAATACAAAGCCCAATGGGCGATTGAAACCCCCTTGCTGCGGACGGTAACGTTTTGACCTTCTCCCCCCCTAGGCTTCCCCTGCCCGCCCCCCGCCGGATACTGCTGATTAAGCTGCGCCACCACGGCGATGTGCTGTTGGCCACACCGGTGGCACACACCCTGCGCCGCCGGTTTCCCGATGCCAAAATCGACATGCTGGTGTACCACGAAACCGCACCCATGCTGGCAGGCAACCCCGACCTCAACACGGTTTACACCCTCAATCGCCAGCTGCGCGGCCTGACCAAACGCCGCGCCGAGCTGTCCCTTGGCTGGCAGCTTTACCGCCAAGGCTACGACTGGGTGATACATCTGTCCGACCAGTGGAATGGCGCGGTGTTGGCGCGGCTGTGCGGCCAGCAACAGGGCATCGGCTTTGACTACCCCAAACGGCGCACCGCCCCGTGGGCACGGCTGTTTACCCAACTGGCTCCGCTGGCGGCCAGCAATACCTGCCACACCGTAGAACAAAACCTGCTGTCGCTGACCCCGCTGGGCATTACTGCGCAAGGCGAAGAACGCCGCTGCATTATGGCGATTCGACCGGCCGACCAAGCCAGCGTGCGCTTGCTGCTGGCCTCGCTCGGGGTGCAGGGCGAATACCTGCTGGTGCATCCGGCTTCGCGCTGGTTTTTTAAGTGCTGGGAAGACGACCGCTTTGCCGAAGTGATTCAGACGTTGGCGGATGCGGGGCATTGCCTCGTGCTGACCTGTGCCCCCGACCCCCAAGAAGTCGCGCTGGTCGAAGCCATTTTGCAGCGGGTGAAGTCGCCGCGTGTGTACTCCTTGGCCGGCAAACTGTCGCTGAATACCCTCGCCGCCGCGATTGACGGCGCACGGCTGTTTTTGGGGGTGGATTCGGTGCCGATGCATATGGCTGCTGCGCTGGGCAAAGACACCGTGGCCTTGTTTGGTCCGAGCAAGGTCAACGAATGGCGGCCTTGGCTAACCCGCTACCGGCTGATACACGCGGCGGACTACGGCGACCTGATCGACCCCGATGCGGTGGACACCGGCACCACCGAACGCTATTTGGTCAACATCCCCGTGGCACCGGTGCTGGCTGCCGTGCAGGCGTTACTGGCCTTGCCCCCTGCCGCCGAGAACGACGATGCCGCCTAAAACCATCCTGCTGATTATTGATGGCTTGGCGGGCGGCGGCGCGGAAAAAGTCGTCCTCACCCTAGCCGAAGCGATGGCGGCGCGGGGTCATGCCGTCACCTTGCTGCTGCTGCGGGCAGCCTGTGCCTATGCCCTGCCGGTTGGGGTGCAGGTCGAAACGCTGGTAGACGACTACACCGGCCCGCTGCGCCGCCAAACCGAAATTGCCCGCCGCGCCCGCCAGCTTGACCGCTGGGTACGCCAACACTTTGCCCAGCAACGGCTGGATTTGGTCATTGCCAGCCTGCCCAAAACCGACCGGATTGTGGCGCATTGCCCCAGCCTGCGCGGGCGGGCATGGCACTGTTTGCACGGGGCGATTTCTGCCGAGCTGACCCGCAAACGCGGCGTGTCGCGCTGGCTGAAACGGCGGCAGCTTTACCAGACCTATCACCGCTGCAAGCTGCTGACCGTGTCGGCGGGACTGCTGCCCGACCTCCACGCCGCCTGTGGCGCCCAGCCCGCCCAAGCCGTGACCCTGCCCAATCCGTTTGACTTTGCCGCCATCCGCGCCGCCGCCCAAGCCCCTTGTCCGCTGGATGGGCAGCCGTTTTTGCTGCATGTGGGGCGGTTTCATCCGGTCAAGCGGCACGACCGGCTGTTTGAGGCGGTCAAGTGCAGCGGCTATCAGGGCAAACTGGTGCTGCTGGGGCAGGGCGCACCCGCCGACACCGCACGGCTGCAGGCCGCCGCTGCCCATGCCGGTGTGGCCGACCAAGTGGTGTGGGCGGGTTTTGTTGCCAACCCTTACCCGTATCTTCGCGCCGCCCAAGCCGTGGTGCTCAGTTCCGACTTTGAAGGCTTTGGCAATGTGCTGGTGGAAGCCCTTGCCTGCGGTACGCCGGTGGTCAGCACCCGTTGCCCCTACGGCCCCGCCGAGATTTTGACCGGCGATTTGGCGCGGGGACTCAGTGACCTGACCGCATCCGATTTGGCGTGTGCCCTGAATGCTGTACTGGCGGCTCCGCCACAGCCCACCGCCGCCCAGCTCGACCGCTTTGCCCTCGACACCGTGGTCAGCCGTTACCTTGCCCTTGCCGATGCAGAAGGAGGTTTTACCGTATGACGACCCGCCCCCGTTTTATCCTGACCATCGACACCGAAGGCGACAATCTTTGGGGCGAAGTGAATCAGGTCACCACCCGCAACGCGCTGTTTTTGCCGCGCTTCCAAGCCCTGTGCGAACGCTACCAGTTTGCCCCGTGCTATCTGACCAACTACGAAATGGCGATAGACCCCGCTTACCAAGACTTTGCGCGGGATGTGATTGCCCGTGATGTCGGCGAAATCGGGATGCACTTGCACGCATGGAACAGCCCGCCGCTGCTGCCGTTGACCGCCAACGATGACCGCGCCAAGCCCTATTTGATTGAATACGCCGAGCCGGTGATGCGCGACAAAATCGCGCTGATGACCGACCTGCTGCAAGACACCTTCGGGGTAAAAATGCGCAGCCACCGCGCCGGTCGCTGGGCATTTAACGCCACCTATGCCCGTTTGCTGTATGAATTTGGTTATCAGGTGGATTGCTCGGTCACGCCTGGGGTCGATTGGCGACCCACGCTGGGCAACCCTGCTGGCACGGGGGGCACAGACTATTCGGCTTTTCCACAGCAGGCGTATTGGATGGACTTGGACCAGCTCGACCAACCGCTGTCGGCAGCCGCCGTGGCCGCCGGTACGCCGACTTTGCTGCAAGTGCCGATGACCATCCGCCCCAAATATCCGGCGTGGGTGGATGGCCTGAAACAGGGGCTGAACACCCTGCGCGGCAAAACCAAGCCCCCGACCCGCCGCTGGTTGCGCCCCCGTGGCGGCAATGCCCAAGAGATGATAGGGCTGGCCGATGCGGTCTTGGCCAGCGGGCAAAATCACCTCGAATTTATGCTGCACTCGTCAGAATTTATGCCCGGCGGCAGCCCGACCTTTCGGGATGAGGCTTCGATTGAACAGCTCTACGCCGACCTAGAAGCCCTATTTGCCCACCTCGCCCCCCGTTGTCAGGGGCAGACCTTGGCGGGGTTTTACGCGGCGCAGGTGGCGGGTGGATAGCACGGCGATTCTCCGTACTTTGCAAGTGCGGGTGCCTGATTTATTGGCGGTGTATGCTTTTGGCAGCCAAATTCAAGGGACGGCGGGCGCAGACAGCGATTTGGATTTGGCGGTCTTGGTAGCGGGTTACGCCGCTCCGCTCACCCTGAGGCGGCTGGCGGGGGAGGTGGCTGTCCAGTTGAACCACCGCTTACCGCCCCTGCCCCGCAGAAAACACCCCTTCGCACCAATACTGCAACTCGCCATCACGCACTGGTTCGTACACGCTGTGCTGGCCGGTAAAGCCGCCGCGCTGGGGGCGGGTGGGGACGGGATAGCTGGCTTGGTGCAGCAGCACCGCGCCCTCGTCTTTGGCGGCGTAGGTGTAAAGCTTGATGCTGCTCAGGTCAGCCGGTTGGGCTTGCCACACGCCGCGCAGCAAAAAATACGAGCCCACTTCTATCGCTTCCACCGCATAGGGTGAGGCCACAGGACGCAAGCGCAGCGGCTTGGTTTCGCCGCCGTAGCTCAGGTGGCACACCACCTCGGTTAACACCGGCTGGGCGTGCGCCGCCAGCGGCATCCCTCCCAGCAGCCCAAGCCACAAGGGCAGCCCACGACACAACAGACGCATACCATTCATCGAAACACCTTACTGACTTGAACTAAAGAGAGCGGAAAGCACCGCGCGGCTTAGAAGCTGTTTACGAACTCGCGAACGACGGGTCAGCCAAGGCGAAATTGGCAAAAAAAGCGGAGTTGACATGCGGTCAATGAGCATTTTTTGCCAATTTCAACGCAGGATCACCCGAGTGTCGCAGATCGTAAATAGCTTCTTATTGGTTGGCGCGTATCCAACGGTGCCATTGGGCAAACAACTCTGGGGTAATGGCCGCGACAGCAGAACGCTGCCACAAGGCACTTCCGTCCCAGTAGTCGTCGTGGTCGAGCGTACACATTTGCGCCCCTGCTTCGGCGGCAATCAACGCCCCTGCGGCGTAGTCCCACAGCCGCTGTCCGCCGTGCAAATACAGGTCAAATCGCCCCGCCGCTAAATAGCACCAATCAAGGGTGGAAGCCCCCAGATTGCGCTGGCTGCCAAACGGCGCAAGGCTGTTGACGCGGTTAGATAGCCGCCCGCTGCGCAGATATTTCACCTCAATTGAGGCGATAGTGTCGCCCATGCTGCTGGGGGCGTGTTTGAGCGGCAGCCGTGTGCCGTTGACGTAAGCACCACACCCTCGGCGGGCATAAAACATTTCGTTGGAGACGGGGTTAAAAATCACCCCCAGCTCGCTGCGGCCGTTTTGCACCAAGGCGACAGAAATCGCAAAGTAAGGCAAGCCGTGAATAAAGTTGGTGGTGCCATCAATCGGGTCCACGACCCAAAGCCCATCGGGATTGGCTGCCCACAGGGCTTCTTGTTCGGCGGGGGTCATTTCTTCGCCCAACACGGGGTAGGGCAAAATGGTGGGCAGGCGGGCGGCAAGGGCTTCTTGGGTGGCAAGGTCGGCTTCGGTAAACAACGAGCCATCCTCCTTGCGTGAAGAGCCGACCCGCAAAAAACGGGGCATCAGCGCGGTTTCGGCGATGTCACGGACGGCTTGGATAACGTGGTCAACAACCTGCATGGTGGGCGGGGTTTCCTTTTGGGTCACGCGGTGCGTGACATCGGCGGTATGGGCTGCTTGGCGTGGGCAGCGTGCGGTTCTCTGCCTTGTTTGGGCGAGTGCTGGCAAAATACCCGCTTCAATAGCCGCTTTCAATACGACACCCCATCATGCCCCGTTTTTTTGTTGATACCCCGCTGCACCCCCACACCGCCCTGACCTTGCCCGATGCCGTGGTGCGCCACTTGCACGTCCGGCGGCTGACCGAGAGCGACAGCCTCACCCTCTTCAATGGCGACGGAGCGGAATACCCCGCTATTTTGCGGCACGTTGGCCGGCGGACGGCCGAGGTGGACATCACCGCCCAATCTGTCATCAGCCGCGAATCCCCGCTGCCGCTATTTTTGGCGCAGGGCATGTCTAGCGGCGACCGCATGGAGTTCACCCTGCAAAAAGGCGTGGAAATGGGGGTCAGTGTGTTTCAGCCACTGGCCACCCATCGGGCGGTGGTCAAGCTCTCTGGCGACCGTGCTGACAAGCGCGTGACCCGTTGGCAAGAGATTGTGCAGTCGGCGTGTGAACAGTGTGGCCGCAATGTGTTGCCCGTGGTGCGGCCTATTTTGTCGTTGTCGGCATGGCTAGACAGCCTCGCAGACGACACGGCGGCGCGGCTGATGCTGTCCCCCACTGGCGAAGGCCGACTGGCTGCCCTGCCGCCCCCTGCTGCTGCGTGGCTGCTGGCCGGCCCCGAAGGCGGCTTGACCGACGATGAAGAAACCGCCGCGCTGCAACGGGGCTTTGTCCCCCTCAAGCTAGGCCCCCGCATTTTGCGTACCGAAACAGCGGCGTTGGCGGCGGTGGCGGCACTTCAAGCACGGTTTGGTGATTATTAACGGTACGTTGACCTTGTCCGTGGAAAGTTAGAGGCATTTTAAGGGCGTGGCATGTAGAATCACCCACACCTTAAGTAGGGGTGTTACGGTTGCTCTCGCCCCCCTTCCCCTCATCAAGAGTTTTGTGCCGACATGATGACTGCTTTTGCCTTCCGTACAGGTTTGCGTTTCCCCTCCTCTTTCCGCCGCCCCTTTTTGCGGAGTAAGACGATATGGCATGGGGCGTGTGTGACCCTACGGGAGGCCACACCATGATGGCGAGCTTGCTTTACCACTTCTCGCTGCGCCTGATCGTGCCTTTGGCCTTGCTATTTTTGCTGACCACCATGCTGGGTTTGGGTGTGTGGCAAAGCGTTAATATTGGCAATGCCCGTATCGAGCAACAAGCCCTAGAGTCGGTCTCTGCTGACCTTGAGCAGCTCCACGGGCTGGTGGCTGATAGCCTCCTCACCGACGACCTCCCTGCCGTACAACGTATGGTGTCGATGATTAGTGCCAGCCCCAATATCACCGCCCTACTGGTCATTGACGAAGGCGGCATTGTGCGGGCAGCCAACCGCTTTGAATGGGTTGGACTACGCTACCAAGCCTTACCCTTGGGCTTGGGGGCAGATGTGATGGGTCATGCGCATAAATCCGACATTAGCGCGATTAAGTTGGCCAGCGACCGCAAACAGGTCGAAGCCTTTACTCGTGTGCTCTTCGCCCCAAAAAGAGGCGAACTCCGCGCCACCAAGCTGGGCGCGATTGTGCTGCGTCACGATCTTTCCCGAGCCAAAGCCCGCGCCGAACGTGAATCCCTCAACGCCGCCATGATTAACTGGCTGGCGATTTTTGTGGTGTGCGTGTGCATCTACGCCCTGTTCCACCTGTCTTTTTACCAGCGCATTAAACAGCTGCTAAACACCCTTGGCATGATGCGTGACGGTAACTTGGCGGTGCGCGTCGCCCTCAAAGGGCGGGATGAGCTGGCGCAGGTGAGCGATGCGGTCGATGACATGGCTGGCCGGTTGGTCGCGCACCAAACCGAACTGGCCGAGCGTCAGCAAGAAATCACCGAATCCTCCGCCCGTTACCGCGCCCTGTTTGAATCTAGCCTCGATGGCATTGTGCTGATTGACGATGCGGGCAATATTTTGGATGCCAACCCCAGCTTCCGCCGCCTCTCTGGGCACGAGCTCGACCTCTTGGTGGGCAAGCCCTTCCAGTGGTTATTGGCCGCGCCCTCTTTGGCGACGTGGACGGGAGCATTGCAGCAGCAGCTTGAGCAGCGCGGCCATACCGAAGAGTTTGAGCTGCTCCTCGCCCATGAGGACAGCAGCACCCGCCCTATCGCCCTGAAGGTGATGCGCTTGGCGGATAGTGCCGGTATTCGCCGTGGCGGCTGGTGCATGTTGCGCGACCTGTCCGAGCGCAAACAGGCTGCCATTGAACAGCGGCTGGCCGCTGCGGTGTACGCCAGCAGCTCCGAAGGCATTGTGGTGACCGACCCCGAGTTTCGGGTGTGCTTGGTTAATCCCGCGTTTACCCAACAAACCGGCTGGGACATACTAACCCTCGCAGGACAAATCCCCGAGCCCTTTGTGCCCCAAGCCGATGCCCGCAACGCCCTGATTTTGGCGGCATTGGCGCGTGAAGGTCGCTGGCAGGGTGAGCACTGGATGCCACGGCGTGATGGCAGCAAATTTCCCATCTGGCTGTCTTGTGCGCCCGCGTTTAACGACGAGGGCCATGTCAGTCATTATATTTTGCTGTGCTCCGATATGACTGAGCGTCTGGCTGCCGAAAAACGCATTCGCTACCTTGCCGAGCATGACGACCTGACCGGCCTCGCCAACCGCTTTGCCTTTATGCAGCGGCTAGAGCCCGAAATTCTACTGTGCCGCACCCACCAAACCCCGCTGGCCGTGTTCTTTATCGACCTAGATCGATTTAAGCCCATTAACGATATGTTTGGGCACAAAGTCGGCGATGCCCTGTTGCGCCAAGTTGCCACCCGTATCTCTGGGCTAGTGGGCGACGAAGCCGTGGTGGCACGGCAGGCTTCGGATGAATTTATGATGTTCGTCCCCCATCTTGTCCCGCAAGAAGCCGAGCGGCTGGCACAAATGCTGGTGGAACAACTGGCGCAGTCGTTCCGTGTGGGGGCTTACGAGCTGTCCATTTCGTCCTCGGTGGGCATTAGCACCTACCCCATCCACGGCAACACCCCCACCCTATTGCTGCAACACGCCGACCTCGCCATGACCCAAGCCAAACGGATGGGCGGCGCGTGTACGGCGTTTTATAGCGAAGACTTGCAATTGGCCGTGGAAGAACGCCATGCCCTCGAAAAAGACCTGCGCAAAGCCATCGAAAACGGCGAGCTATTGTTGGAATACCAACCTCAGCTCGACCTGACCACCCAACGCATTAGCGCGGTAGAAGCCCTGCTGCGCTGGAAACACCCTAAGCTAGGCTGGATTTCACCCGTTAAATTTATCCCGCTGGCCGAAGAAACAGGGCTGATTCAGCCGATTGGGCAATGGGTGCTGAACGAAGCCTGCCGCCAATTGGCTGTATGGCAAAAACAAGGGCTGATGCTGTCAGTGGCGGTCAACGTGTCTACCTTGCAGCTGCGCCACGTCGGGCTGATGAACGATGTCAAACAAGCCCTTGCCGAGCATGGCGTAGAGCCGCATTATCTGGAGCTGGAACTGACCGAAAGTGCGCTGATGGAGAACATCGGTGCCGCCTTGGATACGCTCAAACAGTTTGGTGAAATGGGCGTGCAATTGTCGATTGATGACTTTGGTACCGGCTATTCCAGCTTGTCTTACCTCAAGCAGCTGCCGTTTAACGAGCTGAAAATTGACCGCTCGTTTGTCAAAGATTTGGGCAGTGACCCCCACGCCCGCACCATTGTCGAAACCATCTTGGTGATGGCGCACTCATTGGGCTTGGATGTGGTAGCCGAAGGGGTCGAAACTGACGCGCAGTTTGCCTTTTTAACCGCCCACGGCTGTGGCTATTTGCAAGGCTGGTGGCTGGCCAAATCCATGACCCCAGAGGTGCTGGATTGCTGGCTGGCAGACTACGATGCCGAAGCTGTTGCCGAGCGCGTCACCACCGCAAAAAAGCAATTTACCTTCCCCAAAAAACTACCAACCAGCGTTCCTGCCTAGTGGGAATAGGGCGAGACCCCAAGGGGGCGGGGGCGGCGTAATTAACCCGCCCCCGCCCCTTTTCCTTTTGCGCCATGCTACCGCCCCCCTCCGGTGGCTGCGGTCTTGGCGGGCACATCACGCCCGCGCCGCCACCATTGCGGCAAACCAATCAACACTACCGCGCCAAGAATCACCCCCATTGCCACGATTTCGACCTGCCCCACCTGCTCCCCCGCAAACACCACACCCAGCCACACCGCCACCACGGGGTTGACGTAGGCATAGCTGGTGGCGGCAGCAGGGCGGGTGTGCTTGAGTAAAAACACATAGGCGGTAAACCCCATCAGCGAGCCAAACGCAACCAAATACAGCAAAACCAGCCAGCCGGTGGCCGGAATATGGGCAGGCAGCACTTCGCCCAGTAGCGGACTCACCCCCGCCAACACCGCCCCCGCCACCAGCATTTCCACCGCCGAAGCCATCCCTCCGCTGGGCAAATCCAGATGCTTGCCCCACACCGAGCCAAACGACCAGCTCACCGAAGCCAACAGCAGCAACGCCGCACCTTGGGGGCTGGCTTGGAGGTTCGCGCCCAAGTTCAATAGCCCCATCCCCAGCAAGCCCAGCACAATGCCCGCCCATTCCCAGCGGGTATTGCGGTGGCCGAATAAGCGGGCAAACGCTGCGGTAAACAGCGGCACGGTGGCGACAGCCAAAGCTGCTACGCCAGAGGCCACGGTCTTTTCGGCCACCGACACGGCCCCATTGCCCACTGTCAGCAGCAATACGCCGACCACACCGGCATCCCGCCATTGCCGTGCGGTCGGTGCGGGCGTGCCGGTGAGTCGCAGCGCGGCATACAGCACACTTCCTGCCACCAAAAAGCGCAGCGAGGCCAGTAGCAGCGGCGGCCAGCTTTCTACGCCGATGCGGATGGCGAGATAGGTGGAGCCCCAAATCAGGTACAGCGCGACAAAAGCACAGGTCAGCCGAAGCCGAGAAATAACAGGTGGGGAAGCCGTCATGGAGAAGGGGGGCGTGAGCCGCAAGGGGAAGAAAAAGCGATTCTAGGCGCGTCAGCCGCCCCGCTGTAGGAAAGTGTGTGCAGCGCAACAAATTGCGGCACGGTTACCCAAGACAACTGCGCTACAAATACACCCTTCTGAATCCCCCTCCCCCGTCTTGGCCACTGCCCAACAAAACGGGCATAGCGGGTGGGGAAGCTACGGTAGAGGTCCTGCGCTGCACGGTCGCCCCGCGTTTCACCTGTCCGGTTACAATCCACGCCTTCTGTTTCAGTCTTTCCAAGGCGTATTTATGTTGCCGCTTTCTTTTCTGTTGCCTGTCCGCCACCGCACGCTGATTTGGCAGTTTTCTCGCCGCGAGGTGCTAGGGCGGTATCGGGGGTCGCTGTTTGGGCTGGCGTGGTCGTTTATCACCCCGCTGCTGATGCTGGGGGTGTATACCTTTGTGTTTGTCGGCGTGTTTAAGGCTCGGTGGCCCGGGGCAGAGGCAGGCGGTGGGCTGGAGTTCGCCTTGCAGATTTTTGTCGGGCTGATGGTGTTTAACCTGTTTGCCGAAGTCGCCAGCCGTGCGCCACGCCTGATTGTGGACCAGCCCAATTTGGTCAAAAAAGTGGTATTTCCGCTGGAGATTTTGCCGTGGATTAGCGTGCTGTCTGGCTGCTTTCACCTGCTGATTAGCGGGGTGGTGCTGCTGGCGGTGGCGACTGGCGTGCGCGGCGGCTTGCCGGTCACCGCCATCGCTTTGCCGCTGGTGCTGTTGCCGCTGATTCCGATGTTGCTGGGGTTGTGCTGGCTGCTGTCGGCCTTGGGCGTGTTTATCCGTGATGTCGGCCAAATGATGGGGATGGTGGTCAACTTGGCAATGTTTCTGTCACCGGTGTTTTTCTCGGTCAGCACGCTGTCCCCCGCCCTGCAGCACTGGATGGCATTTAACCCTCTGACGCTGATTATTGAACAAGCCCGCGTGGTGCTGCTGCAAGGCGAATGGCCAAGGATTGATGCGCTGCTGCTGTATTTTGTGCTGGCGATGGGCTTTGCGTGGCTGGGCGGGCTATTTTTCCACAAGACCCGCAAGGGGTTTGCGGATGTGCTTTGACGGCAGTAGGCCGCAGGTTTGGCGGTTATCCCCCGCCACTGGCAACGCACACCGCCGCAGTGGGTTTGGCTTTTATTCCCCTCTGTGGAGGGGTGCCCCGTAGGGCACTGCCGCGAAAATAGCGATATAGCATGACCATACCCTCATTTATAAGCTCGGCCACGGCGTGGCTTCCTCCGGTTCGACTTACGTGGCGGCGCGGGCTTGCCAGGCCGTCGTTTGCTGATCTGCCCAGCAATTCCAGCAAACAAGGCTGGCCCAATCCTGTCGATTGATGTCGGGTCTTCCAGCAACTGCGGCAGATACAAACGCACCAGATGTGTAGCGTGAGTCAGGTTTGGCGCCAGCGTGGCCGCATCCAGCTCTTGTTCCGCCAACACATCCTGCGCGGCAATGATGGCCAGATTGTGCAACAAGATTGAGGCGTGGAACTCTTGGCGAATCGCCTCTGGCGTCTCTCCGCCAAACTGCTCCAGTTGCAAGCGACATTTGAGATGCCGGAACGCCTCTTCGATGCGCCAGCGTTGCTGATACAGTGCTGCAAAGTCTGCAGCGGGCCAGCGTGACGCATCCAGCAGCGACGTGGCCAGAATTTCAATCTGGCCTGTTTTGAGCGGAACACGCACCAAGCGCACTGAGAATGCATCCATCGGCAGCTGATGCTGGACAAAATCCTGGCGCTGCCCGTGGCCAGGCTGCATCTTGATGACAGCACAAACCTGACCAGATGCCACAAAAGCCTGAATTTGTGGCGAAAAACTCTGTGGCAGACGAATGCAGAAATGTTGCTGGCGCGCCAGCAACAAGGCAAACAGCCAATAAGCCGGATACCCGCGATCCAACACCAACAAATCGTTGGGGCGCAGATGCTCAAACTGTTCGACCAACATGCTGCGTTCATCACGGGTGTCGGCAGCCAGACTGGCGTGCAGAATCAGGCCTGAGCTGGTTTCACACAAGGCGCTGGCGCGAGCCAGACTGTAGATGCCGTCCTGCGAGTGGTAGCAGTTGAATCCATCTGGGCCGCTGCTGATGGTGTCAGGGTGTGTGGTGGGCAGATAAAGTGTGGTGCCATCGCAGGCAACCACACGCAAGCCATGCCAATCTGGCGCGGGATGGAGGTCTGCCAGAACCGCCTGGTTAAGTTCAACAAAGGCTTGCCAACGCAACTTCTTGCGCGCCATGCGGAAAGCGTCGTCATGAGCGCGACGGCCCAAGGGCAAGGAAATCCGGGAGAAGAACTGATCAAGCTCGACTTGCAGCGAGCGCATCAGATTGACGAGCAAGACGCCAACGACGCGCTCGAAGGTGAAAACGGCGCGGCGGGTAAAGTCGCGAGCAGCCTGTCGATGTCGGGCAATAAAGTCCACGGACGTGATGAGGGTGTGAATTTTATAGATTGAACTGGAGTACTGAGAGGGGCGGTTTTTTTGTCATTTTTACATACTGATCAAATGGTTGCGTGCGCCATTCTACCGTAAGGGAAGGTTGCGCGGTGTATGATTTTTAGCTAATTTCGCGGTAGTGGACAGGGAAGGCCGGCCGTGCGACGACGCCAGGAGGATTTGGTGAGCGGTGCTTAACCGCATGCCATGAAAAAACAGTGCTTGGCGATGCTAAAATTGCCTGACAGTGCCGAACGAGATCATAAAAATGTCGTGGTCTAATCTTTTCGAACAGCCCGATAGGTGGAACAATCCCCCACCCCA
>ERZ650306.1467-NODE-1467-length-13212-cov-5.929543_pt1 | contig 13212 bp, 13 predicted proteins | sample MGYA00376242_ERZ650306 | MGnify/ENA primary metagenome ERZ650306 (study PRJEB26733, sample SAMN07839244) | wastewater metagenome | biome: urban; feature: wastewater treatment plant; material: waste water | place: USA: North Carolina | collected 2016-03-31 ...
GCATAGCCGTCTGCCGCATGGACAGCCCCCTGCTCATGGCGCGTCAGGATGTGCGGAAACTTCATTTTATAGACAGCATCGTAGAGCGTGAGCACCGCGCCGCCGGGATAACCGAATACGACGTCCACGCCTTCATTCTTCAGGCTCGTGAGCACAGCCTCTGCACCATTCATCAACAAGTGAAAGCCCCCTTCTGACTTGGATTCACAAAATAGACCGATAAATCAATAGACCAACTGAAAATGGATTCTCTTATTATACCGCATAAGTATACAACATTACAACCAATGCAGGCAAAATTTCTCGGAATGGCCCTCCATGCAGTTCAGCGATGGTCACTGGCAAAGACGAGCACATCGACGCGCTCTGCCCCGGCGTGCCGCAGCACAGCAGCAGTTGCATAGCTCCGAGCAAGATCTTGCTCGCATCGGCAACGAAGTCAAGATTGCCAATGACGATTTGGCCAATGCCACCGCAGCCATTCAGATCCTCGGTGGTCAGATCAAGGCACAGCGCCAGGTCTTGGATCGTGTCAATGAGGCTGTGCGTGTTGAGCGCGATGAGGGTGTGAGCTTAGCCAAAGCCGCCAAAGAAGCAATTTTCAAGGATATCAATCAACTTCAGGCGCAAATCGCAGCATCCAAGAAGAAGCTGAGTGTTGATCTGGCTGCCATTGAAGACCGCAGGACGCAGCAACGACGAATCGCCCTGCAGAGAAGGGATGAAGCTGTAGCGCAGATCTCTCAGTCCATCACCAACGCTGAAAAGGAATTGGGTGAGACCCTGAAAGCCATCAGCGAGCAGGAACGTACGCACCTGAGCGAGCAAGGGATCGATGTTGGGACGCTGAACACCGTGCGCGCCAAGATCAATGATTTGGCAGCTCGTATCTCCGCGATAGAGAACAGGGATGCGGTGATCAAAGCGTGGCGCGAATACACAGAGTCAGCTGGAGAAACGCGCTATGAGCAGTTTCGCTTGCAAGTGAATTCTGCAAAGACAGCGCATGAATCTGCCCAGACCGCTTTGTCCAGCCACCAGAGGAACTGGGATGCCCGCACCAAAGAGATGAAATCGACGCTTCAGAGCATGGAGGAAGTCATTGATGTGCTCAGCACTGAGACGAGCAAGCTTCAGCTGCTTCTGGAAAGTATTGGCCCCCGTCCCGCTTTTGTTCTGTCCACGGTGGATACGAGCGCGACCTACGAGCAGATGAAAGGGCGTCAATCGACCATACAAAGCCAGCTGTTGGAGGCTGAGCGCGGGCTGCAAAACAGCTTTGGCGCACTGGAGCGCGTGTTGTGCTCTGCTGATACCCAGCTCGCCAAGTTCATTACCGATTGGATGGGGGAGCGAGTGAGCCCAGAGGCATCCATTCATACCAGGGCGATGGAGCTGATTCACTGCTACAGCAGCATTGGCCCTCAATTCATCCGACCCGCCAACCAGACCCTGCGAAGCTTCCTCACCAACATCAGCAGCCTGCAGTCAGCGATTTCTGAGTTTGAGTCCGAAGTGCGCAGCGTCAATGCACGACTGCAGGCTGGGCTCAGCCAGGTACGGTGTTTTGAGCGGATTCAAGACCTGACGCTGAACATCCAGCCTACCTTCGAGGATTTGGGCTTCTACAAGATGCTCAAGCGCATGTCTGAGGCCATCCGTAACTACTCCCTGAACCAGGCCGCCATGGATGACACCTTACCCGCGCCTGCCGACATCACTGCAGCCGTTGCTGAGTTTGCGAGCGTTCTGGGCAACGATGGCAATCTCGATGTGGATTTGTCCAAGCACATCACCCTCAGCGGCTCTGTTCGGGACAACGGTACCCTCAAGGAGTTCAAGAGGGACTCCCAGCTGGCCGGTATTTCCAGCAACGGCTTATCGGCCATCCTGCGCATCACATTGGTGGCTGCGATCATCAATACGATGCGTGGCTCTGCGCCCATCTATGTGCCATGGGTCACTGACGAAATCGCTACATTCGACGGGCCCAACTTGCGGGCTCTGATGCAGATGCTGGCTGAAAACAGAATCGATGTGATCACTGCAGCGCCCGACCTGGATCCCCTGCTGCACCCCTTGTTCGCGCAGCGGTATCTCTTCCAGGACAGGGGGCGTATCCGTGAGCGGCATGTTGCACCTGATCAAAGCACTCAGGCCCTCGAAGAGGGGAGCGCGGCATGAACAAGTCAGTAGCCACTCTGTTGCTTCAGGGCGAGTACATCTGCCAGTACCGTTACCCCAACGAGTTTGAGATCTTGCAGCAGCCTGAGGTGCGAGATTCGGTGGATGCCTGGCTGGAGGGCATTGGCAAGCGCCTCGCGCGCCTGGGGGAGGATGGGGCGTTTTTCATGGCCCCTCTCTTGATCCATACAGAGGATGTGCGCCAGCTCAAGAACGAGTTCCAGAACTTCCGGGATGTCTACGGGCCTGCTATCGAGATGCTGGATTTGATCCGGCAGACCGATGCGATGAAGATCGACCTCATTCCGGGGGAGTACATCCACCTTTATGCGCTGGAACAGGCGGTGTCCAACTCGACTACGCTGGAGATGCAACTCAAAGCGCGCCTCGATGTCATCGACCGTGCCAGCCAGACCTACACCGTCAGAGAAAACCTGCGCAGGCTGGTTGAGCACCTTTGCAAAGATGGCTATTTGGTGCGTCCCGTCAAAGACCAGGACACGTACCGTGTCACAGGCAAGGTTGACCAGCTATATGCGGTGCTCGAATACCTGTCCACCAACGTTGCCCTTCCAGAGATTGAGGGTAACGAGGCTGCTGAGGTGGATCTCATCCAGGCAGCACAAAGCGCCGAGGGGGCTCAGTGAGCGAACCCAGCGATAACGTAAAGAAACTGCTGGGCGTGCTGTCCCGGCATGCCGACATCGTGGCTGAAGCCTTTGATGGGCAAGTCTCGATGGGGGATAAGGCTCACCAGAAGGGCGTTGAAGCCTTGTTTGAGGTGGGCGCTATCAAGCCGTACGACGAAGGCGCGTACCGTCTTAACCCTCGTCTGCGGGAGTTCCTGGCCGATCACCTGTCCAGTTACCACGCGCTCAAGGATCTGCGCAACCTCAGCGCATCCATGCGCCAGGCCATGGCCATTTGGGATGAGATGCGCCACTTCGCAGACAACACCAGCAGCTCCACGATGGATCAGCTCTACTGGGCGCTTGATGAGGTGACCGTTGATATTGCCTACAGCATTGAGCAAAACCTTCACATGCTGCATGTGCTCATTGGCAACAAATACGGCAACGTGGAGAGCCTGCAGTCCAAGCTGCGGCAGAACGCCAGGTACCTGCGGCAAATCAAAACGTTTCTGAGCAGCATGTCGTCCATCACGCAGTTCAGCCAGAGCGTGAACGAGCAGGCCATTGCGCGCGGGCTGCCCGAAGCCCGCATGCTCGTCTCGCGCAGGCTGGGCAGCCAGGTGCTCAAATGGTCAGGCCTCATCAAGGATGCTCAGTCTGTGATCTCCACGCGGCTTTTTGATGCACGGCTCATGGATAGGCGTCAAAAGCTACTTTCGGGCGTGGCCCTTTGGCTTGGACGCCACAAAACCACTGCAGGCTGGGATATTGAAGTTGATCCCGCTCATCCTCTGGCCGCATCCATGCTCAGGCCTGCTGCTATCGCTATCCGTGTACAGCCGGATGTAGCCGACACCGACGATCTCATCAACGCAGACTTGCTGAGCCGGGTTCTGCCGCTTTTACCTCCCCCCAAGCTTCCCAAGCGGCCCAAAAAGCCTTCAATCCCACAGGCACTGATCGAGGATGAGGACGAGGATGAAGAGGAGCAGATACCCAGCCACGTTCGTGCAATCATGGCCTTGGCCAGTGAGTTGCGGGGCTCCGAGGAAAAAGTCTCACTCCTTGAGTGGAAGCGGGGGCGAATGGATCTCAGCGAGGTGGATGACAGCGCCTGGCTCATGTACTGCTACCCGCGTTTGGCCTCTTTGGGGCTCAATGCGCAGATGGTGGACTCAAAGCCCACTCAGATATTCAGTGTCAATGAGCTGTTCGATGACGTTTTGGTTTTCAGCGCGGAGAAGGTTCAGGGATGACGTTCACACTCAATGAGCAAAAGGCGCTGCAACGAATCGCCAATGAACGACCAGCTCACCTGTCCGTGGGTGTGGCCACTAGGACACTGGCTCATGGATATGGCTTGGGCCAGGTCATGGGTACCAACGTTTTCTACACACCTGAGCACTGGCAGCAAGCCCGCAAACTCTTGCAAAACCACGATCTGCCTTTGCAGTCACTCCCGCAGGACTCAAAGCGCTCAGCCGCTGCAATGCACGGCGGTATGTCCGAAAAGTTAGGAACTCGTGGTGTGCACAAGGGTGAGGTTGCCTTCAAGCTGCTGGGGAACTGCCGTTTAGATGGCCAACAAGTCGCATTGCCTCCCCAGCTGAGCCTTGTCTCGAAAGCCGAAGACTTGCTGGTGTGCGTTGAGTGCGATGTGGTTTGCGTGGTGGAGAACTGGGAAACGTTCACTGATTTGCACCATTACGAGTGGATCGACTGGCAAGGCCAATCAGCCATGGTTATCTTCCATGGAGACAACATCTATTCCAACGAAAACGCCAAGCGCGCTGTAGAGGCCCGATCCGAGCCCATTTGGGCATTCATGGACTTCGACCCAGCAGGTCTTGGTTTCACCACCATCCTGCCCCAGACGCGGCTTGAGCGGGTGGTGTTACCTGATTTTGAGTGGCTGGCCATCGCCGCCAAGAACACCATTGGTCGAATGCTCTTCGATGACCAGGTGGGGCAGTGGGGCCCTACGCTGGATCGCTGTTCCCATCCCGAAATCAAAAAGGCCTGGGAGGCGCTGAGAAGCCAGAGGGCCGGTGTAACCCAAGAGCGAATGCTTGGCGCTCACAGGCCTCTGCCTGAAGCAACGGCAAAAGCCTTCGCCTGATGCAAACCATCGTCAAACATCACATGCCCAAAGCAAAAAAAGCGACTGCCGCGCTAGGTTCTCCAGCTCCACTACCACTTGGTCCGGTTGACCCACTGGTTCGAGAACGAACGCGATTCAGCCCAGACCGGACACACCGCTTTACGCTTTTCAGGCACTGGGGTGATGTCGAAGACTATGCCTGCGGAATCAGCATGAACCCATCTGGCGCCACAGAAGAGGATGGTGATCAAACAGTCGATGGCATGTGTGACCGTGCGCGCAATTACTGGGGTGTTGGTGCTTATTACCAGTTGAATGTCATGTCTATCCGGGGGACTTATTCAAATCAGCTTGGAACCGCACAAACGCTGAGTCTTCCAGAAAATGACAAGTGGATACGAGAGATTGCTCCCAAGGCGCGTTTTGTCGTGGTTAGCTGGGGAAGAATAGGGCACATGTCTGGACGTGGCACTGAGGTTGAGAAAATACTTCGTGAAGTCTGTGATCCAGAGAAAGTATTTTGCTTTGCCAAAAATAAAGATGGATCACCAACTCATCCCTTGTATATCAGCCGCAACGCGCCGCTAATTCCATTTTTCTCATAACATTGATATCTTCAAATGGAGTGCTTTGGTTGATGTTCAGGAGAACGACACTGGAATACCGTCGCAAGTCACTCTAAATGTCGAGCTTTCGCTTGCCTAGAGGCATCAAAACCACACAATTCTTATACCCTGGATGTGACGGGCTCGCCGCCTTAGCGATAAGCATAAGAATTAGCTGTACTCGTCTTCGCTATCTTGCCTGCATTCGCTAAAAGCGCTTTGAGCGCCTTTCCCGCGTAGCTTGGTCGTCATACATTGGCTAAACTGGCTGCGGATTTGAAATGTCATGAGTGGTAAAACCTATCTCACCTTTGCGCTAGTTTCGGCTGCGTTCGCCATCCTTATCGGGGTAATTGGCCCGCTTGCAGGTCGTTGGCGTGACAAGCTGGAAAAGCACATTGAGCGCCTGCAAAAGGACGAGCATCGTCATAGCTGAACTGTCCTTTCACCGGACGGAAAAACCACGCAGTTTTCTTGGACTGATGTTGGGTTTTCTTTTCTGACTTTAGTTGCTTGGCTCAGCATGAGTGCTTGCAAATCAGGCCCTCAACTCTGTCGATAAAAGACTTTCAACCATCCTGAGAACTATCGTTTGCGGCTTTTCCCACTGATGGATTAATTTGGATTACATAATGCTCGCCTCAAGATAAACAAAGACAGTCGTAACGAAGGAGGGGGCTTGTTTACGCATGAGCCTTGGAGTGTTGTTTTATATGCAAAAAATTACGCCAATGAATGCGAAAATTCGTTTTCCTTGGTAGTGATTTGATATTTGCAGCCGGAAAACTTAAAATCTGGTCTCACAGGTGCCCACCATGACCAGCATTTCCATCCTCAGCGCTGATGAAATTTTTGAGCAATGGCTTCGCCACTGCGCAATTTCTGACCGTCGTCCTATTTCAGAAGAGGATGCTGATGCGTACCGGTATATCTGGAGCACCTGGAAGCGTTTTCTGGATGGCGAAAGAGAGAAGGGTAGTGCACCGCCTGTTCACTGGGCCGATGTGACGCCTCCTTTTGTCGTGAGCTTTATCCAATCTGGAATCCGCAGCAGAAAAACCGGCGAACATGTCAGCGCAATTACCCGGCGCCGATATTGGCGCGTCCTGGTGCGCGTTTATGACCACGCCGTTGATAAAGGCGTCATCCCAGAAAATCCCATCAGCTCTGTGGCCGATCAGGACAAGCCGCCCATTGAAAACCCGCTGGGCGCGATTCTGTCGCCTCGTGTGTGGGATCGCTGCATCCAAATGCTGGATGAGCCGATTGACCCCGAAATCGCCCAGCGTGAGATCGCGGTGCGCAACCGCGCTTTGTTGCGTGTCCTGTTCGAGCTGGGGCTCACCCCGGCTGAGCTGCGCGGGCTGCTGGTGCAAGCATTCGTGGACAAGTCTGGCCAACAGGACGCCTCCATCAAGGTGGATGGCGAAAGCTACACCCGCGTGCGAGAGCTGCTGATCTCCGAGCACACCCGCCTGGGCATCGTGGAGTGGCTGCGGGTCAAGGCAACATCGCCCGCGCACGCTGCCAGCGAGATCCTGTTTTCTGGCAAAACAGGCAAGGTGCTCACCGACGAGCAGCTTTTGAACCTGGTGCGGGCTTTCCTGCTGAAGGCCTGTGCATCTGTGGGCGAAGCCCCGCCACTGCGCCTGGGCCCACAGATTGTGCGCAACACCTTGCTGGTGCGGCTCCTGCGTGAAGGCGTTCACCAAGACGAGGTGGTGTTGCGTGCGGGCCTGAAAAACGCCAAAGGCTTGCTCCACCTTCGTGAGCACTTGCCCGAGGGCCCACGGCTGAAACTGGCGGGAGCCACCAAGCGCAAGGATGATGAGCCGGTGGAGCCTGAGGTTCGGCCGCTCCTGCGCGCCTAGTTATTACTTGGCTGGGTATAGCCTGTAAGTCAGCTGGTGCCCGTTCGACGCGGGCGAAAACTCCTTGCGCTTGAGCTCAGCACGCCAGCCGCGCAACTTCCAGCTTTTGGATTGCCCTGCCATGATGGCTTGCTCCAGACCTTTGGGTATCTCGCCGAGCACCTGCGTGGAGAGAGTCGTTGCGGCCGGCATAAGTGCTGCGTACGCTCCCTTGGCCTCCTGAGGGTTGTTCACGTTGAGCAGCAGCGACAGGTATTCGAGCTGCTGCACCTTGTCTAGCTGTGACATTGAGTAGAAGGCCAGTGTGTTCTGCAGCCCAGAGCGGCCACGGTTTGCAGTCACCGCCTTAGGTGGGCTGGAGCACCCCGGAAAATCCACCTTGTTGAATTGCCCCGTGGCCATGCCCATCTTGGCACCCAGAGGGCAAAAGGTTTCGGGATGCAAAGTGGGCGCCATGCCCTGCGCGTGTGTCAGCAGTGGAAAGCACAGCACCGCACAGATTCCCATCGATCTCAATTTCATCCCGCACTCCCTCTGTATGTGGTTCTGCAAGAGACCTTACCGAGGGTCGGCAGGGATTCATGTAAAAAACCGCAGAAGTGGGATTAAGCCCATGATTGCACTGCATTTTTTGCAGTTCATCCCCCTTCCCGCTGTAGGCCCTCGCCAAAAGTGCAGTTGAACGGGCAATGCAAATGCATTACTATGCGTGGCATTCCTCCTTCCATCCGGAGATTGCGTCATGCCAACCGCACTTGAAGCAGAGTCCACGCTGACCGACCGCTACCAGACCACGGTTCCAGAAACCGTCCGCCGAGCGCTTCGCCTGGGTAAGCGCGACAAGATCCACTACGCGATCCAGTCCACTGGCGAGGTCGTCCTGACCCGCGCCGCTGCCGCAGAGGCGGATCCTGTCATCGGGCAGTTCCTGGATTTCCTGGCCCGCGACATCGCCGCGCAGCCGGAACGTCTCCAGCGCATTGACATGGGCTTGGTGCAACGGGGGCGCGAGCTGACCGCTGGTGTGAAGTTCGACATGGATGCACCACTCTCACCGGAAGACGAATGAGCCGCATCCGCCATGTGGGTGCGGGTGTTCCGCCGTCACGCCTGCCCAAGTCCTCGGAAAAATCGACACCGCAACCCGAGGTGGTTATCCATGGATGGACGGTCTTCGCACACCCTCTGTTCCTTGATCAGTACGAGAAGCTGCTCCAGCAGGTTGCCGAGTTGCAAGCGAAAGACCCGACGGGCTACGAGAAGAAGAATTCCGCAAAGAGGCTTGCAGCCATCGTCAGCCTGGCGTTTGATGTGATTCCGCAAGACCCGGCACGGCCTGAGTACCGGCAGGGCAACACGCTTGGCGATGAAAACAAGCACTGGTTCAGAGCCAAGTTCTTCCAGCAATATCGGCTGTTCTTCCGGTTCCACGCGCCCAGCAAGGTGATTGTCCTGGGCTGGGTCAACGATGCAGACACCAAGCGCGCAAACGAGAGCGATTCTGATGCGTATCGGGTGTTCAAGAAGATGCTGGCCAGTGGTCACCCACCGAGCGACTGGGAGCAGCTGCTGGTAGAAGCGCGTGCCCAGGTGGCACGGCTGCGCGGCAGCATGGGGAGCGCTCCACGCTGACTTTTCAGGAACGGGAGGTGCTTCTCCTGAGGCGGGAATCGTACTGCGATACGTAATACGGCATTACGTACCGTTTTCGGCACCTTTGCGGTCACGGTGACGGCATTTCCTCACATTTGATAATCTGGCGTTATTCAATGTGAGGCCGGTTTTGAGCTGTTCTGCCCGGTGCGGCCGGTACGGATGACCGCTGGGGTTGCTGGCAAAGAGGCCGATGCTGAGCCGCGAATTTCTCAACGGAATCATGTGGTTAGGCTGAGTTCTGCGGTTTTTTACATGAATCCCTGCCGACCCTCTTACCGCAAAGTGGTGCGCTTGAGGGCAGCACGGCGAGGAGCCCGCGGTGCCTTGGCTGAGCCCGCCTTGGCCAATTCCTTGACCCGCTCCTGCAACTCCTCCACCTTTTTCTCCAGCCAACCCTTTTGGCTGACAACCTCTGCATTTTCCGCACGTAGCGCAACTACCGATTCTTCAGCCTTGTTCATGCGCTGGCGGTAGGTGGCCAACTCGATGTCCTTGCTGTTCTTTTCGGCCTGCAGCTGCTCACGCACATCCTTCTCGACCTGACGCGCTGCCTCGATCTGGCGCTTCGCAAAATTGATCTCCCCCTCAAACCGCTTCGCATCGGTTCGGCGCTCGATCCGCTCGTTCTCCAGTTCGGCCATGAACTTCTCCTCCGACTGCTTGCGCGCAGCAGCGTCTGCTTCAGCCTGGCGCTTCCAACCTTCCACTTGAGCTTCAAGACCGCCGATTTCCGCTGCCTGGGCTTCGGCCCGCTTTTCGGCGGCGTCCAGGCGCTCTTGCATGACAGCAAGTTGGGATTTGTGCGTATCCACCTGCGCCCAGGCCTCGGTGCGGGAAGAGCATGCTGCCTCCAGAGCTATCTGGGCGGCATCGACCTGTTCCTGGCATTCGCGCCTCAAGATCTCCAACCTCTTGTCGGCATGCTCACAGGAAAGCGCCCATAGCTTGCCCAGAGCCTCACCAAAAGCGGCTCGAAGAGCCACTGGCGCCTCTGGCACCTCCAGCTTCATCCGCATGTGCTTACGCAACTCATCCCAGAAGTGCTGCAGATCACGGCTGATGTCGGTGAGAGAGCCTTGCCCTGTGAATTCACGCACGACCTTGGCAGAGGGGTAGATCCCAAAGTCCAGGAACAGGATCTTGGCAGCGAGCTTGGTCTTTTCCTGCCTGGTGGCTCCACCGGGAAGACTGTCTAAGGCGGCGCTGACAGCGGCAAGGGCCTGTGCGCTGTTGACCGTGCTGTTTTCCTGCATGTCTTCTCCTGGTGAAGCTATAGATACGACATTTTAGCTCTTTTACGGAATACGTAACCGTTACTTTTTACGTAGCGTTCATTACGTTTTTATGATCATTTTTATGATTAGTCCACTTATCATAAGAAACAGAGGGGGTAGCGTAAAAAGTACGCGCAAAAAAGTTTTTCGGGCGTCTTGGAGCCCGTGTGCCCAGGGGGTATGGGCGACGACTGCAAATACACAACTCGGTGAGAAGTCTTTTGGAATCAAAGACTTACGAGGAATCATCTGTAGCAACCACATTGGCGCACCCCGAAAACGTGTCCAATCAGTTGACACAGAGAGGGTGTTGGGCGGTTTCGACTGGTGTCCATCTGCTTGACACTCTCGGGATGTCAAACGCTTTGCCTGTACGGCCCAGCAGGTAAAGCCTTTGCGCAGCTGCCAAGAGACTCACACGGTCTCACATTCGCCGGAGACAAGCTACGTGCATCTGTGGCAAACTTGAACCATGGTGACCGTCACTAAAAACCCCATTGCACGCCACAGACGCAAGGCTGTGTCGGCTGCTCTTCGCGTCAAATCGCCACAGATTGATGCGGTGTTAGACCGGGTTCTCAAAGCGGGCGGCTCCACATTCACTTTCCCAACACTCACTGGTGCTGAAGCTTCTGCACTCATGAAAGCAGCGGGCATCGTGGACAACCACGGGAAGCTCGGTAAGCATTACCGCTAATGGGCCAGATTGTCTTGGCCTACCACGGCTGCGACGTCACAGTTCGTGATGGCCTCGTGCGTGGCGAGCTCACGCCAAGAATCTCCAGCAACGCCTATGACTGGTTGGGCGATGGTCTCTATTTTTTCGAAGGTGATCACAATCGCGCACTAAAGCTGGCGATGTTCGCCCATGAGAACCCCCAGCACCTTCTCACCCGCATTCCTATTGCAACGCCTGCTGTCGTCGGCGCCATCTTGGATGTTGATCGCTGGCTTGATCTGACCACTCAAGAAGGCATCGCTAATTTCACTCACGCCGCTCAAACCGTTGTGAATGGCTCCATTGACGCGGGCACACCAGTTCCCGAGAACAAGCCTGCCTTTGATGGGGACAAAGACCTCTTGCACCGTGCATTTGACAAAGCGGCCTGCGACATGGTGCATACTTTTCGCAAAATGCTTCACGAAAGAGCGCTTGATGTGCAAGACACGGCAGCCATCATCGCCACAGCGCCGTATCAAGCGGCACGAGGAGCATTCGAGCAGGGTGAGCAGGTTTCTGAAGGCAGTTCCATCTGTACTGACACCCATCTTCAGATTGCCGTGCGGGACTTGAATTGCATCAAGGGCTGGTTCCTCATACCAGGTCAGAAGTTGCTCAGTGACGATGAGCTACAAGCCGCCAAGCAGCGACAACTGGACGCAATAGCTCAGCGAAGGGACTCTAAGCCACGGCGCAGGGCCACCGCCAAGAAGTAAGCCTGCATCAACTGCTTGGACTCCACGCCTCACCGCTCAGTAGGTGTGAATCACCTGTGCAAATGGTGAGGGATACGGTTCTCCTTGCGCGCCACAGCGGCTCGGTTGCCTACCTCATGGTGCGATGCCGTCAAATGGGTTACAACTTCTCTTGCAACGAGCATCCTTGTACAACTTGTCTTCGCATTCCTTGTCCTCCACACAACAGAAGTTGTGTCTATTTTGCGAGCCAAGTTGTAACTACCGAAGGCATAGTCGCGGTAGCTTGACCTGACCGAATGGCGAGCGTCACGTTCGACCTTGCAAAGCGCATCAGCACCGCCACCCTTGAACCGCATCAGGAGCAGTGTCTTGGCCTCTGTGCTGCACTGACACCCGGTCCAGCGTGCGCAAACTCTCGGAATAGGTGCCCGCAGGCATCAGCAACTCTGACGATCGGCCCCTTCACCGCGTGAAAAAGTTGACGATTTCGCTGTTTCCCCGTGTTGCTGCATTAACAGTTGTTGACACCCGTAGGAAGGCCGACAGAATCTCCTAATCGCTGAAATCAGCTTCAACTCCTGTCACCTCATGTCTCAATACGATCCCGTCGATTTGGCCGGAAACATGACCACCGAACGCGAGCTTCGTGAAGCCAAGGTGCGCGCCGGAGATAGCATCGGAGTCGCGCTCCACAAGCTCGGTGAGCATCGAGCCCAGGAGCAAGAAAAGCTGATCCGGGAAAGTTACGGACCGGAGCCGGTAGTGGTGGGCATCCCCATTTTGGACACCCGGACGCAATACGAGAAAGATCGCGATAGCGCCAGGCTTCAGAACGGGGTGCGGATGGCGGTGATCTTGTTGATGGTTGGTGTTTTGTTTTGGGTGTTGAATTCAACCATCGGCAACAACATTCGCGGTATGGACTTTTATGGAGTGAAGGACTCGTACACCCTTTACCCCAATGCACTCAAATCCTCTGGCTACTCAGATTACTACGCAGGAAGGGCCGATTCTGAAACGGCCTTCGCCAAACAAAGCGCGCTGGATTTCGCAACGAAGTACGGTTCCTTGTTCAAGCCAGGCACCCCGTTTGAAAGAATGTTTGACTCATGCAAGGGCAAATTCTCATGCACAGATGTTTCCCTGGCCGCTGTGCTGAACATCCAGCGCTACGCTCTGAAGCCGCAATCCCTTTTGAACGACATGTGCTCACTTGAGGCAAGTGCGGTCGTGAAAAGGGCGCAGACAAGCTACGCAGGCCCCCTGGATGCGCGATTTGTTCCCTCAAAAGTGAGCGCCTCCAATATGTGCGTTACAACCAATCCTTCGCAGGTGCAAGCGGTCGCGGCACCCCTCAACACCCGCTACAAACTCTATGAAGCTGGTTATTTGCTGCTTGTCCCGCTGGTAGCTTTCCTGGTGCTCGTAAGCCTGGTGCCCAAAGCCCAGTACCCAGTCAAGGGCGGCTAA
>ERZ650306.1471-NODE-1471-length-13176-cov-13.820822_pt1 | contig 13176 bp, 11 predicted proteins | sample MGYA00376242_ERZ650306 | MGnify/ENA primary metagenome ERZ650306 (study PRJEB26733, sample SAMN07839244) | wastewater metagenome | biome: urban; feature: wastewater treatment plant; material: waste water | place: USA: North Carolina | collected 2016-03-31 ...
CGCCTTGCTGATGGGCGATACCGGCTACCGTTTCAATGTCGACCAGCGACAGCGTCGGGTTAGCGGGCGTTTCGATATATACAACTTTGGTTTCCGGGCGCATGGCGGCGCGGATTTCTTCAGGCTTTGCCGCGTCGACAAAGCTGACGTTAATCCCAAACTTTGGCATGCTGTGCGACAAAAACGCGTGGGTACAACCGTAAATCGCGCTGGCGGAAACGATATGGTCACCCTGCTGACAAAGCGTCAACAGCGTTGTGGTGATAGCTGAAATACCGGACGCGGTTGCCAGTCCGGCTTCACCTCGTTCCAGTACCGCCAGCTTTTTCTCCAGCGCATCGGTGGTGGGGTTACCCAAACGGGTGTAAATGTACCCGGACTCTTCGAGCGCAAAGCGGGCGGCACCTTGTTCGGCGCTGTCAAAAACAAACGTTGAGGTCTGGAAAATAGGCGTACTAAGCGCGCCAGTTGAAGGGTCGGGTTGTTGCCCCGCGTGAACGATCTGGGTGTTGAATCCGTAAGTACGACAGTCAGACATGATATCTCCTTTGATTCGGAACAGAACAGCTCACAGTCAAATAGCAATCGCTGTGCCAGAAAATGAAATTATAGATATCAATGAGATATGTCTTTTTCTGTATTGAAGAGCGGCAGGAATGTTGCCAACTGGCAAGAATCTTTCCAGCGTAATGGTGAGAAAACAGGTGAAATGCGAGGCGCTACGCAGAGCCGTGTATTGCGCAGTGATATGGCAAGTGGGCTACCGTAGAATCAGCGGCAAGCCGGGAATTCCCGGTGAGGCGCAATGTTGCGGGGGCTTGATCCCCGGCGGCATAGGTTGCTGGAAAGAGAAAACCCCCGCACGTTGTTCGGTATAAACCTGGCAACAAAACGGGGGCTAACTTGAACCTGAACAACTCAAGAATAGCCGTGAACAGTTGCCATTGCAACACAGGCGGCTATATGACGCTCGCACAGTTAGGCGTGGCCTTCTGGCACGATTTAGCGGCTCCGATCATCGCTGGCATTATTGCCAGCCTGATTGTGAGCTGGCTGCGTAACAGGAAGTAATGCACTTTGCGGGCGTCTGCCTGCCGTAATGGCAACATGCGCCCGAACCAGGCCGCAGGGGGTAACCTTGCGGCCTTTTTCGGCTTAAATGCAGATAAATCTCGTCGTCAGGTGCCTATCCTGTCGCGATAATGCACGCTGGGAAGTTTTCAGATACCGCCTCTCTTAATACCGCTACGATCGGGTATACTCTGACGGCAGTTTCGTCTATCCGTGGAGAGTCAGTTTGCGTGTCAGTCGCTCGTTAACAATTAAGCAGATGGCAATGGTTGCGGCCGTTGTCATGGTGTTTGTGTTTATTTTTTGCACCGTTTTGTTGTTCCATCTGGTCCAGCAGAATCGCTATAACACGGCTACGCAACTGGAAAGCATTGCTCGCTCTGTCCGCGAACCCTTATCTTCAGCTATTTTGAAAGGCGATATTCCCGAAGCGGAAGCTATTCTTGCCAGCATTAAACCGGCAGGCGTGGTCAGCCGTGCCGATGTAGTGCTGCCTAACCAGTTCCAGGCGCTGCGTAAAAGTTTTATTCCAGAGCGCCCGGTGCCGGTAATGGTTACTCGCCTGTTTGAGCTACCGGTTCAAATCTCGCTGGGCGTTTACTCGCTCGAACGTCCGGCAAACCCGCAGCCAATTGCCTATCTGGTACTACAGGCGGATTCCTTCCGTATGTATAAGTTCGTGATGAGCGCGTTAGCAACGATAGTGACCGCTTACTTCCTTTTAGTGCTGATCCTCACCGTGGCGTTGACCTGGTGCATCAACCGGTTGATTGTCAGGCCGCTGCGCAAGATTGCCTATGAAATCCACGATCTGCCAGGGGCTGACCGGAGCCTGCAACTACTACCGCGCCAGCCCGTTGCGCCCGCCGCGCGAAGGCGACCGCGCCGCACTCGACCTGGAATTGCCTGCATCGATGCTGAGCGTGGATGTGCCCACGCTGGTGCTGTGGGCCATGGACGACCCGGCCTTGCTGCCGGGGCTGCTGCAGGGCCTGCCCGACTGGGTACACCGCCTGCGGCTGCGCCAGATCGAGCACGCATCGCACTGGGTGGTGCATGAGCACCCCGAGCGCGTCGCGCAGGAATTGGGGCATTTTTTGCTACTGAAATAGTAGCTTTTAGCGCTTTACCGGCAAGCCTTACATGGCCTTTTCCTTATCAAGCGCCACGCGCGGCTACGCGCCCGCTCCACGCTTTATTCGTACAAGGAAGGCTGTCCCTCAGGCCGCGTCTTGAAGCGTTTGTGCACCCAGTAGTACTGGCCGGGCATGGTGTTGATGTAGCTCTCCAGCTCGCGGTTCATGCGGGCGGTGTCAGCCTCTACATCGTCGGTGGGATAGTGGTCCCACGCGGGCGTCAGCTCAGCCACGTAGCCATCGGGAGTCAGTCGCGTGTACATGCCAATCACCTTGGCGCGGCCCAGGCGCGCAAAGCGCGACAGCGACGGCACCGTGGCCGCTGGAACGCCGTAAAAGGGCACGAAGATCGACTCACCGGCTCCGAAATCCATGTCGGACAGTAGGTAGAGCAACCCCCCCTTGCGCAGGTTGGAAATGATGGGCTTGACCCCGTCTGCGCGGTTGAGCATGCGCACGTCGCCAAAACGCTGGCGGCCCGCCATGAACCAGGCGTCAATGACCGGGTCGGGATGGGTAGAAAAAATGGATGTGAACGCCCGGGACGTGCGCAGCGGCAATACCAGCCCGCCAGCGTCCAGCCCGTAGAAATGGGGAGCGAAGATGATGGTGGGCACATCGCCGTCCAGCTCCTGCACAGCGCCCTGGAGCTTCACGCGCTGCTCCACCACCGACTGAGGGGCGGACCACAGCCAGCTGCGGTCCAGCCAGGTCTGGCAAAAGACGATAAAGCTCTCGCGCGCCCACTGCGTGCGCTGCTCAACCGATGCCTGCGGAAAGCACAGCTCAAGATTGCGCAAAGCGACCTTGCGCCGTGGCACCACGAGCACAAACAACACCCGACCCAACGCCGCCCCCATGGCACGCAGCACCGGCAAAGGCAAACGGGCCAGCACGCCCATGAACCACACACCCAGCCGACTCATCATGACGAGGCCTCCACCGCTGGAGCATCGGCTCGGGGCTGCTTGTAGCGGCCATAGCCCCACAGGTACTGGCCAGGACACTGGCGAATCACATGCTCCATGGCCTCGTTGACCTGGCGCACGGCGGTCTCCAGGTCAGCGTCGAGCGGCTGCGGCAAAGGCTCGGCATACATCACAAAGCCGCGCCCCATCGGCTCGCGCTCGCAGCGCACCAGCAGCACGGTAGCGCCGGTCTGCAGCGCCAGGCGGGCGGCCAGCGTCATGGTGTAGGCCGGTTTGCCAAACACGGGCGACCAGACTCCCAGCCCTTCGGGCGGTACCTGGTCAGGCAACAGGCCCACGGCTTCGCCACGGCGCAGCGCCTTGATCATCTGGCGCACCCCCGCCAGCGTGGTGGGCACGGCCTGCATGCCTGGGCGGTTGCGTGCGGTCTCCATCACCTTGGCCAACCAGGCTTGGCGCGCGGGGCGGTACAGCACGGTGATGGGGCCTTGCTGGGCACTCCAGCGCGTGGCAATGGCCTGGGCCGACATCTCGAAGCACCCCAGGTGCGGGGTGAGAAAAATCACACCGCGCCCGGCCGCCCAGGCCTGCTCCACGCAGGGCTCGCCCTCAATGCGAACCGGCACGGGCGCGCCCAGCCACAGCCGGGGCAGCTCGGCCACCATGCGCCCGGCGTGGCCTACGGCGGCGCGCACCTGCGCAAACGAGTAGCCCGCCAGCGCCGCATTGGCCAGAAAGCGTTGGCGATACACGCCCGAGGCAGCAAAAGCCACCCAGCCCAGAACGCATCCGATGATGTGGAGCAACCACAACGGAAATACGGAAAAGAATCGAAAGACAGCAGGCATTAAAATGTGAGGGTCGCTGAGTTAAATGAGCAACTTGCAGGGCGACGTAAAAAAAATCTGCTAAAGCGTTCGCCAAAGCTCCAAGGCTGCGGGCGACGCCCAAAATGCCGGAACACAGGAGTTTATTCAAATGGCGAACGACTTTCTTTTTACCTCGGAATCCGTCTCTGAAGGCCACCCCGACAAGGTGGCAGACCAGATCTCTGACGCGATCCTCGACGCAATCTTCGAACAGGACCCCAAGAGCCGTGTGGCCGCCGAAACGCTGACCAACACCGGCCTCGTGGTGCTGGCCGGTGAGATCACCACCAACGCCCATGTGGACTACATCCAGGTCGCACGCGACACCATCAAGCGCATTGGTTACGACAACACCGAATACGGCATCGACTATCGTGGCTGCGCAGTGCTGGTGGCCTACGACAAGCAATCCAACGACATCGCCCAGGGCGTGGACCATGCCTCCGACGACCACCTGAACATCGGCGCGGGAGACCAGGGCCTGATGTTTGGCTACGCCTGCGACGAAACGCCTGAGCTGATGCCCGCGCCCATCTACTACGCGCACCGCGTGGTCGAGCGCCAGGCCCAGCTGCGCAAGGACGGCCGCCTGCCCTTCCTGCGCCCTGATGCCAAAAGCCAGATCACGATGCGCTATGTGGACGGCAAGCCCCACAGCATCGACACCGTGGTGCTCTCCACCCAGCACAGCCCCGACCAGAGCGAAACCGCCACCAAGATGAAGGCCAGCTTCTACGAGGCTTGCATCGAAGAAATCATCAAACCGGTGCTGCCCAAGGAATGGCTGCAGGACACCAAGTACCTGATCAACCCCACAGGCCGTTTCGTCATCGGCGGTCCGCAGGGTGACTGTGGCCTCACGGGCCGCAAGATCATTGTGGACACCTACGGCGGTGCATGCCCCCACGGCGGCGGCGCATTCAGCGGCAAGGACCCCAGCAAGGTAGACCGCTCTGCCGCCTATGCAGCCCGCTACGTGGCCAAGAACATCGTGGCTGGCGGCCTGGCACGCCAGTGCCAGATCCAGGTGGCGTATGCGATTGGCGTGGCACGCCCGATGAACATCACCGTGTACACCGAAGGCACTGGCGTGATCCCCGACCACGAAATCGCCAAGCTGGTGGAAGCCCACTTCGACCTGCGCCCCAAGGGCATCATCCAGATGCTGGACCTGCTGCGCCCCATCTACAGCAAGACCGCCGCCTACGGCCACTTCGGCCGCGAAGAACCCGAGTTCACTTGGGAGAAGACCGATAAAGCTGCTGCGCTGCGCGCAGCAGCCGGGCTGTAAGCCCGCCGCGCTGACAGCGCGGTATCGGTCTTCGGGCGAAGTTCATATCGCGCCAGCGATGTGAACGTAGACCAAAGTACGGACAAGGCAGCTGCGCTGCGCGCTGCTGCGGGGCTGTAAGCCCGCCGCAGCTAGGCGCATGGGCCTGGCTGCAAGCAACAAAACCAGGGGCCTCCAGGCCCCTTTTTCTTTGGATTTTTGGCCCTGTCCGCATGGGCATATCGCCCTCGCCTCCTACATCTGCTCACCGGCTGCGCCTACAGCACCCCAATGCTCATTCCCCTATCGTGCTACCCAACGGGCCGCGCGTCGCAGCCCCAGAACGAGGAGAACGCCATGCTGAAGTACGCCATCGTCTTTGCACTGATTTCACTGGTCGCCGGCGCCCTGGGCTTCACCGGGGTGGCAGCAGGAGCGGCAGGCATTGCCAAGGTGCTGTTTGTCGTGTTTCTGATACTGACCTTGATTTTTGTGGTCCTGGCCTTCAAGGCCGCTGGTGCCGTCAGCCGGGCGATCAAGTGATGCAGCGCATGAACATCTTTGAGGCCTTGCGCCAAAGCCATACCGTTCAGCGGCATCTGTCTGCCCTGCTGCTCAAGACCCATGGTGACACGGCTGAGCGGCACACCCTGTTCCAGGCCCTCAAGGGCGAACTGGCAGTGCATGCGCTGGCGGAAGACAGGCACTTCTACATCCCGCTCATGCAGCATGATGCAGGCATCGACCTGTCACGCCACGCGATTGCAGAGCACCACCAGATCGATGAACTGGTGGAAGCGCTGGAGACCACCGAAGCGTCCAGCCCCGCCTGGTTGCCCCTGGCGCGCAAGTTGACAGAAAAAGTGGAGCACCACCTGCGTGAAGAGGAGCAGCGCTTTTTTCAGATGGCAGGCAAGCTGCTGACCGACGCTCAAAAAAGCGCATTGGCACGCGACTACCTGAACGAATACGACACTGCCAAAGCCGAATTGGCCGTGCAGCCCGAAGACTGCACGACGGCGGAGTGAACGCGCATTGCAGGCCTGCGGCGTTGGTGCAACGTACGCATCGCACCGATGCGTGTGCGCCTGGCGCCACGCCCCGCCTGCAGTCGCGAAGAGGCGGCCCGTAGTCACCCGGTAAAATCACTATAAAAAACATAGCTGCTTGCGCTCATAAATCAAGCGCGCGAGGCTCTTTTTTATAAAAATGCTGGAGACCCATGCACGATACCGCCCTTCTGATCGGCCGCTTTGAACCCGTGCACAGTGGCCACCTTGCTCTGCTGCAAGAGGCCCTGCGCCAGGCCCCTCAGGTCATCGTGGTGGTGGGCTCTGCCTGGCAGCCCCGCTCCCCCAAAAACCCGTTCACCTGGCAAGAGCGCGAGGCCATGCTGCGCGAAGCACTGCCAGCCTCAGACCGCGCCCGTGTACAGGTGCTGCCGGTGCGCGACTATTACAACGAAGCCATTTGGGTGCAGGCGGTGCGGGCCGGTGTGGCGCAACACACGCCGCCGGGGGCGCGCATCGCGCTGGTGGGCCACTTCAAAGACGCCACCAGCAGCTACCTGCGCGCCTTCCCGGGCTGGACCCTCATCGACCTGCCCCGCCAGGGCCAGATGGACGCCACCACCATCCGCGACGCGTACTTCAACGCCACGCCCGACACCGTGGGCCAAGCCCTCGCGCCCTTGGCAGCGGAGATTCCCGCCAGCACCATCGCCACGCTGCAGCAGTTCGCCCGCACCGAGCACTACCCCGCGCTGCAGGAAGAATGGCGCATGCTGCGCAGCTACCGCGACGCCTGGGCCGCAGCGCCCTACCCGCCGGTGTTTGTGACGGTGGACGCCGTGCTGCGCTGCCAGGACCATGTGCTGCTGATTCGCCGTGCCCACGCGCCCGGCAAGGGCCAGCTGGCAGTGCCCGGCGGCTTCATTGAGCAGCGCGAAACCGTGTGGCAATCGTGCCTGCGCGAATTAGCAGAAGAAACCCACTGCGACGTGCCCGAAGCCGCCCTGCGCGCCGCCCTGCAATCGGTGGCCGTGTTTGACCACCCCGACCGCAGCCAGCGCGGCCGCACCATCACCCACGCGCATTACTTCGACCTGGGCAACGCCCCCCTGCCCGCGGTGCGGGCCGACGACGATGCCCTACAGGCCGAGTGGATCCCTGTGGGCCAAATTGCAGCACTGGAAGCCGAGTTCTTCGAAGACCACTTCCACATGCTTGACCATTTCCTGCAGATCACGGGCTTGGTAGGTTCGGCAGGGTGAGCCCGCTGAGCGGGCCGCCCCGGCCTTGCGCTCAAGCAACGCGGAACTTGCCCACCACCTGAGACAACGCCAGGGCCTGCTGGCTCAGCGACTGGGCTGCGGCCAAGGCCTCTTCCACCAGGGCTGCGTTTTGCTGTGTGCCCTGGTCCATCTGCGTGACGGCCTGGTTGACCTGGGCGATACCAGCGCTTTGCTCGCTGCTGGCTGCGCTGATCTCGGCCACCATGGCGGTCACGCTCTTCACGCCCTGGACCACATCGCCCATGGTGGTTCCGGCGCGCTCTACCAGCTGGGTGCCGATTCCGACTTTAGCCACGGAATCGTCGATCAGGGTCTTGATCTCCTTGGCGGCTGCTGCACTGCGTTGTGCCAGGCCGCGCACTTCGCTGGCCACCACGGCAAACCCACGGCCTTGTTCCCCGGCACGGGCGGCTTCCACTGCGGCATTCAGCGCCAGGATGTTGGTTTGAAAGGCAATGCCATCGATCACGCTGATGATGTCCACAATCTTGCGCGACGACTGCTCAATGGAACCCATGGTGCCCACCACTTCATGCACCACCTCGCCCCCCCGCACCGCCATGTCCGACGCCGCGCGCGCCAGTTCGTCCGCGCGCCGGGCATTGGCGGCGTTTTGCTGCACGGTCGAGGTGAGCTGCTCCATCGACGCTGCGGTTTCCTGCAACGCACTGGCCTGGGATTCTGTGCGGGCGGACAAGTCTCCATTGCCCGCAGCAATTTCGGACGAGGCCGTGGTGATCGAATCAGTGCTGTCGCGCACCTGGCGCACCAGGTGGGCCAGGTTGTCACGCATGGCGCTGATGGCATGCAGGATGCTGGTGGTGTCTACTGGCAGAGTGTGAACCTCCACCGCCAGGTTGTCCTTGTCCACAAAGCTGCCAATGGTGCGGGTTGCTTCCTTGATCGCATCCTCACGCGAGAGGGCTCCGCTTTTTTCCTTGTCATGGGCCTTTTGAGCAGCCGCGTGGGCCAGCACCACCAGGTTGGAGAGCTGCGCTGTGCGCTCCTTCATCATGGACTGGTAAAGCGTGGTCAATGCCACGGCAGACAGGGCCACCAAGCCCAGCAACGTGGCAGCGCGCAGCCACAAAATTCAGGTTTTCAGCTTCATGTGCGCGATCTCAGGGAATGTAAAAAAGTAACCTGACGATGTACCGAAGAGCCGCAGCCTCTGCACTCAGCAGGCACTGTTACATCGAACCGCCTCACTGACGCAACACTTTGCGGCAGAGCCGGCGACCGGCGTGCCCGACAGAGCAGGTCACTGGACGAGACAACCTCGCTGAAGCCGGGGCCGGTGGGTCACCCCACAGCGTTGCCCCACAATGCAGGCATGACAGCCGCCCCACCAGCCAAGTCCACCCGCAAGCCCACATCCCGCACCGTGCCGACGAAAGCCGTCACACGCGAGCGCCCACCCACAGCGTCCCGGGTGCGCAAGGAACGCGACATCCTTCAGCACGCAGAAATCCAGTTTGCCCAATTCGGCTTCCAAGGCGCATCGCTCGAAAACATCGCTGTAGCCGCTGGCATCAGCCGGCACAACCTGCTGTACTACTTCCCTAGCAAGGAAGCCCTCTACCAACGGGTGCTGGACGATGTGCTGAACGCATGGCTTGCAGGCATGCAAGACCTTTCAGAAAGCACTGACCCGAAAACCGCCCTGCGCCAATACATTCGCGCCAAGCTGCGCTATTCCCGCGAGCACCCGCATGGCGCCAAAGTGTTCACCAAAGAAGTGATCGCCGGCCTGCCGCGCTACCGCACCGCCATCGCCCAGCGCGTCGGCCCCGTACTGGCGGCAGAAGTGCGCACCTTCGAGCGCTGGTCACGCGAAGGCAAAATCGCCCCCCTCCATTTCACCCATCTGCTGTTCGCGATCTGGTCCGTCACCCAGGCGTATGCCGACCAGGAAGCCCAGTTTGCGCTACTGCTCGGCAAACCGGCGCTGACGGCGAAGGACTATGAAAAGGCTGAGGAGGTGATCTGCCGCATGGTGTGGGCAGCACTAGAACCTTGACCGCATGGGTGTACGGGGTCGGACTCGCCAGCTCACCTAAGGGAGACTTTCTCTCTTCATCGCTTAGACTCGCTGCGACTTATCCATGGCCCACGCCCTGAACCGGTGTGGACACACCCCTTTGAACGTTATGGCCGCATCGCGCAAAGCTACTTACATCTTCGCCATTGCACTCACGCTGGCAGTGCTGGGAATTTACCTGCCAGGCATTCGCAATGAATTGCTGTTTGACGACCTCCGGCTGAGCGATGGGACAATTTTTGGCGAATACGGCAGCTTGCTGCAATTCAAGCAGCGGCTACTGTCCTACGGCAGCTTTGTCTGGCTACAAGGCCTATTTGGTGAAGGCTGGTGGAAGCAACGGATCTTCAACGTTGCACTGCACCTTGGAACCGTCGCAGCGATTTACGCGTTGCTGAAAGCTCTGCTGGAACATGCCAAGTTCCCTAAAGAATTTGAGGAACAGGCGCACTTCGGTGCATCGCGCACAGCAGCCCTGCAAGTCGGCGTTGCCTTGTTCGCCCTGAACCCAGTGGCTGTGTATGCAGTGGGCTACCTGGTGCAGCGCTCCATTGTCATGGCCACCTTGTTTGCCGTGCTAGCGTGTTGGTTGTTTGTGCGAGGCTTGCAGACGAACCGTGCGGGCTGGTATGGAGTGTCACTGGTCAGCTATGTCTTTGCCGTGCTTTCCAAAGAATACGCCGTCATGACCGTCGCCATGACTGTTCCGCTGTATGTCTATATTCGGCGCCCCAGCTGGAAGGCGATTGCCGCCTTGACTGGTGGCTCTCTATTCGCACTTGCCCTGGCAGGCATCGCGTTCTGGGGCATCTATGGCTCGTTAGTAGGCAAAGTGTTTGACCCCCGCTCGGTGGCTCTGGTGCAGCAGCTGGAAGCCATGCGCCCTGGCGTCACTGCCCATGTTTACCCGTTGAGCATTCTGAACGAAGCGGCACTTTTCTTTGCCTACGGATTTCTATGGTTCCTCCCCAACGTGCAGTGGATGTCTGTAGACCTTCGTCCAGCCTTTCCACTGGGCTTTGGTTCTTGGCTGCATTTGCTGGGTGCCACAGGTTATGTAACACTGTTTTTCGCGTCCATGTGGATGGTCTTGCGCCAACGAAACGCACTCACAACGGTGGGACTTTTTCTCCTGTTCCCACTGCTTTGGTTCGTTACCGAGTTTGCAACCGTCTGGGTTCAGGACCCCTTCGTGCTCTATCGCAGCTATCTGTGGGCGGTGGCTGTTCCCGGGTTGATTGCCATTGCACTCACCGGATTCAAACCACGCACCATCTACACCGCAGGCATTGTGTTGGCGTTAGTGTTTGGCGCTTTGGCACTGGAACGCGTGGCATCGCTCAAAGATGACGGCACAGCTTGGGCCGATGCAGCCGAAAAGATCGATACGAAGGCACCAGCCAACACCTTGGGACGCAGCCGACCCTCCTTGAATCTGGGCGCGTATCACCTGGAAAAAGGCTCGCTAGCGCTTGCCGAACGTGCCTTTGTCACAGCAGAAGCCCTGGGCGACTTGGGCGGCAATGCCAGATTCAACATGGGCGTAACGCTACAGCAGCAAAAGAAGCATGCCGAAGCACTGCAAGCGTTTGCCGCAGCACAAGCCAAGGGTTTCACCGGCCAGTCTCTGCACTACCACCGCGGCGAATCTGCATTTGCGCTGGGACAGTTTCAGCTTGCCTTTGAGAGCTTTGGCAACGCACTGAAAGAGACAAATGCCACGAATGCGAGCGATCAAAAAATGCGCGTTCTGCTACTGCAAAGACATGCTGATGCAGCGATTGCCACGCAGCAATACGACACAGCCATCAGTGACTTTGAAACCCTGTTGGGCATGAGCCCCAAACACCCACGCCTGTTGCTGGGCATGGGCATGGCCATGGTGGGCAAGGGCGATACCCAAAGAGCCTTGCCCTTGTTCGACCAATTGATTGCCTCATCACCCAGCGCTGCGGCCTACTACGGCAGGGGTGTGGCGTTGTACCGCGCCGGCAAGCTCAATGATGGACTCAAGGACCTGGACTAGGCGATCAAGCTGGAACCACGCAACCCCCAATACCGGCAGATACGCGATCAGTTGGCCGCAAGCGGCAAGTCCACGGCAAAATCCAAGCCCTGACCAAAACGGCTGATCCAAACATGGCTTTGCGAGTCATCCACGTCGGCAAGTTCTTCCCGCCTTACATGGGTGGAATGGAAGTGTTTTTGGCAGACCTGATTGACGAGCAACGTCGCCAAGGCATCGACGCCCACGCACTCGTGCACGGCACCCCGCTGCCGGATGACCCACCATGGGTGCACCGCGTCCCCGTGCAGTTCAATTTGGTCTATGCCCCCATGGCACTGGGGTTTCGGCGGGCGCTCGGTCAGGCCATTGATCGAATCAAGCCGGATGTGCTGCACCTGCATATGCCGAACAATTCGGCGTTATGGGCACTCACCTTGCCCAGCGCGCGCAAGGTACCTTGGGTAGTGCACTGGCATTCGGATGTGGTGGTATCCAACATCAAATGGTCTGTCGCACTTGCGTACATGCTTTACCGACCTTTTGAGCAGGCTCTTTTAGAGCGTGCTCAACAGATTTTCGCAACATCACCACCGTACCTGAAAGCCAGCACCGCATTGCGCCCTTGGGTTGAAAAGTGTGATGTGGTTCCCCTAGGCATCAACTTGCGCAATCCGTACGGCGATTCACAAGCCGTGCAAGAAACGTCATCATTCTGGCGAGCTGAAACGAAGTTCAAGCTTCTGTCGATTGGTCGGCTCACCTACTACAAAGGCTTTGAAATACTGATTCAAGCCGTCTCCCAAATGCCTGAAGTGGAACTGCTGATCGTGGGAAGCGGCGAGCTACAGGAACCGCTGGAAGACCTGATACGCCGCACGACACCTCCCGGCGCGCAACCAGCCACACGTTTGTTGGGCGCGGTGGATGAAGACCAGAAGCATGCCCTGCTGGCGCAGTGCGATCTTTTCTGCCTGGCGTCACGCGAACGTACCGAGGCATTTGGTGTGGTGCTGCTGGAAGCCATGCAGCACTCACGCCCTTGTCTCGTGACCGATTTGCCTGGGTCTGGCATGCCATGGGTTGTTTCACACGCCCATTGCGGGCTGCATGTACCCTTTGAAGATGTAGAAGCATGGCGCAGCAGCATTGCGCGCTTGCAGCACGATTCGGCGCTGCGTGACCGCCTTGGCAAAGCTGGCTACAAGGCCTTGCACAAGCACTTCAGTATCGGCCCGTGCGAACGTGCCACCGCACGCCACTACCGAGGCATCACACACGGCAGCCAGCCTGCACAGCCTACTCGCGGCTTGATGGTCATCATCGCCACACACAACAATGCGGCAGAGATTGCCCACTTGATCGAGCGAGTGCATGCACTGGTCAACGCCGAAGTGCTAGTGGTGGACAACCGCAGCACCGATGCAACCTGCCGCCTGGCCGAGCAACACGGCGCCAAGGTGCTGCGCCCTCTGCTGAGTATGACCACCTGGGGTTGCCTACAAACCGGTATTCGCTATGCGCTTGCCCAGGGCTACGCTTCCGCCGTCACCATTGATGCA
>ERZ650306.1472-NODE-1472-length-13173-cov-16.422930_pt1 | contig 13173 bp, 15 predicted proteins | sample MGYA00376242_ERZ650306 | MGnify/ENA primary metagenome ERZ650306 (study PRJEB26733, sample SAMN07839244) | wastewater metagenome | biome: urban; feature: wastewater treatment plant; material: waste water | place: USA: North Carolina | collected 2016-03-31 ...
GTGACATATTTCTGATCCGCCAGAAAATAGTAGATATTTTCAACCGGCACCATTTCCACGCCGCGGTAGGTTTTATCCGCAATCTGATGGCGGCTGATTTTGAGTTCTTCCATAAGTTCTTTTTGTTTTATGCCGCCCCTTTGAGCCTGGGTTAATTTTATAAGATGATCCAAAACAAGATAACCTGCATATAGTGAGTTAATATTTTCCTCTGTTAATTCAGGAATAACACCTATCCACTCTTTTTTAACTCCACATATACCAACTGTCGTCTTATCATATTTTCCAGGATGAAAAACATCTCTTTTAAGTCTAGACTCGTCATAGCAAGAACCTAAAGTTAGATTTTGCATATTTCTTGGAATTTTTTCCAACTCATCTACCATATTTTTCAGTTCTTCTGTTTTGTCAAGCTTTTTTTGAAGCTCATCTACAGTCTTATATAAATTATTTTTTTCGTCATCTATCTCAATTGTAATGACTTTTGCTTCATACATTTTTTCATTAGCAATAACTAGCTTTTTTTCCAACTGTTTGTTTTCCATTTTTTCTAGTCCATAATCAACAAATAATATAAATAATATATAAATTATAGCTATATGGAATATTTCTTCTACTTTCATATTTTCTCCTTAGTATGTAGAACCAGATAACTTCTCTGGCTCTAAATGTTAGTTGAATTCAAAATTTCCAGCTTTGTCTTTAGACATACTGCTGTAAACTTTTTTTACATAATCTTGCCTAGTCTGACAAGAAAAGAATTTCACACATCCGAAACAAGTTTGCTTCTTCATTGTATCATTTTGACACTTTTTTATTTCTTTTAATGCTTTTTCTAAGTCAATTTCGTAAGGACAAGTCATACTTTTATGCTACTTTATAAGCTCTTGCATAGCAATAGCTATTTGTTGTATTTCCCATTGTGCTGTTTTATGAAGTCTCAAATTAAAATAATTTTCTAGTTGCTTAGGTTGAAATGCTCCCCAAATTTGCGTATAAGCACTTTGTGGAATTACACGTCTTGCTTCTTGAGGTTTAACACCTTTTTCAAGTAATTCAAAATATAAATCTTCACTTTGTTTGATTAAATCTTCTACTTTTTGATTATCTTTTAGTTTTTCACTAACATAAAATTCAAAAGGTACTCTTTTAGCACTTACATATCTTCTACTTAATTCTTGCCAAGAAATTCTATGTCTCACCATTTGGCTTCTTGTAGGAAAATCTACTTTAAATAAAAACACTTTGAAATACTCTTTTATGATTTTGCACTCTTCTTGTGTATTAAAAATTGTTCGAATATCAAAACTAAATTTATCTTTATCGTTTTCAAAATCATAAACTAATGCTCTATAATTTGTAAGTAAATATCTATCATCTAAAATTTCACCAAATTTTTTACAATTTGAATACTCTAATTTTAAAATCTCTTGATGTTTTGGATTTTCATAATCTAGTAAAACTGGAACAAATTCAAAACTAGAACTTGGTAATCCCATACTTTCAGCCATAAGTCTATTATAAAGACTTTCACTTCCAAGTGCTTTTGGATTTTGATAACAAATTGAAGCTACTTGAGTTATAGCTAAAATTCTATTCTCTTCATTTAAATTTGCTTTTGAAAAATCCCAATTCTCTACAAAACCAATATTGTCATTTAAGATATTTTGTTTTTCATTTATTTTTTCTATCACTATTTTGCCTTTATAAAAAATTGAAGTTAGATTATACAAAATCTCTAATGATATATTCATTATAAAATGATTTTAAATATATTAAAGCCATTTTTATAACTATAAATGAGTTGAAAATTGTGTTTATCAAGAATTTTTTTTACTATACTTAAACCTAAACCAAAGCCATCTCTTTGAATAAGTTCTTGAGTAAAAGGTTTTAGATAATACTCAAACTCTTTTGATAGTTTTTCACCACTATTTAAAATAGAGATTTGATTTTTATCTACTTTTATGATTATTGGAAATGAAATAGCGTATTTTAAAGCGTTATCAATTAGATTTTTAAGTGCAATTGATAGATAATCTAAATCAGCTTCTATCTTAAAATCTTCAAAAATTTCTATATCTACTTTACTTTCATCTTCTAAATATAGTTTTCCCAAAGATTCTAACACTAAAGTTTCTGCACTAAATATTGTTAAATTTAATTTTGAAATATTTAGTTTTTCAAGCTCAATTAGTTCATTTGTAAGTTTTTCTAAATCTTGAAAAATCTTTTTAAGTAGCTCTTTTTGTGAAAAATCATCTATTTTTTCAATAGCAAATTTTCCTTTTGCTATTGGAGTTCTTAACTCATGCCCAATATCACGAAGTAACTCCTCTCTTGTTTTTATAGAGTTTTCTAAAGAACTTGCCATATTATTAAAACTCTTTGCTAAAGTTCCAATTTCATCGTTGGATTTTATATCTATTCTTGTTGATAAATTACCATTTGCAAAAGCTTTTAACTCTTTAGTTATAGTTTTTAGTGGGCTTAGAAGTTTAATTATAAATAAAAACATTATTAAAAGTGCAAAAATATCTAAAAATACTAGTACATTTAAAATAGTTTTATCATTAAAACTCTCTTCATCTAATGCTTTGAAAATATATGACTCATCTAAATATTTTATTTTTAGAATGTAGATATTTGATGATTTATATTTCAAAATAGATATATCTGTAAATGCAGAATTTTGAGAATAGATAGTTTCTAAATTATTTTCATCTAAAAAATTTACTTTTTCTAAACTATTTTTTAAAATCAAAGAATCTAAATAATTTTTATTTTCTATATTTTTAAAAATATCGTCAATAACTTTTAGGTATTTCTCTTTTGCAAAATTATCAACTCTTTTTGAATTTATATTATCAATCCACAATCCAATTACAGTCATTAAAACAAAGCTAATAATAAAAAGGATAGTTAATTTTTTGAAAATTGACATTCTAACCTACAAACTTATAACCAATTCCCCAAACAGATTTTATATATTTAGGGTTTTTTGAATCATCACCAATTTTTGCTCTAATATTTGAAATATGCATATCAATAGTTCTGTTTTTTGTATTAAAATCTAAAGAAGTAGCATTTAAAATCTGCTCTCTTGAAGATATTTTATTTTTATTTTCAATTAAATAGATAAAAATTTCAAACTCTATTTTCGTAAAATCAATTGCATAATCATCTATTAAAACAGTTCGGTTATCTTTATCTATTGTAAAATCACCAATTTTAAAAGATTTAGTTGAGTTTCTTTTTAAAATAGACTCTATTCTTAAAACCAACTCTCTTGGTTCATAAGGTTTTGCAAGATAATCATCAGCTCCAAGCTCAAATCCATGTATTTTGTTTCCAATATCACCTCTTGCAGTTGAGATAATTATAGGTATATTTTTAATCTCTTTTAGCTTATTAAACAGATCAAATCCATCCATAAATGGAAGCATCAAATCTAAAATTATAATAGAGTAGTCACTGTTTAGTTTAAAATCTTCTAATACATCTTTTGGATTATCAAAAGCAGTAACTATAAATCCATAATCTTTTAGATAATCAACTATTAAAGATTGCATTTGTAAATCATCTTCAACTAACAAAACCTTTTTATTCAATTATCCACTCCTTGAAATGATCTGCAAATTTATCTCTTTGCTTTTCATTTAAAATTTCTAATATCTTTTTTATTCTTTTAGCTTCTAAAATTGTAGCCTTTTTTTTGATTTCCATACTTTTTTGAATATATAAATTCTCATCAAAATTTGACTCTTCTATTAAATCTTCAATATCATCTTCAATATCATCTTTAAATTCATAAAACTCTTTATACTCATCTTTTAGCTCTAAAAGAATATTTTTTATAGCTTTTACTTGCTTTTCATCTAAATTTAAATAATCTAAATTCTTGTAAGAGTGCTTATATTTTTTGTAATCATCGTCACCATTTAAAAACAAAAATATACTACATAAAATCAGAAATATCTTTAATATTTTCATTTTCAATTAATCCTTTTTCAATATCACTATGACAAGCTTTACAGTTTGCAACACTTTTTACTTTTTCATTTTTAAATACTTCTTTTGGAATCTTTTTGTGTTTTCTTTCCCAATAAGATGTTTTTGATAAAGCAATTATATCTTTATCTCCTATTGAATTTAGAAAATTCCAGCTAGCTTGCATAGTTGAAGTTTCTGCACTATTTTTTAATAAAAAAGTTAAAATATTTTTATTTACATCTTCATCTAAACTGGCATCATCACCAAAATGATTTTCCAAATCACCCATAATTAATTCCCATGATTTTTTAGGCAATAGATTTGGTGGGATAAAGAGTATGGCAACTTCCACACTCGTTTACAAAAGCTACATTTTGTGTTTTATAATCAATTGGCTCAAATTTTGAAGCAACTAAAGCATTATCTGGTTTATAAAGATTAAAAATCAAAAAAGCTATAAAAGCTACAAACATAACAATAGCAAATAATTTTTGAAAGAATGATAGTTTTATACTCTCATCTTCAGAAGTCATTTTATATCCAGTTGCTATAGAGTTTAGAGTTTCGTGTTTTTTATGAAACACTCTATCAAAGGCAACTCCAGTTAAGTGAGCAACAATTAAAAAAATAAGAAAATTTGCAAAGAATTCATGAATCTCTTTAAAAAGTTTCATATTTTTAAAAAAAGAGTCATTTAAAAAAGATGCTAATCCCTTTCCTTCTTGTATTCCATAAGCTAAAACTCCTGTAACAATTACAATAAAAGTAACAATTAGCATAGCTATCATCACATAAGAAGCTAATGGATTGTGACCTATGTATTTTTGCTCATTTTTAAAAGAGCCATCGAAGATATTTTTAAAAAACTCTTTAGCTTCACTCTTATTTGCTGGAAAATCTCTAAATAAAGAGTATTTTGGACCAAAATATCCCCAATAAACTCTAAAAACCAATAAAATCAAAATAGAGTAACCAGCAATTGCATGATATTTTAGAAGTTTATCATCGTCTGTTAAAAAAGCAATTAGAATAAACAAAGCAAACAAGAGATGAAAAACTCTTGTTGGTAATGACCAAATATATGATTTTTTCATATTAATTTTTCTCCCATCTTCCATAATTTGGAATTTTTACATCATCATCACTAAATATACCTTTTTTTGCATTTTGATGGCAAGCTGTACAGTTAAATAAACCTTTAACCTCTTTTTGAGTAATTAAATGTTCTTTTATATCTTGATGTTTCTTTTTCATATATGGCATTTTTGAAATAGAATCGGGAATAACCCCATTTAAATTCTCAACTATTTTTCTACTTCTTTTATATTGCATACTTTTTTCAGCACTATTCTCATTTAAATAGCTTGAAATAGTTTGAAAAGTTTTTTCATCTACAGTTGCATCATCACCAAAGTGGTTATCTAAATTTGACATCATTTTATTCCAAGAGTTACTAGGAAGTAGTCCTGCTGGATATGCAAAATGACAACTACCACACTCTTTTTCGTAAATTGTATTATCAACTGGTTTAACAGATACGCTAATTCCTCCAGCAAATAAGAAAGAGCTAGTAAGTCCTAAAAGAATTAATTTCTTCATCTTTTTGCTCCTTTATTACTTATTTATGATGTAAGTTATTACATCACCTTTTTCAAGTGCTGTTCCTTCACGGTTATAAACATCATTGAAGTTTCTTTTTAACCATTTTTCAATCTCTGTTTTATCTGTAAATCTTTTTGGATTTACTTTTGGAGAAAGAGCATCTATTGTTTTACCTGTAAAATAATTTTGATTTGATTTATTTAAATCTGTACCATGACAAGATGCACAAGAGATTAACTCACCTTTCTTTCCAACATGTTTTGATAAAAAGATATCTTCCCCTCTTTTGTAATCAAAACCTTTAAAAGATGAATCTGTTTTTAAAACTTCTTGTTTTAAAGACTCTAAAAAATCATCAACCGTAGCACTAAAACTTAAAGTTGCAACTAAAGTTGCTATTAAAAATGCTTTCATAATTTACTCCTAAATATTTTATACTTAGAATTGTAAAAGAATAGTTTAAAGATATTATGTTTTTTTACTTGACAATTTATTGACAAATATCAAATAATATAATTACCCAAGTAATTACAAAAATAGAGATACTAATAAATACAATAGTACTTCCTACATCTTTTGCTCGACCAGCCATATGATGGTGTTCAAGAGTTACTAAATCTACAACTCTCTCTATTGCACTATTTATTGCTTCAGCTAAAATCATTCCCATTAAAGTTATAAATAAAATAGCTTTATTTGTTAAGTTTGTATCAATAAAAATAATTACAGGAATTAGAATAATTGTTACTATTAGCTCAATTTTAAATGAAGTTTCATTTTTTATTAAGTCAATTAAACCTTTTAATGCATAAGATGTATTTTTAAAAAAGTTATATTTTGGTTGATTTCTCAAAGTTTTCCTTTATTATTAATTTATGAATAATTAAAATTACTAACCAAGCTAATATCATAGTAACTAATGTGTGACTTAAAAAGTGGTCACCAATTAATATTTTATATCCTCCAGTTAATACACCTACTGTTACACCAAAAGCTAGAGCAATTTTTTGATTTCTAGGTTTTTTAAATAAAAAATATAGAGACATCAAAGAGAAACCCATTGTTGCATGACCAGCTGGCCAACATCTCTGTTTTTTTTCTTGAATATAATCTTTTGGATATGATTCAAGAATTTTTACATCAATTGAATCCCCACCAAATTCTATAATATCTACAGGACAAGGAACATTTGTAACACTTTTTAAAGAAGCTAAAGAAGGTACTAAAATAGTACTTAAGCAGACTATTAATAAACCTTTTTTGTACTTTTCTAATATTTTAATTTTTTTAAAAAAAGATAAAATTGATAGAAGTAAAATAATAGATGCAAATATTATAAATATTTTTTTAAATCCACTATAAAAAATCAAATCTGCTAAATAATTATCTTTTGATAAAATCCAAGATTTTGTTTCAAAATTATAAAAAAGAGATTGAAATCTTATATCAAAATCTGTAAATTGAAATATTAAAATTACAGCCCAAAGTAAAAAAGCTGTAAATATAATTTGTTTAGTCTTCTTTTCTAGCTTCATTTAATATATCTAACTCTTTTTTATATACTTCTGTTTTTACTTCAAAAAGTCCTAAAAGAGTATCAAATAAATTATCATGTGAATACTCTTTATCTTTATTTTGTTTTATTTTATTTATATCATATTCATGAGCCATCTGTCCATTATCTAACCAAATTAAAGAAGCAACATGTGTTTGTGCTTTTGGAGCTATTGCATAAGGCATACCATGAAGATATATTCCATTTTCTCCTAAACTCTCACCATGATCAGATACATATAATAATCCCGCCTCATGAGTATTTGAATATTTTTTTAAGAAATTTATAGCTTTTGATAAAAAATAATCAGTATATAAAATTGCATTATCGTATGCATTACTTATCTCTTCTTTCGTACAATTTTCTAGCTGGTTTGTTTTACATACAGGTGTAAATTTTTCAAACTCTTTTGGGTATCTTTTATAATATGCAGGACCGTGATTTCCCATTTGGTGAAGAACTATTAATATATTTTTACCTCTGTTTTTTTCTATATAATCTTCAAGACCAACAAGCATTCCTTCATCTCTACACTCTTCATCACATATAGTATTTGTTTTAGGAGTTTGAAAATCTTCATAATCAACTCTAAGTGCTACTCCTTTTGAATCAGAGTTATTATCTCTCCATAAAATTGCAACATCTTGAGTATTATTTAAAACATCTAAAACATTTTTTGTAGAAGCACCTTTTTTGTATGTATATTCATCTTTAGGGAAGATTGAGAACATACATGGAACTGAATGAGCCGTTGAAGTTCCACATGAATACATATTTGTAAAACTTACTATATTTTCTTGTTTTAACAAAGGATTTGTCTCTTTAGAGTAACCATTTAATGAAAATCTATCTGCTCTTGCAGTCTCACCAACAACTAAAATAATCAACTCTTTCGTTTCACTATTATTTTCAACAACTTTTGCATCTAAACCAATATCTTTTAAAACAGTTGGGGCAGTGTCTAAAGTTTTATGAACATAATTTCCAATACTATATATCCAATAAATTGGATTTACATTGTATCTTAGAGGTTTATGCTCTCTAAAAAAAGATGTATAAAATTTTGAAAAACTAAAAATTATTATAAAGATAATAACTAAAGATAATGTTATAGTTTTTAATTTTGAAACTATTTCACCTTTTAATGATTTATAATTTATTTTAGTTTTATATACAATATAAGAGGGAATAATTGCCAAAAAAACAACATAAAGCACCAATCTAAAACTAAATAAATCAACCGACTCTTTAAAACTTGTTTGTAAACTATTTCTAATCATCTCTGAATCAATAACAACACTATAACTATCCATAAAATATGCTGTAAATGCAGAACTTATAAAAATTGTTATTAGAATAGGTTTTGTTGTATATTTTGAACTAAACAGAGTTAATAAAAATATAATTAAAAGAGTTAAAACAACAGTTACAGATAAAAAATAGAAAATATTAGAAGTTATAAATCCATATGTAAGAATAAGTTCTTTAAAAAATTTATAATTGTAAAATAGAGTCAAAAATATAGAACTAAGTACTATTAGCCTATTTTGAGAAGTTCGTAACACGAAAAATCCTTGCGATAATTTGTGAAATTGTATCTTTTTATAATTAATAAATCCATAATAAAATGTCAAGAAAGTGTAAAGATTTAAAAGTAGCAAAATGCTACTTTTATTTTTGAATTATATATCTAATAGTTGGTCCATCGCTATCTATTAATAAAACTTTATATCCATGATTTTTTGCATCAACTGGAATATTATTTATACTTTGTGGACAATCACTAATTATCTCTAAAATTTCGCCATCATTTAACTCTTTCATTGCTTCAAGAGTGTTTATTGCTGGATATGGACAAGGTTCACCTTGCATATCTATTCTATAATCTGGAATTATCTCTTTGTTTTCCATAAGTTTTTCCTTATCTATTTCTTGATTTTCTTAAATATTTTTTTTCTAAAATTAAAATTACTATAAAAAATAGGAATAGTAATCCATAGTTTGCTACAAGTCCACCATATTGTCCAAAACTTTCAAGTAGATTTATTTTTGGCCAAGAAGTTGCTAAAGGTTCAGATATATCATCCCAAACAAATGCAAGTAAAGTTGCACCAATAATATTTCCAACTCCAACAATCCAAAAATGAACTTGTCCTTCAACAGCTCTATACATCCAACCACACTCACAACCACCTGCAATTACAATTCCAAATCCAAAAAGTAATCCACCAATAACAACATTTGGTCCTGTCCAGAAAATCTTTGGAGCAGCTCCCATATTTAAATATGTAAATACACCCAAAGTTGCAACAGCCATACCAATAATAATTGCAATTGCCAACTCACTTCTTCCAGTTGTAAAAATATCTCTAAATGCAGATGTAAAACAGATTTGTGCCTTTGCAATAATAAGTCCAAAAGCAGCACCAAAAAGCATTGCCATCCCAAGTTTAACACTATTTGTAACAAAAATTAAATATAAAGCCCAAAGTATAATTGCTATAAATGCAAATGTTCCAAGAGTAAAGAATTTTTTAACTTTTTCTTCATTGTGTTCAAGTGGTTTTGCACAAGATACTTTTTGCATCTTTATTTTTGATTGAAAAAAAGGACTAAGAGCAACTTTTACTCCAAAGTAAACTCCAACCATCATAAATGCTGTAAATACCCAAGCGTGAAAACTAAATTGAGGAATTCCTGTAAAAAAACTAGCTAAATTACAACCCATTCCAAGTCTTGCTCCAAATCCCGCAATAATTCCACCAATTAAGGCTTGATAAATTCTAATATTGTTTAGAGGTAATCTAAACTTTACATTATTTCCCCAAAAAGCAGCTGCTATACATCCAGCAAACATACCAATAATCATAACACCATCAACTCTTGTAAAGATATTACCCTGAATACTCATAAGTTTATAATATCCCCAAGTTGAAACATCAACTCCAAATAGTTGTAAAAAGTGACCACCCCATCTAGTAAATTCACCTGTAACAGCCCAGTAAGTTCCTGTTATTCCAAAATAGTAAGCACTCAAAACTCCAAGTGCAATAACTGCTGGAATTGGTGACCAAAATCTTGAAAGGGTTTTTCTAAAATTTAGTAAAAACTCCATAAAAGTCCTTTGACAATAAAAAATATATTTGATTGACATTCTTGAGTAAGTAAAAAAAGAGTTTCAAGTTGTCTGTTTGCACCGCAAACCTATAAAATTTGCGAATGTTAACAAAATAATATTAATTTAATATAAAAAGGTAAAAAAACTTTTACTCAATATTTATTCTTTGCTTAACCATATTTTAAGCTATTATAAGCTTTTAAGTTTTTTTTAGCTACAATCCGCGAAAATTTTACAAAAAAAGAAGAAGTATGAGAGACATTAGAAATATTGCAGTTATTGCACACGTTGACCACGGTAAAACTACGCTAGTAGATCAACTATTAAAACAAAGTGGTACATTTTCAGCTCACCAAAATGTAGATGAAAGAGTTATGGATAGTAATGCTATCGAGAAAGAGAGAGGAATTACAATTCTTTCAAAAAATACAGCTATTGATTATGAAGGTGTAAGAATTAACATTATTGATACTCCAGGACACGCCGATTTTGGTGGAGAAGTTGAGAGGGTTTTAAAAATGGTTGATTCTGTTTTACTTCTTGTAGATGCACAAGAGGGTGTTATGCCACAAACAAAATTTGTTGTTAAAAAAGCACTTCAACTAGGTCATAGACCAATCGTTGTTGTAAACAAAATTGATAAACCAGCAGCTGAACCAGATAGAGTTGTTGATGAAGTTTTTGATTTATTTGCGCAAATGGATGCAACAGAAGAGCAGTTAGAGTTCCCAGTTATTTATGCAGCTGCAAGAGATGGTGTTGCAAGATATGATGCAAATGATGGGAATATGGATTTTAAACCACTATATGACACAATTTTAAAAGAAGTTCCAAAACCTCAAGGGGCTGATGAAAATGGTCTTCAACTTCAAGTATTTACACTAGATTATGATAACTTTATTGGAAAAATAGGAATAGCTAGAATATTTAATGGAACAATAAGCCACGGTGAAACAGTAATGTTGTGTAAGGCTGATGGAGAAAAAATAAAAGGAAGAGTATCAAAACTTATCGGGTTTAAAGGAATGGATAGATTTGATATCAAAACTGCTGGTTCTGGAGATATTGTTGCAGTTGCTGGGTTTGAAACTATTGATGTTGGGGATTCTTTATGTGATCCAAATAATCCAATGCCACTTGACCCTATGCATATTGAAGAACCAACTTTAAGTGTAACTTTTTCTGTAAATGACTCTCCACTTGCTGGAACTGAAGGTAAATTTGTAACTTCAAATAAAATTGATGAGAGATTAAAAGCTGAAATGAACACAAATATTGCTATGAGTTATGAGCAAATTGGTGAAGGTAAATTTAAGGTAAATGGAAGAGGTGAACTTCAAATTACTATTTTAGCTGAGAATATGAGAAGAGAAGGTTTTGAGTTCTGTATTGGAAGACCTGAAGTTATTATTAGAGAAGAAAATGGGATTAAAATGGAGCCATTTGAGCATTTAGTAATTGATACTCCAGATGAGTTTAGTGGTGCTATTATTGAAAAACTTGGAAAAAGAAAAGCTGTTATGACAAATATGGTTCCAATGGGAGAGGGTTCTACTAGATTGGAGTTTGAGATTCCAGCACGTGGGTTAATCGGTATTAGAACAGAATTTTTAACTGAAACTAGAGGAGAGGGTGTTATGAATCACTCTTTCTTAGAGTTTAGACCACATAGTGGAACAGTTGAAAGTAGAAAATATGGAGCACTTGTTTCTATGGAAAATGGAGAAGCGTTAGCTTACTCAATTTTTAACTTACAAGATAGAGGTGTTATGTTTATAAAACCTCAAGATAAAGTATATATTGGGATGGTTGTTGGACAACATGCTAAAGATAATGATTTAGATGTAAATCCTATTAAAGGAAAACAACAATCAAATGTAAGATCTTCAGGCGCTGATGAAGCTATTAAACTTATCCCGCCAAGAACTATGTCTTTAGAAAATGCTTTAGAGTGGATTGAAGAAGATGAAGCTGTTGAAGTTACTCCTATTTCTATTCGTGTAAGAAAAAGAGAGCTTGATCCAACTGTTAGAAAACGAACAGCCAAGAAAGAGAAAAACTCATAAAAAGCTAATCTGTGAGCACGAGATTTGAAACTTTAGTTTCAATATCGAGAAAACGAACAGCAAAAAAAGAAAAGAATTCATAAAAAGATAATCTGTGAAAATGATAATTGGAACTTTTGTTCCAATTATTTATAAAATAAATATCCAAAAAATATAAAAAAATCAATTCTTTCATAGTACAAACTTTATTTAATTTATCAAAAAATATACCGTTATATAATAAAATAAATAAAGTTTATGTTACTTTTAAACATACTAATATTAAATAAAACTTAAAATCTTAATATTTTATAGCTTTCCTTTGGTTTTAATTATAAGATTTATTTGCAATAGAAATATTATTTAAAAACATAAAAGGAGAGAATTTATGGGCAAAAAAAATAAAAAAAGTATTGGAATTCATGAAGCATATGCAAATGACCCAATTAAGGCTGATTTGGAAATCTTTGGAAGAGAAGTTGAACCAACAACAAGAAGAGGGTTTTTTAAAAAAAGTTCACTTTTAGCAATGGCTGCAATAGTTGGTTCAAACATACCATTTGCAAACAATATGCCAGGCGGATTAATACCGGCTTTGTTGGCAAATTCTGATAAACCTTTTAGTGTTGAAGGTAAAGATGGACTTATTTATTTAAATGATAGGCCAATAAATGCTGAAACACCTCCACATTTATTAAATGATGAGTTTACGCCAGATAAACACTTTTTTATTAGAAACAACGGGACACCACCTGAGTTAAAAACTATAGATGTTAAAAATTGGTTACTTGAAATTTCAGGTGAAAGTTGTAAAAATCCTACAACTTTTTCTATTGATGATTTAAAAAGTAAATTTAAAC
>ERZ650306.1477-NODE-1477-length-13149-cov-7.862151_pt1 | contig 13149 bp, 9 predicted proteins | sample MGYA00376242_ERZ650306 | MGnify/ENA primary metagenome ERZ650306 (study PRJEB26733, sample SAMN07839244) | wastewater metagenome | biome: urban; feature: wastewater treatment plant; material: waste water | place: USA: North Carolina | collected 2016-03-31 ...
ATCCATATGGTGCGAACAAGGGGCTGGCTAAACGTTTAGGCTGGACATCAGGTTTATTATCCGTTTCCCGTTTCCACGTGCCAGAAGCCTATCTGGGGTTGCCATTTGAGCTGGAATTGCTTACCGATGACCTATATCAGTTAAGTCTTGACGGCACTATCGTGCTTAATGGCAAGGTAGGAGAATCAGCCGAAAATGCGGAAGGGATCAGTCTGCAAGTTTCTGGTTTTCAAGGTGACAGTGGTCAGCAATTTACCCTAACCAAATTACCTGAGCTGCAAGTAATCAATGAGTTGCAGCAAAATTTGGCTGTCAGCGAAAAAGGTAAAAAAACCGGCATGCTATCATTAAGCCTGCAGGGCGATGATCGCGAAGCGATCCGTAAAACGGTTGAAAACATTGCCCGCACTTACGTGATGAAAAATATCGAACGTAATGCGGCAGAAGCAGAAAAAAGTCTGCAGTTTTTACAATCTCACTTGCCTGATGTTCGCGCTTCCCTCGAAGAATCAGAACAAAAATTAAATAACTATCGCCAGAAAAATGAATCGGTTGATTTAAATCTCGAAGCCAAAGCGGCTCTTGATACGATGGTTGCGCTCGAAACACAGTTAAATCAGCTGACGTTCAAAGAGTCTGATATTTCACAGCAATTTACCAAGTCGCACCCTGCATATATTTCTTTGATGGAAAAGCGTAATACGCTGTTAAAACAAAAAGAGCATATTAATCAGCAAGTGCAAAAGTTGCCTAAAGTGCAGCAGGAAGTGTTACGTCTCACGCGCGATGTAGAAGTCGGGCAGCAAATTTATCTGCAACTGCTCAATAAAGTGCAAGAACTCAACATTCTTAAAGCCGGCACGGTAGGTAACGTGCGCATTATTGATGATGCAGCGGTGCAAATTGACCCGGTAAAACCGAAAAAAGCACTCGTCGCTGTTATTGCAACATTACTGGGCGGCATGCTATCAGTTTCTTTAGTGCTGGTTCGTGCTGCGTTTAACCGTGGCATCGAAGGGCCTGATGAATTAGAAAAACTGGGTATGAACGTTTATGCGTCAGTGCCGCTATCAGACTGGCAAGACGCACAAAGCAAAAAGAAAATCGGTAAACACAATATTAAAGAGACCTTGCTGGCACAACATAACCCCGCGGATCTTTCTATTGAGGCGTTACGTAGTCTGCGCACCAGTTTGCACTTTGCCATGATGGAAGCGCGTAATAACGTGTTGATGATTACTGGCCCAGGCCCTAGCAACGGTAAATCATTTATTACCGGCAATCTGGCCTCTGTCATTGCGTACGGTGAACAAAAGGTATTGTTAATCGATGCCGATATGCGAAAAGGTCATCTGCATGATTATTTTGCTCAGGCAGATAAAAAACACGGTTTATCCGATTATTTATCAGGCCAACGAGATCTTGATAGCGTTATCGTTCATTCTGAACAAACGCATTTAGATTTCATTGCCCGTGGTCAGGTGCCACCCAACCCGAGTGAGCTGTTAATGCACCCGCGTTTTGCCTCGTTATTGGAATGGGCCAGCCAGCATTATGATCTGGTGCTGGTTGATACACCACCGCTATTGGCCGTAACCGATGCGGCCATTGTGGGGCGTCTGGTAGGCACAACATTACTGGTTGCCCGTTTTGCTATTACCGCAGCTAAAGAAGCTGAAATTACCCAGCACCGGTTAGAGCAAAATGGCATTGAAGTTAAAGGCGTGATCCTCAATGCGATCGAAAAGCGAGCTGCCAGTTATTACGGTGGCAATTACGGTTATTATCAATATAACTACCAGAGTTCAAAAAGCTAACTATAAATAAATTAGGTAATCCCCCGGCTTTGCCGGGGGACTCCAAAGGTTTGACCGTGTGATACGGTGACCTAGAAACTTCAATCTCGACCAAGAGATAGGAGTTTCTAATGAAAGAATATCAGAGTCTGGCGCATACGAAATGGGACTGTAAGTACCATATTGTATTTATTCCGAAGAAGCGTAAGAAAGTGATTTTTGGTGTGATACGTAAGCATCTTGGTTCGGTGTTGCATGAGTTAGCGGGTCAGAAAGAGTGCAAAATTTTAGAGGGGCATCTGATGAGCGATCATGTACATATGTGCATTAGTATTCCACCGAAGTATTCAGTATCAAATGTAGTTGGTTATATCAAAGGCAAAAGTGCGATATCGATAGCGCGTCGTTTCATGGGGCGAAGCCGAAACTTTGGTGGAGAGAGTTTCTGGGCCAGAGGTTACTTTGTTTCGACAGTCGGTTTGGATGAGGAAATGGTTAAAGCGTACATCCGGCACCAAGAAAAAGAAGACGAGCATTATGACCAACTCAAACTTGGGATGTAAAAGTCGCCTTTAGGCGACGCAATTAGCAGCCCCTTTGAGGGGCTAACAGGCTAAAGCCCCCGGCTTTGCCGGGGGATATTTACTGGTTACACAACGACTTAACGAGGTATCAGAAATCGTGGTATCGATCAGTTCTGGTGATAGAAGGGGCCGGCAGTTGTGCTGTTATTGTTGGCATCAGTCGAAGTGACGGAATAGGTATATAGAACACCTCTCGTGCCACTGAACGTGTAGGCATGATTGGTAACCAGTTCATTTTTCACATACGTGCCGCAGCAAGTAAATGTGACTCCGGTGGAGGAAGGCACATTGGTGCTCCATGAGATCTGGAATTTGACGCCTTTGAGTATTTTGCTCGACACATTTGAAATAACAACGACATCACCGCTGCCGCCGGTATTGCCATTGCATAAGCTGTCAAGTAACACCGACTTGTTCCCAGGCTGCAGCGACTCGATCGTCAGTTCCGCTAGCAGCGACTGTGATGGTGGATGCGCGGGCAGCGCAAAAATCGGCAGTCGAATTTAACGAGGTAAAACCGTTAAAAGCGATCTGTTGAGCAGCAGATAAGCCGATGTCGGTTGCCAATAAATAATACCAATGGTTCGCTATTCCGCTGTTGATGTGTACGCCGCCATTATCGGCAGTTCCGGTGTAACGATCAGCATAATTATCTGGGTCACCATCTTCGCTCGGGTTCGCCATATTCCGGATGCCTTTGTCGCCGGGGGTGATATCTTCACCGATAGTCCAGTTGTCTGAGCCGAAATAAAACTCGGTGCTGGTTCCCATTATATCGGAGAACGCTTCATTCAATGCCCCGGATTCATTTTGGTAAATCAGATCGCTGGTGGCTTCGGTGACGCCATGAGTAAGTTCATGGGCGACGACATCTAAATCGCCGGAAAAATTAATAAACGTTGTGCCATCACCATCGCCGTATGAAACCTGATTGCCGTTCCAATAGGCATTGTTGTAATTGCGTTTCAGATGCACGGAAGAAACCATGCCTTGTGGATATTTGCTCAGCCAGTTGAAGCTATGAACGGTCTGAAAATAATCATCTGTCACATTAGCAAAGAAATGGGCATCGACCAACGCGGGTTGTCCGGGCGATGTCGAACCTGGTGTGTTCCAATGGTCATCGCTATCGACCGCAAGAATGCCGGGTAGCAGACTTTTATTCTGCGCGTCATAGGTTTTCTGGCGACTATCGGCGGAAATCAGCTGGTATTGCGCACCACTTTTTGTTGTACCAGCGGTGCCTTCGGTGCTCCATCGACACCGACACCATCGCCGGTTGTTAAACCATCATAAGCATTCACAACCGAACCTGTTGTGGCATCAACCCAGTGAAACCAGCGGCTATCGGAACGCTGATTTTCAACCATATAAAAGTAACGACCATCGGTGGGGTTGATCATCAACTTAGTTGACCATTTCCCCGCATTACCAATGACTTTTGTTGCAACTGTCTGAGCCGCTTTCTCGTTGATATTGATGTCATTGGTCGACATGAGTCCGGGGTGATTTTCCCCAATCACGGCAACGGTTTCACCTTCCGCATTGTTTAATACAGTCAGTTGCCCGCCCAGAACTTCAGCGTTCCCAACGAGTTGTTGATATCGTTTCGATACCAGGCCAGAGGCTTTTAAATTGGTGGTTCGCATTAAGTGAACATTTGCGGGGAGTTTGAAATTGTTTGCTTCAGCCCCTTTAAGGGCAATAAATTCTGTACGTTTTTGTCCTGATATATCGGGTGCGGCATTTGCGGTGCTGGCGAGTAGTAAGAATAGTAGTGGCGCAGCAAAAATAGGTTTCATGTTACTACCTCATTATAAGCGATTTCAGAAAACAGGTCTGAGCGACACCATTCCAGAAGTGTTAATGAGTTGTTAATTGATGTAACTATAGTCTATCTTTTGGCCGGTGGTTTGCTGCAAGGCGCTATTTCGTTTCTATCATCCATCCCGGAAAATTTATTTTTGAATATTTTTTGCTAAAGAGTGATCGAATGGCTGGACATAAACATATAAATGATAATAATTATCATTATAAGTGGTCGTTATCCCTTTGAAGGGAGCTAAGGAGCAGGAAATGAGGAAATTAGATAGCCCGACAAAATACAAATATGTCCTGTTCACGGTGTGGGGGATTGTGATTCTATTAATTATGGCACGCGAACCCATTCTACAACTATGGACGATGATGTTGCATTAAGCTGCCCGCATGTGAACGTCGGTGGTTATGAATAGCGGCGAAAGGGCTGAGTAAAAAGTTCATTCCAAAAAAAGCCCCCGACGTAGCGGAGGCTTTAAGTAGCATCAGTATTGATTATTCGATTTCAATCAATACGTCGCCTGGGTTAACGCGATCACCTTTAGCGACGTGAACGGCTTTCACGTTACCGGCGATTGGCGCCAGAATTTCACTTTCCATCTTCATTGCTTCAGTGACCAGTAATGGTTGACCTGCTTTCACTTTGTCACCCACATTCACTAATACATCCACAATGTTGCCTGGCATTGCAGTGCTGACATCACCTGGTGCTGCTGCTTGTTTACGTTTGTTGCTGGCACCTGAACCGACGTAAGCATTCAGTGGTTCAAAAACTACTTCTTCCGGCAAACCATCGATCGACATGTAGAAATGGCGTTTGTTGTCGCTCTTAATACCGATACCGGTAATGTCGATATGATAGCTTTCACCATGCACATCAATCACAAATTCGGTTGGCATGCCTTCTTTCGCCACAGGTTGTTCCGCCGCGGTACCCGGAATTGGTAATAAAGCTTCTGGTGTCAGTGTGCCCGCTTCGCGTTCGGTGAGGAATTTACGGCCAATATCCGGGAACATGGCGTAAGTCAGCACATCTTCTTCTGATTTAGCCAGTGCACCGACTTCGGCACGCAGTTTTTCTAATTCAGGTTTTAACAAGTCCGCAGGGCGAACATCGATCACCTCTTCCTTACCAATCGCCTGATGTTGTAATGCCGCATCTACCGGTGCCGGTGATTTACCATAGCGACCTTGCAGATAGAGTTTTACTTCATTGGTGATCGTTTTATAACGCTCGCCAGCTAATACGTTGAATACTGCCTGCGTACCAACGATCTGAGAAGTTGGTGTAACCAGTGGTGGATAGCCCAGATCTTTACGTACTTTCGGGATCTCATTAAATACTTCGTTAATGCGATGCAGAGCGCCTTGTTCTTTCAACTGGTTTGCCAGATTGGAAACCATGCCGCCTGGCACCTGATTGACCTGAACACGAGTATCGACGCCAGTGAAATCGCTTTCGTACTGGTGATATTTTTTACGCACGGCATGGAAATACATACCGATTTCTTGCAGTAATTCCAGATCTAAACCGGTGTCGTATTCAGTACCGCGCAGTGCTGCTACCATCGATTCTGTCGCCGGGTGGCTGGTTCCCCAAGCCATGCTGGAGATAGCGGTGTCGATATTGTCCGCACCCGCTTCGATCGCTTTCAGCTGACACATAGTGGCAACGCCGGCGGTGTCGTGTGAATGAACGAAAATTGGCAGTGATACTGCGGCTTTCAGCGCTTTAACTAATTCGCCGGTGGCAAACGGTGTTAACAAACCGGCCATGTCTTTAATGGCGATAGAATCAACACCTAACGCAACTAATTCATGTGCCTGTGCTACAAACGCTTCAGTGGTATGCACTGGGCTAGTGGTGTAACAGATAGTGCCTTGTGCGTGTTTACCGACTTTTTTAACCGCTTTGATCGCAGTTGCCAGATTGCGCACATCATTCATGGCATCAAAAATACGGAATACATCAATGCCATTTTCGGCGGCTTTAGCTACAAACGCTTCAACTACATCATCGCTGTAATGGCGATAGCCAAGCAGATTCTGACCACGCAACAGCATTTGCAGGCGCGTGTTTGGCAGAGCTTTACGCAGCTGGCGCAGACGTTCCCACGGATCTTCTTTCAGGAAACGCACGCAGGCATCAAATGTTGCGCCACCCCAGACTTCCAGTGACCAGTAGCCAACTTGATCGAGCTTGCTACAGATTGGCAGCATGTCTTCGGTGCGCATGCGGGTAGCCAGCAATGACTGGTGGGCATCACGCAGGATGGTATCTGTAACCGTAATTTTTTTACTCATTTTCTACTCTTCCTCTTCCGGTTAACGGCCTGTCGACCGGTGTGAAATTGTTATAATCCAGCGTATGCCGCGATCGCTGTTGCGATAGCCAGAGCCAACTGTTCCGGTCTGCGTTTTTCTGAATACTCCAGCAATTCTGGATGCTCTTCCACAAAGCTGGTATTAAAACGTCCGGTTCTGAATTCAGGGTTACGCAAAATTTCCTGATAATAAGGCGTTGTGGTTTTGACACCGTGTAAACGCATATCGTCCAGTGCGCGTAATCCGCGGGCTAAAGCTTCTTCCCAGGTCAGTGCCCAAACCACCAGTTTCAGACACATCGAATCATAATGCGGTGGGATCACATAACCGGTATAGATGGCGGTATCAGTACGAACACCGGGGCCACCGGGGGCGTAATAGCGCGTGATCTTGCCGAAAGAAGGGAAGAAATTGTTTTTCGGATCTTCGGCATTAATACGGAATTGCAACGCAAAACCATGATACTGAATATCTTCTTGCTTGATGGATAACGGCAGGCCAGAAGCAATGCGGATCTGTTCCCGAACGATGTCGATACCGGTGATTTCTTCGGTGATGGTATGTTCTACCTGCACACGCGTGTTCATTTCCATGAAATAAACTTCGTCGTCAGCCAGCAGGAATTCGACTGTCCCGGCATTTTCATAACCCACCGCTTTCGCGGCACGCACAGACAGTTCACCAATATAAGCACGCTGTTCTGGGGTCAGCTGCGGGCTTGGCGCGATTTCAATCAGTTTCTGGTTACGACGCTGGATCGAACAGTCACGTTCAAACAGGTGCACGGTGTTACCAAAGCTGTCGGCCAGAATTTGTGCTTCGATATGTTTAGGATTAACGATGCATTTTTCCAAAAACACTTCCGCAGAACCGAAGGCTTTCGTAGCTTCAGAAATAACCCGTGGGTAAGCTTGCTCGAGCTCTTCCTGAGAGTTACAACGACGAATACCACGACCACCGCCACCCGATGTCGCTTTCAGCATCACTGGGTAACCGATACGCGCCGCTTCACGAATAGCTTCCGCCAGATCAGCCAGATTACCTTCGGTGCCCGGCGTGCAGGGAACGCCTGCTGCAATCATACTACGACGCGCTTCGGTCTTATCACCCATACGGCGGATCACTTCGGCGCTTGGGCCGATGAATTTGATGCCGTGTTGCTCGCAAAGCTCAGAAAAATGAGCATTTTCTGAAAGAAAACCGTAACCCGGATGCAGCGCATCACAACCAGTCTCTACTGCCAGACTGACCAGACGCTGAGGGTTGAGATAACCGGATAGTGGATCTTGTCCGAGGCTATAAGATTCGTCAGCACGTTTCACATGCAGTGCGTGACGGTCAGCATCGGAATAAACAGCAACCGAGCGGATCCCCATTTCGGCACAAGCACGCACGATTCGAACGGCGATTTCACCCCGATTGGCAATCAGAATTTTTTTTATCACGAAGAACTACCTCCTTGCTGTTCACAGGTGAATGATCCTTAAACGTTTATAACCCTACTTTGTATCTAGAATTAATTAAAATTAATCTTTATTGTATTTACTATAAGTAAATACTTATTAGCGGAAGCAGGAACATGCGTAATTCTTTAATGCGGATCACATTACGGCAGTTACAAGTATTTCGTGCTGTTTGCGAAACGCTTTCATACAGTCGGGCAGCAGAATCTATGGCGCTAACGCAGCCAGCGGTTAGTTTACAAATGCGTCAGTTAGAGGAACTAATTGATCAGCCGCTCTTTGAGTATGTTGGTAAGAAGCTTTATATCACCGATGCGGCAAGTAGCCTTTTAAATGCATCTAATGACATCTTTCAGCGATTAGATGAGTTAGACATGCAATTATCCGATTTGCGTGGGTCGTTAAAAGGGCAACTCCGTTTATCAGCTGAGTCGAGTGCAAAATATCTTTCGCCACATTTACTGGCGGCGTTTCAACGTCGATACCCAGATGTCAGCCCGTTGTTAAGGGTAGTAAACCGGGCGCAAATTCTGCATCGGCTGAGTGAGAATAAAGATGACCTCGTGATCATGTCATTAGTGCCAGAAGATATGGCCGTAGAATTCATGCCGTTTCTGAATAACCCGATCATTGCCGTTGCCCCAGTTGAACATCCGGTATGTCAGATAGACAATCTCACGTTGAAAGAATTACAGGAATGGACGCTGCTGATCCGCGAACCGGGTTCGGGTACGCGCAAAGCGTGCGAAGAGTTCTTTCAGCAAAAACGGGTACATTTTTCCAAAACACTGGAACTCAACTCGCAAGAAGCACAGCGCGAAGGCGTGGTCGCAGGGTTGGGGTTGGCTTTTTTACCGAGGCATGCTGTGCATCTTGAATTAAAGGCGGGTGTATTGCGAGAGTTACCGGTTAAGGAATTACCGCTTTATCGTAGCTGGTGTTTAGTGCATGCCCGTGGCAAGCGGTTATCACCGGTGGCACAGGCATTTGTCGATTTTATTCGTGAAGAACGCTCGGTGATTAGCGCTATTGCGAAACGGTTTGAGGTGACAGGATAAATTGAAAATAGAATGAGATGTAATCGTAGCCATTGTGATTACTCCTCAGTATTTAGATAGCCAGTTTGTCTTTCAAGCAAATAGTTTTAAGCATGGCAAACTGATGCTCATGTTCTTTTTTGACGTCATTGAAACGGCTAAGGATCTCTATTGTTGCCGGAGAAAGATAGGCTTGCTGCTCGGCAGACAATGTCTTTGAGTAATGCAACGCAATTGCATCATCTTGCGGTTTTGGCGTACCAGTCGCTATCAGATAAAACACTTTATGTCGGTTGGAATAAGATTCGTGATCGAAGAGATAAATAGCGGCGTGCGCTTGTAAGGTTGTTTCTTCTCTTAATTCTCTGATCGCCGCTTCCAATCGGGATTCACCGCGGTTTGCTTGTCCGCCTGGTAATAATAGAAGGCCGCCGCTGGTTTCAGCCAACAGAATACCGTCATCACATTCAACAATACAGGTCGCGCGGCGTGGTTTGAAACGTATATTCATAATCATTCCCTGAAAGTAGCTAATGCGTTCGATTAGATTCTGTTTCCTGCGTTAATGATAGTTTTTAACACAGAAAATGGTATTAATTCTTCCTGCGGTTGCGCATTAAAATCGTTGTTTTTCCTTCTGAATCTAATCTGGTCTACGCTTAGATCAATGCCAAATCGGGTGAGTTATGTCGTTTCCCCCTAAAGCCAATCAATCGCATTGGGATAGCTTATGTTTATTGCCCATCTCTCTGTTGCTGAAACACTGGATAGTCTGAAAACAACGGAACAAGGGTTAACCAATGTTGAGGCGCAACGGCGGCTTATCGAGTTTGGTTATAACCGTCTGGAGGTGGTTAAGCAAAAATCGATCTTGCTGCGTTTTCTCGGTGAATTTACGCATTTCTTTGCGCTCATTTTATGGATTGCAGCCGGGTTAGCGTTTTTTGCAGAAACCAAAGCGCCCAACGAAGGAATGCTAACTCTGGGGATCGCCATTCTCGGCGTTATCCTGATCAATGGGATATTTTCGTTCTGACAAGAGTATCGCGCAGAGCGTGCTATTTCGGCATTAACCAAATTATTACCTCAACAAGCGCTCGTGCTCCGTGATGGTCAATTACAACCGATATTAGCTGAAATGCTGGTGCCGGGTGACTGCATCGTTTTAGAGGAAGGCGATAATGTGCCGGCCGATTGTCGGTTGATTTATGCGGCTGGTGTGCGGGTTAATATCTCGACGGTAACGGGTGAATCATTACCGATGGCGCGAACCGCTGAGGCAGTGACAGATAATATCGCGTTGAATGCTAAAAATTTGTTGTTGGCTGGCACATCGGTGGTGTCGGGGCAGTGTCGGGCGGTCATTTTTGCAACCGGCAGGCACACTGAATTTGGCCAGATAGCCCATCTGACGCAAACGGAGAAAGGTAGCATCTCTCATTTACAGTTGGAGATTGCCCGCCTGTCGAAACTGGTTGCCGGGTTTGCCGCGACATTAGGCATCATTTTCTTTGGTATTGGCACTCTGTTGGGGTTACCTTTCTGGGATAACCTGATGTTTGCTATCGGTATTATTGTGGCGAATGTACCGGAAGGGTTATTGCCAACCGTAACACTCAGTCTGGCGATGGCCACGCAACGCATGGCCAAACGACATGCGCTGGTGCGTCATTTAACGGCGGTGGAAACGCTGGGTTCTACCACGGTGATCTGTTCTGATAAAACCGGCACATTAACGCAAAACAAAATGACCGCCACCAGAATTTACCGGCATGACCAGTTGAATGAAATTGCCGATCACGCGGCATATGCGAGTGACATTCGGCTGATTCAAAATGCGCAATATTGCCATAATCTGAAAAAGAGTTTTCACGAAAACCAACCTATTTGGTTGGGTGATCCGATGGAGATAGCACTCGCCGATTTTGGGAAGCAGAGCCATGATTATGGCGATACTCCAATAAATTCCGAAATTGTGTTTGATAGTGATCGTAAGCGGATGTCGGTGGTAATCGAACATGCCGGAGAACGTTGGTTATATTGTAAAGGGGCGCCAGAGACAGTATTACCGCTGTGTAAGCATGTGGCCAGTCAGGCGGTCAGTGGTGAGCAACTCATTTCAATTGATCATGCTGTGCAACGGCAGATCACGACAGCACAAAACACCATGGCGAACGATGGCTTGCGTGTGTTGGCTTTTGCTTACCGCCGCTTAGACGCAGAGCAGCTTCCTGAAGAACATGATTTGATCTTTTCTGCACTTATTGGCTTGCACGATCCACCTCGGCCAGAGGTTAAAGAGGCAATGGCACGTTGTTATTCGGCGGGGATCAAAGTCATCATGGTCACCGGTGATCATCCACATACAGCGGCGGCCATCGCGCGTGAAATAGGTTTAGTGAAATCAGCTAATCCGGTGGTTTTAGAAGGCGAAGTGTTACGTAAAATGAGTGCTGCGCATTTGCATCTGGTTCTCGATAGCCCGGAAATCATTTTTGCACGGGTGACGGCAGAGCAGAAAATGCATGTCGTGAAAGCTCTGAAACGTAAGAATGAAATTGTCGCAGTCACCGGTGATGGCGTGAACGATGCACCGGCACTTAAAATTGCCGATATTGGTATCGCGATGGGGGTGTCAGGTACAGATGTCGCGAAAGAGGCGTCGGACATTATTTTGCTCGACGATAATTTTGCCAGCATAGTGAATGCGATTGAAGAGGGGCGTACCGTCTTTGAAAATATCCGCAAATTTCTGACGTATATCCTGACATCCAACATTCCCGAATTACTGCCTTATATTGCTTTTGTTATCTTTAAGATCCCGTTACCGTTGACCATCATTCAAATTCTGGCTGTCGATCTGGGCACCGATATGTTGCCTGCATTAGCGCTCGGTGCGGAATCTTCCGATAAAAAACTGATGCAGCAGCCACCTCGTCCGGCGAAAGAGCGATTGTTGTCCTGGCCGTTATTAATTCGGGCATATTTATGGTTGGGGATGTTAGAAGCGTTGGCCTCATTGACTGTCTTCTTTTTTGTGTTGCATCAATCAGGCTGGGAATATGGCAATCTATTGAGTAAAACAGATCTGTTTTATCAGCAGGCGACCACCGCTTGTCTTGCTGCCATCGTCATGGCGCAGATCATGAATGTGTTTGTTTGCCGGCACCCGAAGATGTCGGTGTTCCAACTTAAAATCAGCGGAAACCCATTGCTGTGGCTTGGGATCGCCGTTGAAATTATTCTGATCTTGCTGGTGGTTTATACCCCGTGGGGGAATGCCCTATTTGGTACGCAACCGCTGGAATTATCAGTCTGGGGCTTGATGATTGTTTTAGCGCTGTGTTTTGGTAGTTTGGAAGAGTTGAGAAAATGGATTGTGCGTCGTAATTAACATCAAATGGATTCGTAAATGGCCTTAGCTTTATTTGATCTGGACGATACGTTACTCGATGGCGACAGTGCCACATTATGGTTTGATTATCTGATAAAAACCGGCATCGCACCGCCATCGATGCAGGCAGCAGAACATCAGATGATGCAGCTTTACTACCGTGGTGAGCTGGCAATGGAAGAATATATGAACTTTACCTTGCAACCTCTCATCGGGCGTGAAGTTGATGAAGTGAATAGCTGGATGGAGGTTGTGCTGCGACAAGATATTGTTCCGCGTTTATTTCCACAGGGGCAGGCACGACTCGCGTGGCATAGGGATCGTGGTGACCGTATCGTGCTGATCTCTGCTAGCGGAGAACATATTGTTAAACCCATTGCCAAATATATGGGCATTGATGATGTGATTGCGATAAATCTGGCGCAAGTGGAGGGTTGTTATACCGGTAAAACGGAAGGGGTATTGAGCTATCAGGCCGGGAAAGTGATTCGACTGCAAGAGTGGCTGAGTAATAAACCTCATTCATTAGAGGACAGCTACGGCTATAGTGATTCTATTAATGACGTGCCGTTACTCAATACCGTTGCGAATTCATGGTCGATAAATCCTGGTGACAAGTTATCCGCGATAGCGGTGCAGCAAGGGTGGAAAATCGTCAAATGGGTACGCTGACAGTTAATAAATGCAGTATATTTATTGAATGGTAGTCGAAATAAGCTGAAATCATTGCAC
>ERZ650306.1482-NODE-1482-length-13138-cov-22.333028_pt1 | contig 13138 bp, 13 predicted proteins | sample MGYA00376242_ERZ650306 | MGnify/ENA primary metagenome ERZ650306 (study PRJEB26733, sample SAMN07839244) | wastewater metagenome | biome: urban; feature: wastewater treatment plant; material: waste water | place: USA: North Carolina | collected 2016-03-31 ...
TTTTCTATAAATAAAAAAAATATGGAACATTTTAGAGAAAAATATAGAAATTGTGATTTACTTTTAATAGATGATGTACAGTTTTTGAGTGGAAAAGAGAGTACTCAAGAGGAATTTTTCCACACTTTCAACGAACTACACAATGCAAAAAAACAAATTGTAATGACAAGTGATAGACTTCCATCTCAAATAGCTGGACTTGTTGATAGATTAAAATCAAGGTTTGAATGGGGACTTACAACAGATGTTCAAATTCCAAAACTAGAGACTAAAATTGCAATTATTGAAAAAAAATCAGAACTAAATGGAATCAACTTAAGTCGAGATATTGTTTCGTTTATTGCAACAACTCTTGATAGTTCAATTAGAGAGATTGAGGGTGTATTAATAAGAATAAATGCAAGTGCATCATTACTTAATCTTGAAATAAATTTACAAATGGTTCAAAATCTTTTAAAAGATCAAATAAAAGAGAATAAAGAGAATATAAAACTTCCAGATATTATAAGTTTAGTTGCAAATGAGTTAAATATTAAACCAAGCGATATAAAATCTAAAAAAAGAACTTCTAGTGTAGCAAATGCAAGAAGAATAGTTATATATCTTGCTCGTGAATTAACTCACAATTCAATGCCTGATATTGCAAAGTTTTTAGAGATGAAAGATCATAGTTCAATTTCTCATAATGTTAAAAAAACAACTGAGCTAATTGAAAAAGATGAAAACTTTAAATTGATAATTCAAAATTTAAAAAATAAATTAATAAACAAGGAGTAATAGTTAGATGTGTGAAAAGATGTGAATATATATTTGATTTTAATCACTATATAAAACATCGATATTTTAGTGCTTAAAACAGTATTTACATCTTTTCACATAGACTACTACTAATACTTGAAAATAAATAAAAAATAGGAGAAAGAAATGAAGCTAGTAATAAACAAATCTGTTTTTGAAAATGTTGTAAGTCAAATGCAACCATTTTTAGAAAAAAAAGATTCAAGTGCAATTACATCTCATTTATATTTAGAAATTGCAAATAGCAAAATGACTATAAAAGCTACTGATTATGAAATTGGTCTTGAAGTTATAATTGATACAATAAGTAATTTTGAAGATGGAAAAACAACAGTAAATGGAAATAATCTATTAGGATTTATTAAAAGATTAAAAAATGAAGATATTACTTTAGAAACTAGTTCAAATAACTTAATAATAAAACAAGGTAAATCAATATTCAAATTACCAAGTTATGATCCAAATGAATATCCAACTATAAATAGATATGAAAATTTAAAAGATTTAACTATATCTACAATTAATTTTATAAATTCAATTAAAAAAATATCTCCTGCAATAGATAACAACAATCCAAAGTTTGAATTAAATGGAGCATTATTAGATATAAAAAGTCAAAAAATAAATTTTTGTGCAACAGATACTAGAAGATTAGCAATGAATAGTTTAGAAAATATGTCAAATGAAGAAGTTCAATTAATTATTCCAAAAAAAGCTATTTTTGAAATTCAAAAACTATTTTTAGATAATGCAAAAATTTCATATGATAATACAAATTTAGTAATTTCAAATGAAAATACAACTTTCTTTACAAAACTTATAAATGGAAAATATCCAGATTATGAAAGAATTATTCCATCAAATCTTAAAAATAATCTATATATTCCAAAAAATATATTTATTGAATCTATAAAACTTATTACATCTTTAAATTCAAATATAAAAATTACATTTACAAAACAAGCTATTATTTTTGAATCTTTGGATACAGATAGTGTTGCAAATACACAAGTTGATATAGATTTAAATATCCCTAATGATTTTTATATAGCAGTAAATGCTAAATATATTTTAGATTTTTTAAGTATGACAACAAGTGATAAGATTAAAATAGGATTTAATGAATCAAATCTTCCATTTTATTTGGAAGATAATAAATTTATAACAATTGTAATGCCAATAGTTTTAGAAAAATAAAAGGAAAATAAAATGTCAGATTATGGTGCTAGTAATATTAAAGTTTTAAAAGGTCTTGAAGCTGTTAGAAAAAGACCAGGGATGTATATTGGAGATACAAATGTAAATGGTCTTCATCACTTAATTTATGAAGTTGTTGATAACTCAATAGATGAGGCAATGGCTGGATTTTGTAGAAATATAAAAGTAACTTTAACAAAAGATGGATGGGCTAGAATTGAAGATGATGGAAGAGGAATTCCAACTGCAATTCATCCAACTGAAGGAATAAGTGCTGCAACTGTTGCTTTAACAGTTCTACATGCTGGTGGAAAATTTGATAAAGATACATATAAAGTTTCAGGTGGACTTCACGGAGTTGGGGTTTCAGTTGTAAATGCTTTATCAAAACATCTTAAAATGACAGTTTATAGAGAAGGGAAGATTCACTATCAAGAGTTCAAAGAGGGAATTCCTCAAGGAGCTTTAGAAGTTATAGGAGAAAGTCCTAGAAAAACTGGAACAACTATTGAATTTTTAGTAGATGATTCAATTTTTGAAGTTACAAAATATGAGTTTAATATTCTTAAAAAAAGATTTAAAGAGGTTGCTTATTTAAATCCAATTATATCTATAACTTTAGAAGATGAATTAGCAAAAATTAAAGAAGTTTACCATTTTGAAGGTGGTATTAAACAATTTGTTGCTGATTTAAATAAAGAGACAGCACTATGTGAAGTTATGCATTTTAGTGATAAAGTTGATGGTGTAGAAGTTGATATTGCTATGATGTACAACGATACATACATTGAAAAAACTCTATCTTTTGTAAATAATATTAGAACAATTGATGGTGGAACTCATGAAGCTGGTTTTAAAGCTGGACTTACAAGAAGTATCTCTAAATATTTAAGTGAAAATGCAGCTGCAAGAGAAAAAGATGCAAAAATAACTGGAGATGATGTAAGAGAAGGTCTTATTGCAGTTGTTTCTGTAAAAGTTCCAGAACCACAATTTGAAGGTCAAACAAAAGGAAAATTAGGAAGTTCTTATGTAAGACCAATTGCACAAAAACTTACAAGTGATAATTTAGATAAATATTTCGAAGAAAATCCAACACATGCAAGAGCTGTAATGGAAAAAGCTTTAATGGCTGCACGTGGTAGAGAAGCTGCTAAAAAAGCAAGAGAATTAACTAGAAAAAAAGACTCTATGAGTGTAGGAACACTTCCTGGAAAACTTGCTGATTGTCAAAGTAAAGATCCAACTATAAGAGAGTTATATCTAGTGGAAGGTGACTCTGCTGGAGGAAGTGCAAAACAAGGAAGAGATAGAGTTTATCAAGCAATTTTACCTTTAAAAGGAAAAATTCTAAATGTTGAAAAATCTAGACTGGATAAAATTTTAAAATCTGATGAGATTAGAAATATTATTACAGCACTAGGATGTGGAATTGGTGAAGATTTTAATGATGAAAAAGTAAGATACCATAAAATAATAGTTATGACGGATGCCGATGTTGATGGTAGCCATATTCAAACTTTACTTTTAACTTTCTTCTTTAGATTTTTAAGACCAATTGTTGAAAAAGGTTATTTATATATTGCACAACCACCACTTTACAGATATAAAAAAGGTAAAAATGAGATTTATTTAAAAGATAATAATGCATTATCTGCTTATTTAATTGAAAATGGACTTGAAAATTTTGAGTTTGAAGGTATGGGATATAATGATTTACTTGATCTGTTTAAACAAGTAGCAAGATATAGAGCTATGTTAGAACAATTAGCAAAAAGATACTCTTTGATTGAAGTTTTAAAATATCTAATTGAAAATAGTGATTTAGTAAATTTAGAGTTTGCTTCATTATATGAAAAAGTTAAACTCTTCTTAGAAGCACGAGGTTATAACATACTTTCAAAAACTATTACTGAAACAAAAATTCAACTTTTTGTTCAGACAAATGCAGGACTTGAAGAGTTAATAATAGACGAAGAGCTATTTGCATCACCTTATTTTAGTGAATCAACTTTTATATTTACTAAGTTAAAAGAGAGAGATTTAACACTATTTGAAGGTAGAGATTTAATTGAACTTCTTGAAGAGATTGAAAGTTTAGCAAAAAAAGGTGCTTATATTCAAAGATATAAAGGTCTTGGAGAGATGAATCCTGAACAACTTTGGGAGACAACTATGACACCTGAAAATAGAAGACTTTTAAGAGTGAAAATAGAAGATGCAGAAGCTGCAAGCGATACATTTACTCTATTTATGGGTGATGAAGTAGAACCTAGAAGAAACTATATAGAATCTCACGCAAAAGATGTAGAACATCTTGATGTTTAAGCTAAAGGTTTTAAACCTTTAGCTATTGCTTTTGAAATTAAAAATCCGTGATTTAAACTGCTTGAAATTGAACCTTCACTTGAAGAATTAACATCTCCAGCTATATATAAATTTTTACAACAACACTCAAAGTTTTCATCAAAAATTGGTTTTAAATTATCACTAAATTTTACACCACAATTTTTTAGAAAATCAGTAGGAGCTGTTCCTCCAATAGCATAAATTACTCTATTAAAATTTTCACTCTCAGCATTTGAGAAGTTTACTTTTACAAGTCCATTTTCATCTTCTAAAGAGTTTATATCACAATTTAATTTTATAGTTAATTTTTTATTAGCTTCAAACTCTTTTAACATATTTTCATTTATAGAGTTTAATCTTGTAAAACTCTCTTTTCTATATGCTAAAGTTACAATATTATCATCCAAAGCTAGAGAATATGCATACTCAGCAGCACTATTTCCACCACCAACAACTAATATTTTCTCATTTTTTGAACAGCTATCAAGATTAAAATTTATATTTTTTTGAATCTCTGAAGCTATTTTATAGTTAGGTTTATTTGGTTTTCCCATCTTTCCAATAGCAATTACAACATTTTTTGCTTTATAAATATCTAACTTAGTGTGAACTTCAAAAATTCCATTATCAAGTTTTATAACTTTTTCTACTTCATTGTTATAAATTGTAGGTATATTATATTTTTTTAAAAGGCTTTCAAAATAGTTTAATACATCTTCTTTTAATCCACCATCAAAAGGGATATTTCCAATAAGGTTAATAGTTTGATTACGCCAATATTTATCAACTCTTTTACCATCTTTATAAAAAGTTCTAATAGTATTAAAAAAATTATCACTTTTTTCAATTAATAGTATATTTTCAATATTTTCTATTTTTAACTCAATAGCACAACTCAGTCCTGAAACACCAGCTCCAACAATTACTGTATCAAATATTTTTGAACTCATTTTTTAACCTTTAAAAATATATTTAAATTTTATCCTTATTTTTGGGAATTAGCTTTATAAGAGATATTTGGATAGAATATTTTCAAAAATTTTTAAAAAAAGGTTACTAATGGAAATAAAATATGGTGAAAAAGAGATTTTAGAGTTTGATATAAATAACGAAGAAAACTTTTGGCCAAACGAACATGATAAAAACTATATAATTGATATTGAGTTACCAGAATTTATGGCAAAATGTCCAAGAAGTGGTTACCCTGATTTTGCAACTATTAAGATTCAATATACACCAAATAAAAGAGTTATTGAGCTTAAAGCACTTAAAATTTATATAAACTCATTTATGAATAGATATATCTCTCATGAAAACTCTGCAAATGAGATTTTTGATACACTTTTTTCAAAACTAGAACCAAAATGGCTTAAAGTAGTTGCTGATTTTAAACCAAGAGGAAATGTTCATACAGTTATTGAAATAGATAGCTCAAAAATATAAAAAGAGAATAACCTTGCAAAGATTGGTAACAACTTCAGAAGCTTCAGAGATTTTAGGAATCTCTTTGCAGGGTATTCACTACCGTATTAGAAGAAATCAACTAAAATCAGAGAAAAAAGATGGCAAACTATTTGTTTATATAGATGAAGAAACTATAAAAAATAGTTTAAAAAATGATAAACAAAATAGTCAAGAAAATGTTTTTGAAAGAGTAATTCAATCAAAAGATGAACAGATAGAAATTTTGAAAAAATCTATAAAATGGATGAAAAATCAACATTTTATGGAGATAAAAAGACTTGAAAAAAATCAAAAAAGAATTATAGAAGTTTTTAATAGCGAGATAAAACTTTTACAAAGTGCTTTTAATGAAATGAGATCAATATATAAACCTCAAATTGAAAATCAAAAAAATGAGAAAAAAAGAGAGTTTATAAGCCTACAAGAGTTTTTTACTATTTTAAAAAGAGCTTCAAAGAGTGATTTGGAGATAAAAAATACTATTTTAAATTGTGTTAAAAATGGTGATAAAAGATTTATTTATAATAAAAATAGTAAAAAGCTTTTAATTTTAAATGATAGTTTCGAAGATTTACTTTGAAGAGATGCTAAAAGCACTCCTTCCCAGATACCCAATCACAACACTAAAAAAGGTGCCTTGCTATATTCCTATCCTGGGGCGTTGTCTTTAGAAATGCTTGAAAAGGTCTAAAAAGGAGCATTCAAAACACCTATGTGTTCTCAATGCTACTTTTAAAGATTGAGATTTTATCTAATGTAACTTTAATATATAATAAAAGAGAAAAATGACATATTTAATACTTTTTATTTCAGCTTTTGCATCTGCAACTTTGCTTCCACTTGGAAGTGAAGCTTTGCTTATTTACAATATTAAAGAGGGTTTTAATATCTATGCTCTTTTATTAATTGCAACTTTTGGAAATGTTTTAGGCTCAATTTTGAACTACTATTTGGGTTTAAAAGGCGAAGAGTATCTAGTAGATAAAAAATTGGTTAAACAAAAATATATAGATAGTTCGAAAAGATATTTTGATAGATTTGGAGCTTTCTCTTTACTTTTTGCATGGTTACCAATAATTGGTGATCCAATCACTTTTATAGCAGGAGTTTTGAGATATGATTTTAGAAAATTTCTTGTTTTAGTAGTAATTTCTAAGTTCTCAAGATACCTTTTTATAGCTTTAATAGTTTAAATTTAATACTCAAAGGATTAAAAATGAAAATAGATATAGAGTCAATTGGTACAATATTTACAGAGTTTAAAGATCGTGAAAATATGCCTGTACAACCTTGTGGAGGCGATAAAAGTATAGGAAAAATTGTAATAAAAGATGAGTATAAACAAGGTTTAAAAGATTTGGATGGATTTAGTCATATCTATTTAATATACTATTTTCATAAATCAAAAGATTATAAACTAGAAGTTATCCCTTTTAATGATAAAACTAATTCAAAAAGGGGAGTTTTTTCAACTAGAACTCCGATTCATCCAAATAAGATAGGATTATCTTTAGTTAAGTTAGAGAGTGTTAAGGATAATATTATTGAGATTAGAGGGGTTGATATTTTAAATGAAACCCCTTTAATAGATATAAAACCATATATTCCAAATTTTGATTTTGTTGAGGGTGAGATTAAATCTGGATGGATGAACTCATCTTTAGATGAAGTAAAAAATAAAAAATCAGATAAGAGATTTTTATAAGAAGAGTCTATTTATAAACTCTTCTGCCAAGAGATAAATGCCCAAGTTAAACTCTCTTTATCTTTTTTATTTTTATAAGTAGTATTAAAATACTCTCTTAATATTTTCTCCTCTTTTTTAGATATTTCTCCTAAACTCCATTTTAAGCTTTGGATAAATTCATTTTCATCTAAGGTATCAAATTTTGAAGATTTTGTCTCAATAAAATCAACCTTTGCATAAATTCCCATACTATGAAGAGTATTTACTAAATAGATATAATCAGGTCGTGGAATAATATCTCTTTTTAATTGCTTTAAAATCTCTTTGTCTATAAAACTTCCACCCACTTTTGTTGTGATATAGACTCTTTTATTTGCTTTTTCATCTAATTTTTTTAAAGCTTTTTTTATATCTTTTACTTCCATAGACCTACTTGCAACTACAATATCAGCATTTGGAACATCTTCCCAAGAGTCATACCAAGATTTATGAATGCTTACTAAATTATCAATTTCTTTGTTTTTTGCATTTTGTTCGGCATAATTTAACATCTCTTTTGAATAATCAAGAGCATAAACAGTTTTTAATTTTTTTGCAAGAGCTAAACTAATAGTAGCAGGTCCACTTCCAACATCAAGCAAAGTTTCACAATCGCTTATATCAACTCTTTTTGTAAACTCTTTTGTATATGGACTATTTAAAACATTTTGACTAAAATGCAAAGCCTTTTTATCCCAATCGCTGCTACTTTTACTTTTAAAAGTAGAGTTCTTCATCTGTATTTTATATAGTTTTGAAAAGTTTAATTTATCTAAATTTGTTTTTACAAGTGGCATTTTTAATCCTTTAAATCTTTTTGATGGTTGGAGAAAATGCTTTTGTACTTACATTTACTTTTTCTCCAATTATTAAATTTTGAGCTTCTATATTTGAAATTACAACTTCTACAATTTGCTGACCAATAGCTACAATAGCGATATTTATAACATCAACTTTTATAATATCAAGAAGTTCTCCCTCAAAACTAAATTTTTGGCTTCCTTGAGTTTTAAGTAAAATATCTTTTGGTAAGCCATCATCTATAATTTTTCCATCTTTTAAAACTAAAACTCTAGATGCTAATTTATACATCTCACTTGGATCATGACTTACCATAATAGTTGTAGTTTTAAACTCTTTATGAAGTGTTAAAATCTCATCTTGAAGTTTTAATCTCATGTGGGGATCAAGAGCTGAAAGAGGTTCATCCATAAGAAGTATTTTTGGTCTTTTCATTAAAGCACGACAAAGACTAACACGCTGTTTTTGACCACCACTTAAAGAGTTTGGATATCTATTTTTAAGCTCATACAAATCTGTTAAGCTTAGAAGTTGTTTAGCTAAATCTTTATCTTTTTTTACATAAAGCAAATTATCAATTACACTTAAATTTGGAAATAGTGCATAATCTTGAAAAACAAACCCTATATCTCTTTTTTGAATAGGTTTTTTAATCTTTTCATTTAACCAAATTTCACCATCTACAATAATCTCTCCAAAAGCCTCTTCAAGACCAGCAAGAACTCTTAAAAGGGTAGTTTTTCCACTTCCACTAACTCCACTTAATGCTACAAATTCGCCATTTTGTAAAGATAGATTTATATCTAAATTCATAACTCCATTTGAACCGTGAAGCTCTTTTTTTATATTTAAACTTATCATTTAGAAAAACCTATCTTTTTTTGGTTGCCATTGAAAATGTAAACGGCAAGTAAAGTTATGAAACTCATAATAATCATAATTAAACTATAAATATGTGCATTTTTATAATCTAAAATCTCAACAAACTCATAAATTGCAATTGCTGCTACTCTTGTCTCATTTGGAATACTTCCACCAATCATCAAAACAACCCCAAACTCTCCAACAGTATGAGCAAAAGTTATGATTAGAGCTGTTAAAAGTGAAGGTTTTATATTTGGTAAAGCAATAAATAAAAGGGTTTTAAATTTACCTTTCCCACTAATATAACTAGCCTCAAGCATATTTTTATTTAAACTCTCAAACCCACTTTGAAGAGGATTTACCATAAAAGGAAGACTATAAATACAACTAGCAATAATAATTCCATAAAAATTAAATACAAGTTTTATTCCAAAGTAGTCATTGAAAAATTGACCAATTGGAGAATTATGTGATAATCCCCAAAGAAGATAAAATCCTAAAACAGTAGGAGGAACAACTAAAGGCATAGTACAAAGTGCTTCTAAAAATGGTTTAGCTTTTGACTTTGTTTGTGATAAATACCAGCTAAGTGGCAAACATAGCACAAACAAAATCAAAGTAGTAATAAATGCCAATTTAAATGAGAGCAAAAATGGTGCATAATCTACACTTAATAGATAATCAATCATGTAATACCCTTAAAATTGATAAATCACTAGCTTTTATTAAAATATTTACAATATTTCCCTCTTGTAAATCAAGTCTTTTTGAAGACTCTTTTGTGATTATACTTTCAAAAGTAGTATCTCCTATTTCTAAAGAGATACTACTTAATAACTCTCCATTTTCTATAGCAACTATTTTTGCAAGAGTTTGGTTTGATAAACTAATATCTTCTATATAGTTTTTTGAAATTATTACATTTGATGGTTTTACCAAAAGTTTTACCTTTGATTCCAATTTAACTTCCTTGTGTAGTTCTAAACTCATCATTTTTAAAGTTATATTATTAAAATCAAACTCTACAATATTTAAACTATCAATAGTTTTTATATCTTTTACTCTTGCAATCATAATAGACTCTTTATTTTACTAAATAACCAAAATCAATAAAGATTTTTTTTGCATTATCACTCAAAATAAAGTCATAAAATGCTTTTGCTTCTTTGTTATCTTTTGCTCTATTTAAAATAACAATTCCTTGATCAATTGGAGTGTAAAGTTTTGGATCTACACTTATCCAGTTAATATTCTCTTTGTATTGAGACATCTTTTCATCATATAAAGATGATTTTGCTATAAATCCAACATCAGCAGCAGTCATAGCATAAGTTACTGCTTGAGATATAGATTCAGCATACACAAATTTACTTTCAACTTTATCTAAAATATTTGCATTTTTAAGTGCTTCAATAGCAGCTGTTCCATAAGGAGCAGTTTTTGGGTTTGCAATAGCAATTTTTTCAATATCTTTATTAGCAAGCAAAGCAATACCTTTTGAGAAATCTAATGGTTTTGCACTTAACATTGCAACACTTCCTTGAGCATAAATAACTGGTTTTGTAGCAGTTAAGTTCTCTTTTTCTAAAGTTTCAGGAAATTTCATATCAGCACTTAGGAAAATATCAAATGGCGCTCCATTTTGAATTTGTGTAGTAAACTTTCCACTAGCCCCTAAAACAACTTCAACTTTTGTATCTGGATTTGTTTTATTAAACTGGGCAATTAACTCATTTATTGCATAAGAAACATTTGCTGCAACAGCTATATTTATAGTACCAGCAAATATGCTTGAACATAAAAATGTAAGTGCCAAAACAATTTTTTTCATAATTTTCTCCTTATTTTCCAATCATAATATCAGATGCTTTTATAATAACATCAACACTTGCTCCAACTTTTAAACCCATATTTTCTATAGAATTTATAGTCACAATAGCAACAATTTTGTCTTCATTTCCAATATTTACAACAACTTCAGCATTAACTGAACCAATATTTATCTCTTCAATATTTCCATTTAGGCTATTTCTAGCACTTAATTTCAAATTAGTTTGAGTTGATAACAAAACATTGCTAGATTTAATAACAGCAACAACTTCATCATTTATAGCTAATCCTAAGTTCTCAACAGAGCTATTTGTTATAATAGAGACAATAGATTTTCCACTTTTTAGTTTCATTTGAATTTCAGCATTAACTGCACCCAATGAAATTTTCTCAATTGTTCCAATTATTTGGTTTCTTGCACTTATTTGCATTGATAACCTCTTTATAGTTTTTAGTGTTCCACTATTTAAATCAGTAATTCGGTTTAGATTTTCAATAAACTTTCTTTGCTCCTCTTTTAATAAACTATAAGTTGTCAAAAGATTTTCACCATATTGCGTAAGAGTAGTTCCACCACCACCAGCTCCACCTGTTTCTCTTGTAACTATTGGTGAAATTGATAGATTATTCATAGCTTCAACAGCTTCCCAAGCACTTTTGTAACTCATAGGAACAAGAGCTGCTGCTTTGTTTATTGAGCCTGTTTGTTTAATAGCTTTTAGAAGTTCAATTCTTTTTTCAAGTAAAAAAGGTTGATTTAAAAGCTCTAAAGTCAAATTAGATGATATTGCCACATTTAGTCCTTATGTTATATTTTAAGATATATAACGAATGGGAATATTAGCTTTATATACCTTAAGAAATAATGATTAATTTTTTAAAAATTATTGTATTATGCCAAAATTAAATATTAAAAATATAACTCTTATATTTTAAGATATTTTAAAATAGGGAACAAATATGCAGATACACGAGCTTTTATTACACATTCTTCCAGTAGTGATTTTTAGTTTTATAATAGGTTTGGAAGTAAGAGCCTATTTGACAAAATTTCATGAAAATGATGCTAGAGTTTTTTTTGGAACTACAAGAACTTATGCTTTTTTGGGAATTTTAGGATTTATTTTATATGAGATAGAGCCAAAGAATTTTTCACTTTTTATAGTTGGATTTTTGTCTATTACTTTTTTATACTCAATTTTATATAAAAAAATGCTAGATACAGATAAAAATAGCATACTTTTATATATAGTTTCAATAATTGTATATAGTTTCGGACCTCTTATAGGAATATTTCCTCTTTGGATAAGTGCTTTGATATTTGTATTGGTTATATTTTTGTTAAATTCAAAAAATAGAATTTTGACTTTCCATCCAAAAATAAATATCTATGAGTTAGAGACTTTTGGTAAAATTATTTTGCTTTCAGCAGTTGTTTTGCCACTTCTTCCAACTGATAATAATATTCCATATTTAGGAATATCTTTATACAAAATCTGGCTTACAGTTGTTGTAATCTCTACAATCTCATATATAAGCTATTTGGTTCAAAAATATATTTTCCCATCAAAAGGTGTTTTATTGACTGGTATTTTAGGTGGTGCTTACTCTTCAACTGCTACTACAGTTGTATTATCAAAAAAAGCACAAGCAGTACAAGATACAAATATGTTTACAGCTTCTATAATAAGTGCAACTTTTATGATGTATTTACGACTTCTTATAATAGCTGCAATTTTTAATATTGAGGTGCTTAAAGTTATTGCTACACCTTATATAGTTTTTGGGCTTATTACTTTGATTATATCTTTTGTTTATTATAAAAAAGCAACAAATGAAACTTCAAAAATTGAGACAGAAGATAGAAATCCTTTGGAGTTGGGAACTGCTTTTGTATTTGCAATTTTATTTATTGTTACTATGTTTATTACAAATTTTGTAGTAAATAATTATGGAACAACAGGATTAAATATCTTATCTTTTATTATAGGAATGACAGATATAGACCCTTTTATTTTGGCTTTATTGACTGGAAAATATAATATTGATGCAGTTGCGGTTGCAAGTGCGATGTTAATTGCTACTGGAAGTAACAATATTTTAAAAGCA
>ERZ650306.1488-NODE-1488-length-13114-cov-11.944942_pt1 | contig 13114 bp, 9 predicted proteins | sample MGYA00376242_ERZ650306 | MGnify/ENA primary metagenome ERZ650306 (study PRJEB26733, sample SAMN07839244) | wastewater metagenome | biome: urban; feature: wastewater treatment plant; material: waste water | place: USA: North Carolina | collected 2016-03-31 ...
TTTACCCTGCTATAAAGTTACATTTACCCTGCTATAAAGTTACATTTACCCTGCTATAAAGTTACATTTACCCTGCTATAAAGTTACATTTACCCTGCTTTTAGTTACAATTTTTTATTTGTAACTTTAGTTAATAATGATAATGTGTAACTTAATTAAAAAAAGGGACGTAAAATGAGCTTGGTTGTAAAAGATAATTCATTAATAAATGCAAGCTACACATTGGGCTTGGTTGAGCAACGGCTCATTCTGTTAGCCATCATTGAGGCAAGAGAAACTAGCAAAGGGATAGATACAGAAACTTTCCTCGAAATTCACGCCCAACACTATGCAGACCGCTTCCATGTTGATGTTAAAAATACTTATGCAATGCTGTCTGATGCAGTAATGACGCTGTTTAATCGTCAAGTGACGTATATGACAGTGGATGAAAAAAGGAATAAGCCTGAAAAGCGTGTAGTGCGGTGGGTGAGTGGTATTTCCTATGTTGAGGGTGCAGGTATTGTTAAGTTACGCTTTGCCCCTGAAATTGTGCCTTTAATCACTCGCTTAGAGCAGAATTTCACTAGCTATGAGCTGATGCAAGTTGCCAACCTAAATCTATACGCTACTCGTTTATATGAGTTACTCGTATCTTGGCGAAGCGCAGGTAAAACCCCCATTATTGAAATCAATGACTTTCGTTCAAAAATTGGCTTGCAACCCAATGAATATAAGCCGATGAACAATTTTAAGAATCGTGTACTAGACCCTGCAATCAAGCAAATTAACGAACATACAGATATAACCGTCAAAGTAGAGCAACATAAGACAGGGCGAGCTATTACAGGCTTTTCATTCAAGTTCAAACAAAAACCACAAGCCAAAATCGAAAAAACAATAGCGCATAAACGAGATCCAAACACAATTGATATATTTACCAATATAACTGATGCCCAAATTGCCAAATACAGTACTATTTTGTGCAAATTAGGCAGTATTTCAGACCTCAGTAATTTTCCTGATTATCCAAGTTTTGCAAATTGGATTGCAAAAATATTGAAAGCCCCAGAATCAGCAAATCCCGCACATGCAAAACGAGTATTTAAAGCATTGCGTACAGAAACAGATTTCTTTAGCAAGCGGAGTTAATCTTTTTTACTTAATTCTGCTACTAACGGCTCAATTCGTTTTAAATCTTCTTTGCGTGTCACACGGCTATTGATTTCACCTAATAGCCATTCTGCAATTTTTGGATTTTCACGAGCAATAGACAGCACCAAGCCACCAATAACAATTTTTTGTCCCGCATCCTGTTTTTTTATGCGATCTTTCAAACGTGCCAATTCATCTTCTTTTTGTGCAATCTGTTGTCTTAAATCAGTCATTTAGCAATCTTCCTATTTTGTCTTTTAATCAAAGGGGTTCGCCCCTTAATCCCACGAAGTGCGAACTTACGAAAACAATTTTAATATATCCCAAAATGGGCTATAATCAAAATGTTTTCAAGTCCGTGATGGGATACCCCTCAACCCCAAGAGCAAAAGCAAAAGCGTTTTAAGAAAAAGACAAAAAGGAAATTTTAAACTTGGCTATTTATCATTGTTCGACCAAACCAATTTCTAGAAGTAGTGGCAGAAGTGCTACCGCTAGTATTGCGTATCGAGCAGGTGTAGCTATTGAAGATCAAAGACAAGGAAAGACTTTTGATTACTCTAAACGCTATGGCGTACTACATGCGGAACTGCTGACACCGAATAATATAAATATCAGCCGTTCAGAGTTGTGGAACTTGGCAGAAACTACCGAAACAAGGAAAAACAGCCGAACCGCTAGGGAATTTGTTGTAAATATCCCCCATGAGCTGATGACAAACAGCCATGACGCAGGAATTGCCCTTGTTCGAGAGTTTTCACAGCATTTAAAAAATGATTATGGCGTAGCAGTAGACTTTGCCATACATGCCCCCGATCAACAGGGCGATAACCGCAACTATCACGCCCATATCTTACTCACGACCCGAAAATTGGAACGATTGGAGAGCGGACGCATAGCCCTAACAGGCAAATCAGACCTAGAACAGTCAAACACCCAACTTAAAGCACAGGGAAAACGTAGTAACCAAGATGAGTTAAAACATATTCGTGAAAGATGGGCGACCATCACAAACCACCACCTAGAGCAATCAGGAATTAACACACGTATAGACCACAGAAGCCATAAGGACAGGGGCTTAGAGGAATTACCCACTGTTAAAATGGGTTGGCAAGCAACAGAGCTAGAACGCAAAGGCATACAAACAGACGTAGGCGATCAGAACCGCTTAATTAAGCAATACAATCTGACTTTGCAGATCAAATACAGCCTAGAAAGCTTAGAACGTACTCAGATTGCCAAAGAACAGCATGAAGCAGCCGCTAAAGCAGAGAAACAGGTAGAACAGCCGACCTCTCCAAAACCGCACTTAGAACATAAAACAGAGCCACTGGAGCAGCAGCCACAGCCCCCAAAAGCCACCGCCACAGATGCAAAAAATGCTATAGCGAAGTACCGTACAGCCATTGAAGAAACAGCGAATCAACTTTTCAAAGAACAGCAAGCCCAGCAAATCCAAGACGCAAAGACATGGTTAGCGAAAATTGAGGACATGCGAGCTAAAACCCCTCTATTTTTAGGCAAAAAAGAGCATTTAGCAAAAATTGAGCAAGAAGTTATTCAATACGAGAATATGCGCTCAAACTTTGCAAAATTCAAAGAACTAGGCGTAACGGACGAGCATCGAGCAACGGCTATAGCCATGATTGAGCGCACAAAGCCAATTATGGCGAAAAATGCCCGAAATTCTGAAAAATTCTTAACAGAACAGCAGCTAAACCAAGCAAAAGAGCAAATAGACCCTAATATTTCAATGCTAGCGAAGGCAAACCAGACCTACTATGGAAAAGTTTTGCAATCAGGCGCACAAGGCACGGTTCAAAACACAAAAGATGGGCTTGTTTACCATCCTCAAATCCAAGACCTGAAAACAGGGAAAGAGTACACGCTCACATACACTGAAAATCAGATAAAAATCCTTGAAAATATCGAAATTAATCGAAAATCAGGAAAATCACAGGACAATGAGATCAAAAGATAGCTCTAAAACGCCATATTTTGCGATTACAGCCATTATTTTTAATTTTTGATACCCACCTAGCGAAACAAAACAAAACGCACCTTAGAACGCAAACCACGTTAAAATTAAAATTTCTTTTTTTGTTTTTAAATTAAGAAAATCTAAACATTGCAATCAATGAATTAGCGAGTGTCTACGAGCGACACAAAGAAAATTCGACCTTCGACCCTCTGAAAAACCGCTTTTGCTCTTTTTTGCTTTCAAATGAGCGTATTTAGCGAGTGTCTACGAGCGAAGTAATTGAGCTTTTGATTTTGCTTTTAAAAAAATACGAGCTTTAGCGAGTTCATAGTCGCTTTTGCTTTTCTGAATCCTCGAAAATTAGCAAAAAAAAACAGCCCCTAAGACCGAGCGAAGCGAGGTCAAAATGCCACGAGCGAAGCGAGTGCCATAGGGCTGTTTTTCACAGCAAAATCTCTTTTTATTCTTTTAAAAAGCTTTTAAAAGCTTTTAGACCCCATTCTAGACCACACGCAGCAAGGTTTTCAGACTTTAAAAAAGTACTTTTGGAGGACAAGTAAGTACTTTTGGAGGACAAACGGCATTTAAAAAAGTACTTTTGGAGGACTAAGAAAGTACTTTTGGAGGACAAGTAAGTACATTGGGAGTATTGTATTTTTGTTAAAAAAGTACAAAAATAATAGCTAAAAATTAAACAATAATCTAAAAATAAGTACACTAAGAGCAACGTACATTAAAGAGTTAGCTATGCAAATAAAAAAGACCTATCCGCCTGCATGGGTTGTGATACAGAATAATATTCAAGAGTGCTTTAAGAGCATGAGTATTGATGAAAAACGCTTGCTAATTCTAGCTAGTCCTATTGCTAGAACCACAGATGCGACTGAGAAAGATGCTATTACGATTACAGCCGAAAATTTTGCTATCGAATGCGGTATAAAATCCCACTCCGCATACAAATCAATGGAGGAGGCTAGCAAGAATTTACTTCGTAGGTACTTTACTTATACCGATGAAAAAGGGAAAAAAATTTCATGCTCGTGGGTAATTAGAGCTAAGTATGACAATGGAGCTATCTCAATATGCTTTCCTGATGAAGTCTTACTAATGCTTAAAGAGTTTGATAAATTAAATCCCTACACAAAATATAAAAAAGACATCGTACTAAGCCTAAAAAAAGACTATTCGTTCGATATGTATCATCTTGCTAAGAAGCACCAAGTAATGGGGCAGTTTGAAATGTCCCTAGAGCATATAAAAAATGAATTAGGCTTACCTGAATCATACCAAGACCTAAGCAACCTCAAAAAACGTGTGCTTAAACCATCACTGGACGAGATCACAACCAATACCGATATAGACCTAAGCTATGAGAATGTGAAAAGTGGGCGTTCTGTGGTTGGCTTTAAATTTACGGTTAGAGAGAAACCAAAACCTAAAGCCATCGAAACAGGACGAGATCAAAAAACGATAGATATGTTCAGTAACTTATCTGACAGCCAAATTAAGACCTACAGTTCAATATTATCTAAGGTTCATAGCATCTCAGACTTAGCCGACAATAAAGATTACCCAGCCTTTGCAATATGGATTGCCAATATTTTACGTGATCCAAAAAGTGTACGAGAAGAAACGGCAAAACGAGTATTTAAAGCATTGCGTACAGAAACAGATTTCTTTAGCAAGCGGAGTTAATCTTTTTTACTTAATTCTGCTACTAACGGCTCAATTCGTTTTAAATCTTCTTTGCGTGTCACACGGCTATTGATTTCACCTAATAGCCATTCTGCAATTTTTGGATTTTCACGAGCAATAGACAGCACCAAGCCACCAATAACAATTTTTTGTCCCGCATCCTGTTTTTTTATGCGATCTTTCAAACGTGCCAATTCATCTTCTTTTTGTGCAATCTGTTGTCTTAAATCAGTCATTTAGCAATCTTCCTATTTTGTCTTTTAATCAAAGGGGTTCGCCCCTTAATCCCACGAAGTGCGAACTTACGAAAACAATTTTAATATATCCCAAAATGGGCTATAATCAAAATGTTTTCAAGTCCGTGATGGGATACCCCTCAACCCCAAGAGCAAAAGCAAAAGCGTTTTAAGAAAAAGACAAAAAGGAAATTTTAAACTTGGCTATTTATCATTGTTCGACCAAACCAATTTCTAGAAGTAGTGGCAGAAGTGCTACCGCTAGTATTGCGTATCGAGCAGGTGTAGCTATTGAAGATCAAAGACAAGGAAAGACTTTTGATTACTCTAAACGCTATGGCGTACTACATGCGGAACTGCTGACACCGAATAATATAAATATCAGCCGTTCAGAGTTGTGGAACTTGGCAGAAACTACCGAAACAAGGAAAAACAGCCGAACCGCTAGGGAATTTGTTGTAAATATCCCCCATGAGCTGATGACAAACAGCCATGACGCAGGAATTGCCCTTGTTCGAGAGTTTTCACAGCATTTAAAAAATGATTATGGCGTAGCAGTAGACTTTGCCATACATGCCCCCGATCAACAGGGCGATAACCGCAACTATCACGCCCATATCTTACTCACGACCCGAAAATTGGAACGATTGGAGAGCGGACGCATAGCCCTAACAGGCAAATCAGACCTAGAACAGTCAAACACCCAACTTAAAGCACAGGGAAAACGTAGTAACCAAGATGAGTTAAAACATATTCGTGAAAGATGGGCGACCATCACAAACCACCACCTAGAGCAATCAGGAATTAACACACGTATAGACCACAGAAGCCATAAGGACAGGGGCTTAGAGGAATTACCCACTGTTAAAATGGGTTGGCAAGCAACAGAGCTAGAACGCAAAGGCATACAAACAGACGTAGGCGATCAGAACCGCTTAATTAAGCAATACAATCTGACTTTGCAGATCAAATACAGCCTAGAAAGCTTAGAACGTACTCAGATTGCCAAAGAACAGCATGAAGCAGCCGCTAAAGCAGAGAAACAGGTAGAACAGCCGACCTCTCCAAAACCGCACTTAGAACATAAAACAGAGCCACTGGAGCAGCAGCCACAGCCCCCAAAAGCCACCGCCACAGATGCAAAAAATGCTATAGCGAAGTACCGTACAGCCATTGAAGAAACAGCGAATCAACTTTTCAAAGAACAGCAAGCCCAGCAAATCCAAGACGCAAAGACATGGTTAGCGAAAATTGAGGACATGCGAGCTAAAACCCCTCTATTTTTAGGCAAAAAAGAGCATTTAGCAAAAATTGAGCAAGAAGTTATTCAATACGAGAATATGCGCTCAAACTTTGCAAAATTCAAAGAACTAGGCGTAACGGACGAGCATCGAGCAACGGCTATAGCCATGATTGAGCGCACAAAGCCAATTATGGCGAAAAATGCCCGAAATTCTGAAAAATTCTTAACAGAACAGCAGCTAAACCAAGCAAAAGAGCAAATAGACCCTAATATTTCAATGCTAGCGAAGGCAAACCAGACCTACTATGGAAAAGTTTTGCAATCAGGCGCACAAGGCACGGTTCAAAACACAAAAGATGGGCTTGTTTACCATCCTCAAATCCAAGACCTGAAAACAGGGAAAGAGTACACGCTCACATACACTGAAAATCAGATAAAAATCCTTGAAAATATCGAAATTAATCGAAAATCAGGAAAATCACAGGACAATGAGATCAAAAGATAGCTCTAAAACGCCATATTTTGCGATTACAGCCATTATTTTTAATTTTTGATACCCACCTAGCGAAACAAAACAAAACGCACCTTAGAACGCAAACCACGTTAAAATTAAAATTTCTTTTTTTGTTTTTAAATTAAGAAAATCTAAACATTGCAATCAATGAATTAGCGAGTGTCTACGAGCGACACAAAGAAAATTCGACCTTCGACCCTCTGAAAAACCGCTTTTGCTCTTTTTTGCTTTCAAATGAGCGTATTTAGCGAGTGTCTACGAGCGAAGTATTGGAGCTTTTGCTTTTCAAAAAGCATGAGCATAGCGAATGCATTATTCATGCTTTTGACTTTGCTTTTGCTCTTGAAACGACACGAGCAAAGCGAGTGCCATAGCCTTTGATTTTGCTCTTGCTTTCCCTTTTTATCTTTTTAAAGCTTTTAAAAGCTTTTCGCCCCTCTACAGACCTTATGTAGCAAGGGTTTCACCGTCTAAAAGGGTACAAATAGCATGATTTTACCGTCTAAAAGGGTACAAATAGCATGATTAAAGGGTACAAATAGCATGATTAAAGGGTACAAATAGCATGAATTAGGGTACAGATAATAATTTGTACCCTAATTGTTAAAATTTAAATATAGGATGGCTTAATTGTATAGTATGGGGTACAAGTAAATATCCGTACCCTCATTCTAAAAGGGTACAAAAATCATGATCAATATTTGTGGTATATGGTAATAGCCAATGAATAAAAAAGAGAAAATGTACCCAGTTAGCACTATGGCAATTCAGAATAGAGTTACTGAGTGCTTTAAAAGTATGTCAGTTGATGAAAAACGAATTCTAATAATGGCTTCCCCAATTGCTAGAAATATTGATGCAACTGAACAAGATTCGATACTTATATCAGCACAACAATTCGCAGAAGAATGCGGTATCAAAGCAAATTCAGCCTATAAGCAGATAGAGCTAGCATCAAAAAAATTAGTTGACCGGTCTTTTTCATATACCAATGAAAAAGGCAAAAAAGTTTACTCAAACTGGGTGATAGATGCGACTTACGAAGATGCAGGAGTTAGTTTAAGATTCACATCCGTAGTCTTGCTGATGTTGAAAATTCTCGATAAATACAATCCATATACTCGCTATAAAAAAGATGTAGTCCTTAAGCTAAAAAAAGATTATTCGATCGACTTTTATCATTTAGCTAAAAAAAGCGAGAAACTAGGTAGCTTCGAGATAACCATTGATTCTATGTTTATAGAATTTGGATTACCTGAATCATATAGAGACTTAAGAAACTTAAAACGGAGAGTACTTAAAGATCCAATTGATGAAATTAATAATAATACTGACATCAATTTGACTTATGACCCAATCAAAAAAGGGCGTTCTGTGGTCGGTTTTAAATTCACTGTGAGGGAAAAGCCTAAACCAAAATTAGTAGCACCTGAGCGAGATCAAAAAACCATAGATATGTTCTGCGATCTTTCAGACAGCCAAATTAAAACTTACAGTTCTATTCTGTCCAAAGTAAGCAGTATCAGTGAGTTAGCAGGTGCAAAGGACTATCCAGCATTTGCAATATGGATTGCCGATATTTTAAGAGACCCCAAATCAGTACGTGAAGAAACGGCAAAACGTATTTTTTCTGCATTGCATAGACATACAGATTTCAAAAAAGGTATGTAAAAATGCTGAAAATTAAAAATATAGAATCGCTCAAACTGCATTACATCTACTTCTTTCCAGTGGTCTTTTTTCCATTTCTGAATATTTACCAATTTAGGAATGATTCAGATATTAAGTCTTGGTTATTCAGAAATTTAATTGTCAGTTCCACAGTCGTTGTAATCCCTTTTTTCCTTGCATTAAGTATGCTGATCACCAAGTTTTTATATAAAGATCAGAATAAAAATACAGATTTCTTTTCAGTCGGCTTGGGATTTCTTTGCCTTATATTTTTAATGGGAAGCAACTATTACCAATTTCAGAAATTTTCTGTAGGAACAGACCTCAACATTGACTATTACCGCATGGCTTTAATGGTAGGTTTTTTGATGGGATGCTTTATTTCAAGCATCCTTTTTACATTGAAATATATGAAATATTCAAAAAAACACACAGTGGATTGGAATACCAAAACACAAAAATTTATGGCGAGTGCATCACTTCCTTTATTTATAGCAATCAGTGCTTTATTTATCATATGAGAAGGATGAAATCCTAAGTAAAAACCACATCCTTTAAGGCATACTCGGGATTTTAATTTCAGGGAATTCAATTTTACAAAATGAGTTAATTTGTGCAGCCTTTACAGCTTCATCTTGGTCATGTTCTCCTAATGCCAAATAAGTTTTCTTTCCATTGTTATCCTCATGAAAAATAATCCACTCACCTGTTAAATGTTTTGTATATACGCCAAATTCGGGTTCTAGCCTATCTACAACATTATTGAAGGCTTTACTAAATATTAAACATAGACCCTGACCTATTGATACATCCTTGCCTTGTTTACTTTTTAAATCAGCCATTTCTTTAGAAAGCTGTTGCTTTACTTTCTTATTATCGACTTCATCTAAAAGTGCTTTTGAAAGGCATTTCATATTATCAACATAGTAGTGCTTTTTTTTTAACCCCCTAAAATATTCCCCAATAAAATCCTTAGATTCACCTGTCAAAGACCTAGACTTATTAACACCTTCAAACCTTTCAATTTCATCAATTATTGTAGTAATGGCTATAGGAGAAAGTAAAAGTGGATATATTTCAATTAAGTCTCGAATAATCAACCAACTAAACCTATTACCAACTACCGCCAACCAATTTCGATCAGTTAATATTTTTTGTACTTTATAATAATTTTTCTCTGTTTTTTCTAAATCTATTTGGTTATCAAATTTAAAATTTAAGAAGACATTCGCTTCTTGAAAACTAAGTTCATAAAGTTGGATTTTCATTTCTATTCTCAAGTTTTAAAGTCCGGCTTAAACAAGATATTTATTTAAAAGCTCATTATAGGTATCTTGGTTAACCACACTCTTATCTAAAATAACCCCTGCAAACTCATAAATTCTGCGCAGAAAAATATACTGGGTAAAATTATCTGCATAGTTTTGCAGTCGGGGAAGATAATTCAATTCAAGCTTAACGTAGTAATCAGCTTTCCTAAAATTATTGCCTGTTTTTTTATAATGATAACTTACCGCATCCACAAACAACTTCCCGATCTGATGGCGGTTGCCCTTAAAGACAGAGTAATACTTTAAATTATCATAAAATTTTTGAAGATCATTCATACCAACGCTTTTATCCTTATTTGAAATAAGGGTATTCATGATTTCAACATATTTTTTCTTAATCAACTGAACGGTTGGCTCATCATATCTCCATGTCCATGTGTAATTTTTGGCACCTTTTTCAGTCTGTGAGTAGGTTTTAGATTTTTTACTGGAATGAGATAAGCGCACAAGTTCCACAAACTTCCCTTGCCCAAATGCAAGTTTCAAAAATGGCTTTTGTAGTACAAATTTGAATTTTTCATGATCATCAAAATATTGCTGAATAATCCTAACTTGTTCTTTTTCTAATTCACGATTCCAAATAGTTTCGGCTTCTGAAACCCTTTGGTTGACTATCTTTTTCAGCGTAATTTCACTTTTTGAATTATTGTATTCATTACTTTTTGGGGTCGTAATCAGTAACCAAAAATCCCAAGTTTTGCTCGTAAAACGCTTCTGAACGATTAAATCAGCAATCGGCTCTTTTTTAGTATTTAAACGATACGTCCTTTGGCGTGGGCTTAAATCCAAAGAGTATTTCCCTGTTAGCTTCGCAACTATTTTTTGAATTGGATCAGCTAAAAGCGTTTCATCACTTTCAACAGAAAAATGACTGTAGAAATATGCACCATGCGCAACTTTATCAGCAATTTTTTGGGCGGTATAACGACTCGATGGGCTGTAATGAATCATTTTATTGTCACTAAGCAATATTAAAAAAATGTCATCAAACAATATTCTAAAAATCACATTGTAATCAAGCAATATTTAAAAAACTTTAAAACCCTACAGAATAAGGATTCTATCAAAAACCAATAAAAATTATGGCGAAGCCATAATTCGGACTTAATTGCTGACGATTGTCATCGTGCAATTAAGTGGTTCCTAGGTAACGGAATTTACACCCTATTTTTTATAGTTTATAGTCGGTTTATTCATTGACTGAAAGCAGTCTGACCAACTGCCTGACCATTTCGTTTTTAACGTTTTGAGCAGGCAACAGCCTGCTTAAAGCCATGTTTTTTTAGATAGCGCACAGTTGAGGATTAGCCCTCCCTGACTGACCGATTGAGCGTACTACCGTGGAAGCATGGTTCGGTACGATCTAATGGGCGCTAGAGAGTTGAAATACTCTTTTTCGATCCAATCAGCTTGTTTACAAGCGGTTGGGCGACAAGGAAACGGGATCACGGAAACGTGGCGTATGGTTAGGAATAGCCATACTAGAGGATTGCAGTTCGCATGAATTGAACCCCTGTTCTAACAGGACTCGGAAGAACTCGACAGGATGTCACAAGTTCGTTAATACCGATTGTGTGTTGCGGTAAATGCACGTTAGAAATAACGGAAAGCGCAGCTCACAAGCACAGACGATGGATTCTGAGGTAACCGTGAGGTTACAGAGTGTTGAGGAGAAATCTGGATACACTGGCACTACTGAGTGAGATTATCTCAAGCAAGGTAGGTCGATTGATAGCTCAAACGTCAAACATCGAGAAGCATAAACTCGAGATACGTGCAGATTAAGAGCCTTACTCTCTGATTTTGTTTTATTAGCCATATCCCTATTTTTCAAAGGAACCGCGATAGGGGGAAACTGGAAGTGCTAGAGGACAAATGAGAATAGGCGGTCTGATCAAGACTGTTAGAAATAACTTGGGAATCTCTTATCCGTGCTGTCATGGCATTGGTTAGGATAAGAGAGGGAGAGACGATGAGTAGGGCGTATAAACCGTTTTTACGGTGAAGTCGTGGCAGGTTTTTTACTGTTAAAACACTGTGCAAACTCAATCATGGCGTGGCTGTTGTGATTGGTAAAGGGCGTATGTTGTTTCCGAAAGTTTGAGTCGGTTTTATGTTGTTATCTAAAAAAACGAAAAAATAGCTAAAAATGGTTTGGTCGCCATTGCGTTCCAGTTGTTCGGGATTGGTCTCTCGAATAAAACTGGGACTATGCAAATTTCAATGAAAAAACATGATGTGATATTTTGACACTTTAGGGTGCAACAGTCCTGTTAATCACTGATCTGTTTGATAGTTTCAATGCTAACTTATTGAATATTTACAATTTAGAAAAATTGATGTTAGCAGACATTCTGTGAGTTTTTTCCATTTTTTATATAAAAAACGACGTACAGCTATAGTAAAAAATTGGCACATTTTACTTCGTTAAACTGCGAGAACTCAGCGTTAGTGAGATATAGACCCCCTCGGATTTTTTTGCCAAAAAAATCGAAACGAGGTGGGTTGTCTATCAAATAACTGTAACTAGAAATCATCACTCAGTTGATCCATTTTCCGAACCCGCTTAGGATATTTTTGTAATTCTAAGGCTCTCCCCAATTCATCTGCGTTTGGATCAGCAAGATCAAAAACAGAATCCTCCAGACCTAATACCATTAAAACCGTCACCAAGTTTTTAAAATTAATACTGGGATCACCCTTTTCGAGTCGGCTAATAGTACGTTCATCGACATGGACTCGATTGGCTAACTCCAGAATTGTCAAATTCCTACGTATTCTTGCCGTTTTAATATTTTGTCCAACTTGTTGGAGCAATTCTTCTACGCCAAACATTAAAAATTGACTAGAGGACTTCTTCATAAAAACCCCAAAAACCGCCATTATTTCCTGTTTAAGTTAGCTTAAACCACATTTAATGTCAGATATTCTTTAGAAAAAAGAGGTTTACCCTAAATTAAAAACCCCTCGGATTTTTTTGCTAAAAAATCGGAATGAGGTAGGTTGTCTAGGAAATAACTATAAATCGCTCTATTTTGCGATTTAAGGCACATTAATAAAGATAAGGTAGTCTGGTATCAAAAAATACTTAATTCGATCCATAACCCCTGTTTTTTTGCGTCTAAACACCATTCTTAACGAGTGTCTACGAGTGACACAAAGAAAATTCGCTTATTCCCCCCTCCGATTACTGCTTTTGCTTTTTGCAAAATTTGATTATTCGCAGCAAGGGCTATCGAGTGCTTTTGCTCTTAAAAAAATACGAGCTTTAGCGAGTTCATAGTCGCTTTTATGCTTTTGCTTTTGCTC
>ERZ650306.1490-NODE-1490-length-13101-cov-12.246896_pt1 | contig 13101 bp, 15 predicted proteins | sample MGYA00376242_ERZ650306 | MGnify/ENA primary metagenome ERZ650306 (study PRJEB26733, sample SAMN07839244) | wastewater metagenome | biome: urban; feature: wastewater treatment plant; material: waste water | place: USA: North Carolina | collected 2016-03-31 ...
AGTACAAATTGCATCGTATTTTGCAAGGTGTTCGTTGATGATTCAAAAAGTGTATTAATTGAAAGATATGAACAATTTAAAGCTTCTAATCCTAAAGTAACAAATTTATATAAAAAATTTGAAGTAAAAGAAAAAAAAGGTTGGAATATTCTTGATGGTTGGAATAATTTACAGAAAATAGAAAATATAGAAAATTTAATTCAACCTTTATCATATAGGTTGTTTGATGATAAATATATAATTTATGAGGATAAATTAGTATGGAGAACTACAAGACAAATTGGGAAACATTTTATAAATAATAAAGACAATATAGGATTAGTAGTACCTAGACAATCTCAAAATAATTGGAAACATATTTTTATATCAAAAAAAATAATTGAATTTAATTTAACAAGCACTGCAGGAAAATTTGGTAGTGGATATTTATGTCCTTTATATTTATACCCCGATGAAAACTCTTTAACAAATGAACCTGTACCAAATTTTAATATGGATATTATCAAAGATATAGAAAAGAGTTTAAATCTTAATTTCGGAAATTGGACTTTCTCACAGAGAGTGCAAAGCACAAGAGTCCAATCCTTAGAAAACTCAGGTGGGACTGAAGTCCCACTTCCGAAAGAAAAAATAGGTGGGAGTGAAGTTTTACTTCCAAAAAAAGAGTTTCAAGCCCTTGATTTGTTTGATTATATCTATGCTGTTTTACATAGTCCTAGTTATAGAGAAAAGTACAAAGAGTTTTTAAAAATAGATTTCCCAAGAGTTCCATATCCAAAGCCTGAAACTTTTTGGCAATTGGTTAGTTTGGGAGGAAAATTAAGAAGCTTACATCTACTAGAAGATACATCTCTTGATGAGCGAATCATAGATATAAAAGGTGAGGGCGAACTACTTATCAAAAATAGTCTAAACAAAAAAGATTTTAGTATAGAAGATGAAAAAGTAGAGCTTAGATTAAACGATGAGGTAAGTGTTGTAAATATTCCTTTAGTTGCGTGGGAGTTTTATATTGGTGGTTATCAACCTGCTCAAAAGTGGCTAAAAGATAGAGTTGGAAGAGTTTTAAGTAGAGCCGATATGAAGCACTACAACCGTATCATAAATGCACTTTGTAAAACAGATTTGATAATGAAAAAAATAGATGAAGTTCTTTAAATAATCTTTTCTTGTCCCAGTCTATATATCGCAAAATCATATTTTATAGGGTCGTTTGCATCAAACTCTTTTAGTTTTTGCGATATTTCTAAAGCAGATTTTAGATTGTAAGTTCTGTTTTCTAAAAGTCCCAATTTTTTGGAAACTTTAAATGTGTGAGTATCAAGTGGTAAGATTAAATCTTTTTTATCTATTTTTTTCCAAAGTCCTAAATCAAGAGTATCAAATCTTACCATCCATCTCAAAAACATATTCCATCTTTTATATGGTGCATTTGAATCTTTTATTTTCCCATTTTTATCTCTTTTTAGTGGATTGCCAACTAAAAAATCAAAACCTTGCGAAGAGTAGTTTGCTTTTTCTTTTATTTTTTGTATAACAAAATCTATACCTTCTAAAACACTATTTTCATTTTTATAGCCTTCAAAAAAAAGTTCTTCAAGGCTATGTTCTTTTTTTAATATTCTAAAAGTTTTAAAAACTGCCAAAACATCAGAGCTATTTTGAAATCTATAGTAGTGATTCTTTAATTTTTCTTCAATCTGTTTTTCACTTTTTTCTAGAAGTGAAAAATCTAAACTATCCAAAAACTTAACTATTTGTTTAGCATTTCCATAAGCAAACAAAGCACAAATAAGTATTGCATACTCATCTTTTTGTTTTTTTGCAACCATCAAAGGGTCTGGCTTTTCATAACTTAACTCAAAACAATTGTTTCTACTATTTGCTTCAATATCTAATAATTCTTTTAACTCTTTATCTTTTTTTGTCATTTTTTGCTCAAATAATTTTTGGGTATAATAGCCAAAAATTTATTAGGAATGAAGTTGCAAAATATATTAATAACTGGATGTTCAAGTGGAATAGGACTTGAAACGGCACTATTTTTACAAAAAAATGGTATAAAAGTATATGCAAGTGCAAGAGAGCAAAAAGATGTAAAAATGCTAGAAGATTTGGGATTAAAAGCTTTTAAAATTGATGTTAGAAACAAAGATGAGATAAGTTTTGCATTAAATTGGATTTTAAAAGAGGATAAAAAACTAGATTGTGTTTTTAACAATGCTGGTTTTGCAGTTCCAGGTGCTGTTGAAGATATAAATACAGATATTTTAAAAGAGCTATTTGATACAAACTTTTTTGGGCTTCACGAAGTTACAACTCAAGCTATGAGAGTTTTTAGAGGTCAAGGATATGGAAAAATAATTCAGCATAGCTCTGTTTTGGGAATCATATCTTTAAGGTTTCGTGGAGCATATAATGCTAGTAAATATGCTATTGAAGGACTTTGTGATACTTTAAGACTGGAAACTTTAGATAGTGATATTTTTATAAGTACTATAAACACAGGTCCTGTTACTTCAAAGTTTAGAGAAAATTCTTTAAAAAATTTTAAAAAACATATAAATATAGAAAATAGTTTTTGGAAAAGTTCTTATGAAAAAGAGCTAAAAGCAAGACTTGAAAGTAGTGATGATAAAGGAGTATTTACTCTTCCACCAAGTAGTGTTGCAAACGTTGTTTTAGAAATAATAAAAAGTAAAAAACCAAAACCTAGATATTATGTGACAAAGGCTACATATATCTTAGGTTTTGCAAAAAGAGTTTTAAGTCAAAAATGGCTTGATAAATTACTTCAAAAAGTATAAGAAAAATCATTTTAGTTTAAATTTGTTATAATCTTTTTTATGAGAATAGATAAATTTTTAAACGCTGTAAATATAACAAAAAGAAGAGCAGTTGCTGAAGATATGTTGGAACACAAAGTTGTGTTTTTAAACGATGTTTCAGTAAAAAAAGCAAAAGAGGTAAAAGTTGGAGATATTATTGAGATAAAATATCTTGAAAAAAGTGAGAAATTTAAAATTCTTCAAATTCCAACGACAAAATCAACTCCAAAATCAAAAATTGATGAGTATGTACAAAGGTTAAATTAGATGTTTTTAGAGACAAAAGCAAAGTTTGATGAAATTTTTCAAGATAAGTTATCTCACGATGAGATGAGAGAATATTTCTTAGCTCTATATGAAAGAGGTGAAACTGCAAGCGAATTAGCAGGAGCTGCTAGTTCTATGAGAGATTTTGTTATACCTCTTCCTATAAGTGAAAGTTTAAGAGAAAAAGCTATTGATATAGTTGGAACAGGTGGAGATAAAAGCTATAGTTTTAATATATCAAGTACAGTTTCAATTTTACTTGCAAGTGCTGGTTGTTTTGTTGCAAAGCATGGAAATAGAAGTGTTACAAGCAAAAGTGGAAGTGCTGATATGCTAGAAGCTCTTGGAATAAATCTAAATTTAAGTCTAGAAGATACAGCAAAGATGCTTGAAGTTACTGGTTTTGGATTTATGTTTGCTGCAAATCATCATCCTGCAATGAAATATATCACACCTGTAAGAAAAACTATAGACCATAGAACTATTATGAATATTCTTGGACCACTTTGTAATCCAGCTGGTGTTTCTAAGCAAGTTATTGGAGTATTTAGCAAGGATTTTATAAATAAAATTGCAACTGCTTTGGATATGCTTGATTGTAAAAGAGCTATGGTATTATCATCTGCTGATGGTATGGATGAAGTTTCAATCTCTAGTATTACTTATGCAACACTTTTAGAAAATGGAAAACAGAGTGATTTGGAGATAAATCCAGAAAATTATGGTTTAAAATTAGCTTCAAAAAGTGATATTGTAGGTGCTGGTCCAGAAATTAATGCACAAATTACAAGAGATATTTTGTATGGAAAAGAAAAGGGTGCAAAGCTAGATATTGTTTTGATAAATTCAGCTGTTGCATTACTTGTAGATGGGAAAGCAAGAGATATAAAAGAGGGTGTTGAAATAGCAAGAGATGCTATAAATGGAGGAAAAGCAAAAAGAAAACTAGAAGAAATTATCAAATTTTCTCAAAAGTATTCTTGCTAATGAAAAGAGAGTTTTTGCTTGATTTAAGCAATATTTCAATTTTTGTTGATGAGCTTAAAAAGATATTAAAAAATAGAGATTGTATTGTAATTTTAAGGGGAGATCTAGCAAGTGGTAAAACAACACTTGTTAAACATTTTGTAGAGTCTTTAGGAATTGAGGATGTTGTAAATTCTCCAACTTTTTCTTTGCAAGTTTTATATGGTGAAGATATTTTTCACTATGATTTATATAATAAAACCTTAGAAGAGTTTATCTCTTTGGGTATGTTAGAAGAGTTTGAAAAAAGTGGTTTGCATTTTGTTGAGTGGGGTGATAGTAAGCTAGAAAATATTTTAAATGACTATGGTTTTGATGTGGTTGTTGTAAATATTTTAAAAAATGATGATAAAAGGTTGTATAAAATAGATGAATAATTTAAGAATTGTTGATATCAAAAAGAGTATTAAAAAAACTGAAATATTACATGGAATTTCACTTGAAATAAATTCAGGAGAGATAGTTGGTCTTTTAGGACCAAATGGAGCTGGGAAAACTACAACTTTTTACACAGTTTGTGGACTTGTAAAACCAACTAGTGGTAAAGTTTTTTTTGATGATGAAGATATTACGGCAATTCCACTTCATAAAAGAGCTTTAAAAGGAATAGGGTACTTGCCTCAGGAATCATCTATTTTTAAAGATTTAAGTGTAGAAGAGAACCTTCTTTTAGCAGCTGAAATTGTAATAAAAGATAAAGAAGAACAAAATAGACGAGTTGAAGAGCTTTTAGAACTTTTGGATATTGAACCTATTCGTCAAAGAAAAGGAATCTCTCTTTCTGGTGGGGAGAGAAGAAGAACTGAAATTGCAAGAGCTTTAGTTTCAAAACCAAAATTTTTACTTCTTGATGAGCCTTTTGCAGGAGTTGATCCAATTGCGGTAAAAGATATTCAAGATTTGATAAATGAGCTTACAAAGATAGGAATAGGGGTTTTAATAACTGACCATAATGTAAGAGAGACTTTACAAATTTGTCATAGAGCATATGTTATGAAAAGTGGAAGTTTACTTGCTAGTGGAACATCGCAAGAGATTAAAAATGATATAAATGTAAAAGAGCACTATTTAGGAGAAGATTTTAATTTTTAATAAAATCTTCTTTTTTTAGTTACTTACTAAATATTTTTAAAGCTTTTTCTAAATCCTCTTTTGTATCTATTCCAAAAGATTTTGAATTTACTTTTACCATAGCAATTTTAAACCCATTATCAATAGCTCTTAACTGTTCTAGTTTTTCTATATTTTCAAGTTTTGAAGAGTTTAAACTACAAAATTTATTTAGAGATTTTTTTGTAAATCCATAGATTCCTAAATGTCCAAAATAAGTAGAATTTTCATCACCATCTCTATGATATGGAATTTTTGCTCTTGAAAAATATATTGCTTCTTCAAGATTATTTATTACAACTTTTACTAAATTAGGATCATCTGCACTTTGACTATTTATCTCTTTGTAGCAAGAAGTTATTAAAGTATTTTGACAATCTTTTACCTCTTTTACTCTATTTATTACAGCTTTTACAACATCAATTTCAATAAAAGGTTCATCTGCTTGAACATTTACAATAATTTCATCATCACTTAGGTTTAGATTATTTACAGCTTCATTTATTCTATCTGTTCCACTATTATGTTCAACACTTGTCATAACTGCTTCAAAGCCATGCTCTTTTGCTAAATCATAAACCTCTTTTGTATCTGTTGCAATTACTACTTTATCCAATGAACTAACCTGTTTAGCAGTTCTTATAACCATAGGAAGTCCAAAAATATCTACTAAAATTTTATTTGCAAATCTACTTGAATTTAATCTTGCTGGAATTATTATCATAACAGTTTCTCTTTCATTATTTTTTTATTTTATTATATAGTTTTATATCTTTAAAAATTTATATAATTGCTTTTAGACTTTTTGTATTAAATAGTCTTAGTGAATCACTTTTTAGGTTTTTTAGCTCATTTGAACAGCCATTTTTTGAAAATATAACAATAATATCAGCAGATATATCTTCACTTTTTAAATCTTCTAAAAATTTATTAAATTCACTCTTTTTTACTTTATTGTCACTATATTTACAAAATCCTGCAACTATTTTTCCTGAAGTTGTTTTTGCTACTATTGGAATTTGGATTTTTTCACTCCAATATTGTCCATGTTGTTTTATAGGGTCTTCAATAAAGCTATTTTTTACAAAACTTAAAGCTAACTCTTCAAATATAAAATCACTAAAATCAGACTCTCTTCCTTGAAACTTTGTTTTAAACTCTTCATAGTTTCCATCTTTAATACCTTTATAAATTGGAGATACAAACGCAAACCAAAATCTAAGAAATGGATTTATAAAAATCAATTTTTTTACAGCTTTTGAATCGCCCCTTTTACCTAATAAAAAATGTTCAGAAGAGTCAATATCTATAATAGCCTTTTCATAAAGTGAATCGACACATTTCATACCCTCTTCAAAACTAACATGAGCTCTTTTGAAAGCATTTGTTGTTTTTCTATCTCCTAGTGCAATTCCTGAAAGAATTGCATGTTCTACATGATAACCACCTGTTATGTGATTAACTTCACTTCTTAAGTAGTTATAGTTGTTTAATATATGTTTTTCAATTAGTTCTAAAATAGGTTTAGTTGTATCGATTTTTATATCAAGTCCACCAAATACAGTGAAATATTGTATTGCAACTTGCATATTTTCTATATTATTTGTTGTACAAAAATCTTTAAAGAGTTCTTTGAATGATTTATCTAATATAATCATAGTTATTTGTATTCCTTTTTTTAAAAATCAATTCTACAATAACAAATATCATATATGGATAAACCATAAATTTCTTTGACATTAAAACTATTTTTTGTTATTATTTCGGCTAATAAATTATTTATAAAGAGTAAAAAATGGAAAACAATATAAAAAATATAAGAAAAAGTAGTAATACTAAAATAATTATAGTAAGTGATGATAAAACAATTTTAGAAAAAGATATTAAAGATCTCTATTCAGATTTTGAAGAGTTAAAAATTATATCAAGTAGTGATAGTATTAATTATAAAAATATATCATTTAATGATTTACTTGTTTTAGATATGGATATGCCTAAAGAGAATTTTGACAAAATAGCTGCAAAGGCAAATAGTTTGCTTGCATTAACTCCAAAAATTGTTATTTCATCGAAAAGTGATGATGAAAATATCTCTAAAGCTGTAAATTTACAAGCTTATTCATTTTTATTAAAACCTTTTAATCCAATGAACTTAAAACTTGCGATTATTATGTGTATAAATCAGACAAAAAGATCAGATAAAGTTGAACTTGGTAATGGAGTTTATTTTGATGAATATAGAGATCAATTCTTTAAAAAAGGTGGAGTTTTAATCGATTTTACTAGACTTGAAAAAGGATTTTTAAAACTTTTAATTGAGAGAAGAGATGAAATTACTGATTATGATACTATAAAAGAATTGGTATGGAAAGGTAAAGATATGTCTATTTATACTATGAGAAATATTGTAAATAAGATTAGACAAAAAACATATTATGAAATAGTTAAAAATCACTCTAGCAGGGGTTATACTATAGATATTTTAAGAAAATAAAAGGATTCTTATTGCAAGAAATTATTGTTTCAAAAGAGGAGTTAATAGAGCTATTTGAAAAAGAGAAAATCATAGATACTGGCAAAGGTTGGTATATGGATGATGGTTTTATTGAGATAATAGCTCTACATGAAATTGAACCAAAATTTCTGCAAGACCTTGCAAATGCAAAACTCTATAAAATAATAAAAAAGAAGAATAACTAAAATCTCTTTTTTATTAATTAAAATCTATTTATAAAGAAAAAAATAACTTATTTTTGAATATAATTTACATCTTATTAAACATAAAGGATGTATAAATGAAAAGGGTAGTTTTATTTATAATATTTGCTCAATTTTTATTTGCAAATGGAGTAGGTATTTCTGTAAATGGTGGTAAATATGGCTCAATTGATACATTTAGATTAGGAGTGTCAAAAGCTTTTGATGAACCAATATATAGTGGAGATATTGTAGCCTTAAATGGTTTTCATGAAGTTGGTTTTTCATATTTTAGCAGTGAACACAACAATATAAAAGCAATATCGTATTCTCCTGTTTTTACTTTAGATTTTGTAAGTTTTGATATTGCTTCATTTAAACCATATTTAGAAGGAGCAATTGGAGTTGCGTATTTATCTGATACGAAAATAGATAATAAAGATTTATCTACTAGATTTCAATTTGAAGATAGGATAGGAATAGGTTTAAAAAATAGAAATTTAAATTTTTATTTAAGATTTATGCACTATTCAAATGCTGGAATTAAAGAGCCAAATGATGGCTTAAATAGTACAATGGTTGGTTTTTCTTATAGATTCTAAAAAAAAGATAACAGCCTTAAAATTAGGCAGTTATCTTTTTGCTTTTTATTGCAAAAATAGTTAAACAAATTAATAATATTGCACCTGATTGTAATATTCCCATTGTTAGCCAATTTCCAGCTATAAATCCAATTTGAGGATCTGGCTCTCTATAAAACTCTGCAATTATTCTTGCAATTGTATAAAAAATACCGTACATTAAAGCTAATTGTCCATCGAATTTTTTTCTATTTCTAAAGTAAACAAGTATTAAAAATACTACAATTCCCTCTAAAAACGCCTCGTATAGTTGAGAAGGGTGTCTTAAAATTCCATCAACATAAATTCCCCAGCTAACATCTGTAACTCTTCCTACAAGCTCTTGATTAAAGAAGTTTCCAATTCTTCCAAAAACATAAGCCGCACTAACACCTAAAACTGCAATATCAGTTATAAACCAAAAATTAATATTTTTTCTTTTGCAAAATAGAATTGAAGCAATTATAAATCCAATAAAAGCTCCATGATAACTCATTCCAGCTATTCCAACATAAGTTCCATTTACATAAGGATTAAAGATTTGCCAAGGATTTGTTAAATAGTAAGTTGTATTTGAATCATAAAAAAGAATATATCCTAGTCTTGCTCCTAAAATAACTCCAATTTCAGCCCACCAGATATATGAGTCAAAAATATCTTGACTTATATTGATATTGTCATATTTGATAAACCATTTTGCAATAAAAATAGCACTTAAAAGTGCCAATGCATACATAATTCCATACCAATGAACTGCAATATCACCAATACTAAAAGCTACTGGATTAAAATGAGAGTATATATTTTGCCAAAATTCCATTTTTTAATCCTCTAAAGCTTCAGCTATTAATTCTATTGGGTTTTTAAATACAACATCAACATCAGCTAGATAAAGAGAATTTGTTATTTGCATTCTACAAGCACTACATTCAGCACTTACAATTTGAGCTTTACTATCTCTTATCATAGCAGCTTTTGGAGCTCCAGCAGCTTTTGAAAACTCATATTTTTCTGTTTGCATAGTAACACCACCAAAACCACAACATCTATTTGAATCACTCATCTCTTTTAAAACATAGTTTTGTTTTAGAAGTTCTCTTGGTTCCTTCCAAACATTTTGCATCTTTTTTGCATGGCAAGGGTCATGATAAGTTACCATTTGATCAAATTTTTTACCGCTTTTTGCTAATAATTCTTTTAATTTTGTATTGTTTTCAAGCCATTTTGTTGCTAAAAATATCTTATTTGATAGTTTAATTGCTCTTTCTTTCCATTCTGGTTGGTCATGTAAGTAGTGCTCCCAGTCTTTATTTATCATTGCACTACAAGTAGCTTCTGGAATAATAACAGCATCAACGCTATCTATCCAAGATTCAAAATATTCAATATTTTTTTTAGTTAAATAATCAACTGTATCAAAAGCTCCTGTAAAATAGGCAGGTGCCCCACAACATAACTGTTTTTTTGGAATAAAAATATCAAGCTCTAATTTTTTTAATATTTTTACTAAACTATCTCCTGTATTTGTGTATGTGTAGTTACTCATACATCCAATAAATATAGCAACTCTGTTTTTCTTAATATCATCAATATTTTTTGAAAACTTCATATTTTCAGGATATTTGTTTAAAAAACTAATACTATCTGCATATGGTAAAGCACGATTCTTTTTAACTATTGGAAGAGAAAATCTAGGAGTTGCACTCTGTTTTTCTTCATTTATCTTGATTCCACATGTTTGAAACATATATCCTAGTTTTGACATAAAGTCCATAATTTTTCTATGTCTTAAAAGGAAGAAAAATACTCTTTTATACCAAGCTATTCCAAACTTTTTGGCAATATCACTTCTAACTTGCTCAATAATCATATCTGTTGGTAAATCATTTGGACAAACTTCAACACAGTTTGTACATAAAAAACATGATTCAAATATATTTTTTGCATTCTCATCAAGTTCTAATTCATCTCTTTTGTAAGCGCCTAAAAGGTCTATAAATCCTCTAGGACTTGTAGCTTCATCTTGATTTATATTAAATATTGTACAAACAGGTTTGCACTTTCCACACTTCACACAATCGTCAGAAATCTTTGTATAATCAAATTTATTCATTTTAAAAAAGCCTTAAAAATTTTATAATAAAGGCTTAATATACTTAAAAATTGGTTAAAAGTTGTTAAATAGGCAATATATAAGCTCTTAAATTAAAAAACGATACTATTTATGAATTTATATGAAAGGTTTTATATGTACTTGTTTGGATTTGGTTCGTTAGTAAATATAAAAAGTGCTCAAAATTCATTTAAAAATAGAGAGCTTAAAAAAGAAGATTTAATTCCAGTAAAAATAAGAGGATATAAAAGAGTTTGGAACTCTATAGAGTCTATTTGTTTTGAAAAAGAGATTGTAAATGGTATCTTTTTAAATATACAAAAAGATGAAAATTCTTATATTTTTGGGGTTATGATAAAAATAAGTGAAGAAGAGTTTGAAGTTTTGAAATTAAGAGAGAAAAATTATAGTTGTGTAACTATAAAAAAAGAGTCCGTTATAAATCAAAAATTAGATGATGACCTAATTGCTTTTATGACAACAAAAGAAGATAAAATAGCAAAAATTGGACAAGAAAACTGTTTTATTCCTTCACGATATATCGAAATTGTAAAAGAGGGAGTTAAAAATTTCTCAAAAGAGTTTCAAGATAACTTTGAAGATATATTTTCTAATTTTCCATTTGAAATAAAAGAGGGTATTTATACTTTTAGTGATCCAATTCAAAATCAAGCTGCAAAAAATAGTAAGAGATTATAATGAATAAAAATATAAATTGTTTTATTGTCACATCAAAATTATCACAAAACAGAAGAGAAAAAAAAGAAGATAGTTCAATTTCTAAAGAAAAAAATAGTTTAAATATAACATATTGTGAAAATGACTCTTTGGATAAATTTGAAGAAGATATAAATAGTTTGATTGGAAAAAATAGAACTTTTTCCTATTTTGTAAATAAAAGATTTATTCCTTTAACTATCTCATTTATCTCAGTATTTATAATTTTAATTGCATTTTTAACAATCTCAATTTATGAAGATTTTTTAAAAAAAATAGTTCTTGAAACCCCAAGTAGTTTTGAATTAAAAGATTATATATCTTTAGGATTTGTAATTTTTTTATTTTTATCTCTTCTATTTATGCCAAAAATTTTGGATTCAGAAGGAAATGAACTAAAAAACTTGATTAACTCATGGTTTAATAAAGATATTAGAAAAGCAAAGCGATTAAAATTAGCTTATTCAAATTTTGATATAAAATCAGAAATTCATCTATATAACTTTGATTTAGAAGAGCAAAATCACTGGCTTTGGACTATTTTTGTAAATATGATTTTAAATAGATTTGAAAATATATATTTTTATGTAAGGTCTGATAAAGTTCAAGTTATTCAAAAAAATCTTGAAAATATAGGTGTAAAAAATATAAAAATAGTTAAAAATGATAAGATAGAAAAGAAATCAAATATTGATGTTTTATTATCACAAAAAGAGCAAATTTTTTACTCTTTGCTACAACTTTGCTCTACAAAAATTGTTAAAAGTAAAGATAAAAAGATATTTACATCTTTGGAACTTTTTGAATATTGTGGAAAAAATTTTATTAAATCTGAAGATGAAAATAATTTAAGTTTTGGTTTCCAAAGTTTTATAAATAGAAGTTTTGAAGATTTTAATTTTTTAACTCAAGAAAAATCTTTACAAATCTTTTTTACAAATAGTGTAAAATTTAAAGATTTAAAATCACAAAAAAAAGAGTTATCTCAATATTTGAGAAATCATCTTGAAGATTGTGTTTTCAAATTTGAAAATCCAATCTCTCTTTTAATTTTATATTACTATGTTAAAGATTTAGTTTTAGATGAAAAAAGAGTTATCTTCAATCTCGTCTCATACTCCAGACGCTTCTTCTCGTCCGCACTGAGTCTGTCCAGTTCTTCATACGCTTCTCCAAAATACTCGTCCTGCTTTGCCATCTCTTTTAACTCCTTCCGGCTCTTTGCATTGAGAAATCGCATCCACCTTATGATTCCTTCTTCGTTCTGATCTTCCGGTGGTAACTTCCCCAATTCCAACACATGAATCTCCATGACATCTGTATAAATTTCTCCCGTTTTTGTATCCGAACCAGTATGTAAATTTTACCCCAGACTCAGAAGCCTGCAAGCTGGCTCTTTCTCTTCTGGCAGAGGATGCCACGGAACAGGAAAGCATTGACACCGTTTTCCAGTATGTAACCCAGCACGTCACCTACGACGAGGACAAAGCAGCCAACGTTGAAACCGGCTATCTTCCTGATATAGACAAAACCCTCTCTACCGGAAAGGGAATCTGTTTTGATTATGCTGCCCTGATGACGGCAATGCTGCGAAGCAGGGATATTCCCTGTAAGCTTCAGATCGGATATGCAGGTGACATTAAGCATGCCTGGATCGATGTTTACATACGTGGAAAAGGGTGGGTGGAACAGGCAATTACCTATGACGGGGAGAAATGGAACC
>ERZ650306.1492-NODE-1492-length-13098-cov-11.657441_pt1 | contig 13098 bp, 9 predicted proteins | sample MGYA00376242_ERZ650306 | MGnify/ENA primary metagenome ERZ650306 (study PRJEB26733, sample SAMN07839244) | wastewater metagenome | biome: urban; feature: wastewater treatment plant; material: waste water | place: USA: North Carolina | collected 2016-03-31 ...
GTCGGTCGAAGCCTTCCTCGACGAGCTGCAAGAGCGCAGCGACGACAAAGGCGGCCCCCTGGTGCAGCTGCTGCCGCGCGCCCCCGGCGCCCGCGAAGCGCGTTGGATGCACCTGCTGTGCGGCCCCATCGACGTGCAAGCGCTGCAAGCGGCCCAGGCCCACGGCAGTGCCAGCACCCACCAGGCCCTGCAAGAGCGCGTGCAGACGCTGGAGGAACAAGTGGCACAGTTGCAGGCCCAAGTGGCCCGCTTGTGTGCGGAACTGGGCGTGACGCCCTGACGCCTCCCCTGAACGCCTGGCCCAGACACTGAACTTTTGCCCGTTTTTTCTCCAAGGATTTTTGCCATGAACGCTTCCACCCCCTCCGCCCCGCTGCTCGATGCACTGATGCAACAGCTGCAAGGCGCGCCCCTGCAGCAGCTGGCGCAGCAACTGGGCACCAGCAGCAGCCAGGTTGAAAGCGCCGTAGGCCCAGCGCTTTCGCTGCTGCTCGACGGCCTGGGGCGCAACGCAGCCCAGCCCGAGGGCGCCAGCGCCCTGTTGCAAGCCTGGCAGCAAGGCCATGCCAGCCACGGCACTGCAGCAAGCGCAAGCGCTGCCCCACAAGGTGCCCTGGGAGCCTTGGGCGGACTGGGCGATCTGCTGGGCAACGTGCTGGCGGGCGCAGGCGCAGGTGCCAGCCCGCGCGCCGGTGGCGCCAGCGGCATGGAGGCCGGGGCCGCCATCCTCAGCCAGATTCTGGGCGGGCAACGCCAGCAAGCGGAAAGCCAGCTGGGCGAGCGCAGCGGCCTGGGCGCGCAAGCGGGCCAGCTGCTGGCGCTGCTGGCCCCCATGCACCGCGACATCATCACCGTGCGCTGACCATGCAATCCATTGTTGCTACATTATTGATAGCTGGTTGCGCTTATTCCATAAGCGCTAGCGCCGGAAATGTTCAAATTCAGGTGCTAGGCCGCGACGGAAAGCCCGTGCCCGAGGCCGTGGTGGTGCTGTACCCCAGCGCAGCCACTGCGGCCACAGCGCCCAGCCTGCTGCAAGCCAGCCCCACCATCGAACAAGAACGCATGCGCTTTGTGCCCGCGCTCACGGTGGTGGCGCCGGGCACCACGCTGCGTTTTACCAACCAGGACCGCTGGGACCACCATGTGCGCGGCACGCCGGTGGGCCCTGCAGCCACGGGCGGGGCAGGGGGCAATGAAGGCTTTGAGATGCGGTTGGCGGGCAAGCAAGACGGGCAGGCCGCCCAGGCGGCCGAGACCACCGTGCGCCAGCCTGGCGTGCTGCTGCTGGGTTGCCACCTGCACGGCTCCATGCGCGGCCATGTGTTTGTGACCGATTCGGCCTGGACGCTCAAAACCGATGCCGACGGCATTGCCCGCTTCACCGCGGTGCCCGACGGCGCGGCCCAGTTGCGCGTGTGGCACGCCGAGCAACTGGTGGACTTGCCCCGCAAGAATCTGCAGGTTCAACCCACCCCGGTGCTCGACACCATGCAACTGAGCGTGGTGCCGCGCCCCCGCCGCCCTCTGCCCGCTTCAGCCCCTGCGCCAGCCAGAGCGGGCAGCGCGCCGCATATCCACTATTGAGCACTAAGGCTCTACCCGGGGCTAAGGGCTCCGTCAGAATTCCCGTCTAAGATGCAATTAGTAACAAGCTGAGGGCGAGGTACTCGCATGGTGGCATCGAACGACGATTTGGTATTCCTGGACGACAGCGAAGATGGCACGGGGGATGCCGCAAATTTGCAGCCCTGGCGCGTATTGGTCGTGGATGACGACCAGGATGTGCACGAGGCCACCCGTTTCGGGCTGGCGCACCTGCTGATCCTGGGGCGGCCGCTGGAGTTGCTGCACGCGCATTCGGCCCGCGAGGCGCTGGAGCTGCTGCAGCGCGAGGGGGACATCGCCGTCATCCTGCTCGACGTGGTGATGGAAAGCGATGACGCTGGCCTGCGCACCGTGGGCGTGATCCGTGAGCAGCTCAAGATGCTGAACACGCGCATCATCCTGCGCACCGGCCAGCCTGGCCAGGCGCCGGAAGCAGACACGATTGCACGCTACGACATCAACGACTACAAGACCAAGAGCGAGCTGACGCAGAACAAGCTGTTCACCACCCTTACGGCTGCCATTCGTTCGTACGACCAGTTGCTGCGCCTGGACGCCAACCGGCGGGGGCTGGAAAAAATCGTCTCTGCCAGCAACCAGTTCAGTGCCGAAAAGGGCCTGCGCACGTTTGCCGAAGGCGTCATCACGCAGATTGCCAGCCTGATCGGCGTGGACCCGGAGGGTGTGGTCTGCGCGGCCTCGGAAGAATCCACCAGCCCCCACCTGCCCGGTGATTTCCGGGTGATTGCGGCAGCGGGCGATTTTCGTGACCTCATCCAGCAGCGGCTGCAGGATATTGACAACCCGGCCATCATGGGCCCGCTGATGCAGTCGCTGGAAAGCCGCCGCAGCGTCATCCTGCCGCGCAGCATCACCCTGTACTTCCGCAAGTCAGAAGACGAAGGGTTTGCCGCTTACATCGCTTCTGCCACCCCGATTCGGCAGGTGGATGAGGAGCTGCTGCAGATTTTTTGCACCAACATTGCGCTGTGCGCCAAGAACATCGATCTGGTGTCTGAGCTGCGCCGCGATGCGTTTGTAGACCGCCAACTGTCCTTGCCCAACCGCACGGCCCTGGTGTGCGAGCTCAATGAGCGCATCCAGGCCGGGCGTGAAAAGGGCCAGTGCCTGGTGGTGCTGGACCTGGACCAGTTTGCTGCCGTGAACGACGTGCTGGGCCATGACCACGGCGACGCTCTGCTCCGTAAAGTGGCCAAGCGCCTGCGTGAAGGTCTGCCGCCCGACACCTACATCGCCCGGCTTTCGGGGGATTCGTTTGCAGTGGTCGGCCCCTGTGCCGCAGTACATCGCGATTCCGTGCAGGCCTGCTTCGACACCCCCTTTGTGATCTACGAGGCGCGCCAGCCGGTGTCGGCCTGCCTGGGCATCGTCCGCCTGGGGACCTCCAACGCCTCCGGCATTGAATACCTGAAGGACGCCTTCGTGGCGCTCAAGCGTGCCAAGAGCCAGGGGTTGGGCAGCGCGGTGGAGTTCTCGCAAGACATTGGCCTGCAGGTGCGCGAACGCTCGCACCTGCTGCGCGACCTGCGCATGGCGTTTGACGAGTCGCAGTTGTTCCTGACCTACCAGCCCAAGGTGGAACTGGCCACGGGCCGCGTGGTGGGGGCCGAGGCCCTGCTGCGCTGGCGGCGCGACGATGGTTACCTGGTGCCGCCCGACCGCTTCATCCCGGTGGCAGAGCAGTCGGGCCTGATTGTGGGCATGGGCAGCTGGTTGCTGCAGATCGCGTTGCTGGCCTTGCAGCGCTTTCGTGCGGCAGGTTTCCCGAACATGCACATGGCGGTGAATGTCTCGCCCGTGCAGCTGCGGCAGGCGGGCTTTTTGGCGGTAGTGCAGGAAGCGCTGCGGCAAACGCAAAGCGAAGCATCGGCGCTGGAGATCGAGATCACCGAGTCCGTCGCCGTAGGGGGGCTGGAGCCTGTGATTGAAATCCTCACCCGTTTGCGCGAGATGGGCTCGACCGTGGCCATCGATGACTTTGGCACCGGGTACTCGTCGCTGTCGTACCTGGAGCGCCTGCCGGCCGATCGCCTCAAGATTGACCGCAGCTTTGTGCAGTCGCTCGAACGCGATGACCACGGCTCGCGCATTGCCCGCACCATCATTGCGCTGGGCCGTGAGCTGGGCTTGACCATCGTGGCCGAAGGGGTCGAGAACGAAACCGTGGGCCGCCTGGTGACGGCGCTGGGCTGCGCCGAGGCGCAGGGCTATCACTACGGCCGCCCGATGAGCGAGGAGCAGTTCCTCGAATGGCTGCAAGTGCATCAGAAAGGAATCGCATGAAGTCGGGGGTCAAAGCCATCGCATGGGTGGCTGTCGGTGCTGTGGTTGCCGCTCTGGCAGCAGGCGGGTTGGCGTTGTGGAATAGCTCCACACCCGCACCGGTGCGCATCGGCATTCTGGGCGAGATGACAGGGCGCTCCACTGACATCGGCATTGCCATGCGCAACGGGGTGTTGATCGCCATCGACGAATACAAAACCAAAGGCCTGCTCAAAGGCGCCGAGGTGGAAGTGCTGGTGCGGGATGCTGGCGACACGCGAGAGTCTGCCGAGCAGGCAGCCCGCGAACTGGCCGCCGCGCGGCCACTGGTGGTGGTGGGCCCTGTGAACACCGTGACGGTGGAGGCTGCCTTGCCGCCTCTGGACGCCGCCGGCATCGTGCTCATGGCCCCGGCCGCATCGGCCCTGCATTTGAGCGGGCGCGACGACCACCTGTTTCGCGGCAACTGGACGACCCGCGAAAACGGCAGCGACTACGCCCGGCACTACTTCGATGCAGGCATCCAGACGGTGTCGGTTGTCATCAATCTGAACAACCGCGCCTTTGCTGACAGCTGGTTCACTGAATTCCGCAGCGCGTATGAGGCAGTGGGCGGCAAAGTGCTGGCCCATGAATACTTCGATTCGGCCGACTCCAATCTGGAGGGCGTGCTGCAAAAGCTGCTGGCACCAAAACCTGCAGCGCTGGTGCTGATTGCCAATGCCACTGACGCTGGCCGCCTGGCCCAGCAGACCCGCAAGCTCAATGCCGATGTACCGTTGATTGCGGCCGAGTGGGCGGGCACCACGCACCTCATCCAGCAAGGAGGCAAGGCGGTGGAAGGGCTGCGCATTGTGCAAAACGTCAACCGCGACGATACCTCGGTTGCCTACCAGTCGTTCATTGCCACCTATCGCGAGCGCTTCAACCGGGAGCCTGAGTACGTCAGCATCCTGTCTTATGACATGGCCGCCGCTGCGTTGCAGGCGCATATGCGGCGCACCGATGGCATGGGCCTGAAGCAGGCTCTGCTGACCTTAGGGCCGTTTGATGGCCTGCAGCAGAAAATCCGCTTCAACGCCACGGGCGACAACGGACGCGCCGCCTATTTCATGGTGGTGCGCGACGGGCGCTTTGTGCGCGAGTAACAAGGCACGGCATGGACGCCCCCTCGCCGGACACCAGCCGCACACCGCCAGAGCCTTCGCGCAAGCTGGTATTCGGGCTCAAAACCTACCTCAGCCTGATGCTGGCGGCCGTCTCGACGGTGAGCTTTCTGGTGTCGGGCATGGTGCTGTTCGTGTACCGGGTGCCGCAGATCACCGAGGCCACCCGCGCAGCACTGACCTCGGAGGCCCAGAACCTGGCCCTGCGCACCGAGCTGATCCTGGCGGGCCTGGAGACCCAGTTGGGGCTGGTGTCTTCTTTGCTGCTGGCGGATGCTGACGAGCAAAACCTGCAGTTCATTCTGTCCCGCACGGCCGACAAAAGCAGTCCGTTTTCCGCCGTCTACCAGCTCGACAAGAACGGCACCGTGGTGCGCGCTGCCGTACAGCCGCTCATCGATGAGCGGCGCCGACAGGAATTGCTGGGCAACGACTACTCGCGCGTGCCGCACGTGACCAACATGCGCGAGAGCGTGATACCCGTCTGGAGCGAAAAATACATCTCCAACATCAGTGACTCCGTCACGGTCGCCGTCGGCGCCCGCGTGGGTGAGGGGGCGTTGATTGCAGAAGTGCCGCTTCAGCACATCCTGCGGTCATTGCAAACATCCAAGGGAGCGGGCGAGGCGGCGGTCTGGCTTCTGGACAACAAGGGCGAAGTGCTGGCCGACAGCGAAGACAGCTCCCGGGTGGGCGTGGTCAATGTGAGCAGCGAACCCTTGTTTCGCGAGGCTTCCTCCCGCTGGTCGCTGGCGGGGCAGATGCGTTTTGAGGGGCGTAACTTTGATGCGGCTGTAGCGCGCACCGAAGCCCTGAACTGGTTTGTCGTGACCCGATTGCCTGCGGGGCTGGCCAGCCCGGCGATTGCCTCCAAGCTGGAACTGGTTTTTGCCGTGACGGCGGGGGCCGCCCTGTTGGGCCTGTTGCTGTCGCCGCTGCTGGCGTTGTGGCTGGCGCGGCCCCTGGCCACCATCACCCGACAGGCACGCCGCGTGGCCAATGGCGAGCTGCCCGGCCCCTGGCCCGAGGGGCGTTCACTGGAGCTCAACAACCTCTCCGCCGACCTGGACCGCATGGCTCGCAGTCTGCTCGCCCGCGAGCGTGAGCTGGAGGCCATCTTCAACGTCTCGCCCATCGGGATCGCCGTGACGAGCCTGGGTAGGCAGCCGCGCATCATCAAGGTCAACGACACGCTGCTGCAGCTTTTTGGCCATCCTCGCCAGGCGCTCATCGGCCGCAGCAGTGCCGATCTGAACATGTGGGCCGATCCCCGCGATCGGGAGCGCCTGTTTCAGGCGGTGGAGCAAGGCCAGGAGGTAGAGATGGAGGCTTGGGGCCTGCGGGCCGATGGCGGTCGCTTTTTGGCGGCGCACACCGTGCGTACGTACACCGATGCCTCAGTCCAGGATAGGTTCGCAGTCATCGTGTTGCGTGACATCACCGAGTTGCGCCGCATTGAAGACGAAATCCGCCATCTCAACGCCGACCTGGAGCGCCGCGTGCAGGAACGCACCCAGGAACTGGTACAGACCAATGACCGCCTCTCGACCACGCTGGAATCCTTGCAGCGAACGCAGGATGAACTGGTGCGCGCTGAAAAGCTGGCCTCGCTGGGGTCGCTGGTGGCCGGCATTGCCCATGAGCTGAACACCCCGCTGGGCAATGGCGTGATGGCCGTCTCCACGATGCGCGCAGCCCTGAGCAGCTTTCAGGTGGAAAGCGCCCAAGGCCTTAAACGTTCCTCACTGGATCGGCTCGTGGCCGCCATGGAGATGGGCAGCGACATTGCACAGCGCAACCTGCAGCGCGCCGCCGAGCTGGTTACCAGTTTCAAACAGGTGGCTGCCGACCAGACCAGCGCCCAGCGCCGCCGGTTTGACCTGCGCGAAGTGTGCGATGAAATCGTGCTCACGCTGCGCCCGGTGCTCAAACAGTGCGATGCGCAGGTGGTGATGAGCGTTCCAGAAGGTCTGGTGCTGGACAGCTACCCCGGTGCGCTGTGGCAGGTGCTGACCAACTTGGTGACGAATGCCATCACGCACGCCTTTGAAGGGCACACTTCCCCTCGCATCACCATCACCGCCGCAGCCCTCGGCCCAGACCGCGTGGCGATGAGCGTGGCCGATAACGGCCAGGGCATTGCGCCAGAGCTGCTGCCGCGCATCTTCGACCCCTTCGTCACCACCCGCATGGGGCGTGGTGGCACGGGGCTCGGTCTGCACATCGTGCACAACCTGGTGTTCGGCTCCCTGGGCGGTAGCGTGGGTGTGAAGAGCCAGGTGGGGGAGGGCACGGAGTTTCAGCTGGAGTTGCCACTCATTGCCCCGGCGCAAGCCAAGCCAGAGTGAGTGCTCTGGGGGCGTCCCTTTGGCTGTAGCGTGGCTTGAGTCAGCTGTCATGCCGATGGTCACCTCCAGGTGAATCTGGGCGGGCGCGCACCTTGTCTTCGGACGTGGCGTTTGGGGGGCAACACCCGCTCTCGTCTTTTATGCTCCGGCGTACGTTTCCGTACCCAAGCCAGTCATTCCCTTGGGGCACACCATGTTGACTGGCTTGTGCGTGTCATCGCTGCTGCCTGCGTGCAAAATGTCACAACTATTGCCCGCACGCGGGTGGCCCAGGCGGTTTGCAGCCCTTCCAGGGCTGGTTCTTACTCTTCAGGTGCCCTCATGACCCAAGTGATCAACGCCAACCCTTCTTTCCCCATCGGCTTCCAGCCCTTGGCGGGCACCCGCGCTGATTGCGATGCTTGTGGCAATGCAGAGCGCGTCGGGTTCTCCTTTGAATTTGCCTACCAGCCCATTGTGGATGTGCAGACGCACCAGGTGTTTGCCCACGAGGCGCTGGTGCGCGGCCCGCAGGGCGAGGGGGCTGCCAGCGTGCTGGCGCAGGTGAACGAGCTCAACCGCTACCGGTTTGACCAGGCCTGCCGCGTCAAGGCGATCAAGGGGGCGAAAGAGCTGGGCATGACCGAGCACCTGTCAATCAACTTCCTGCCCAACGCCATCTACAAGCCCGAGCTGTGCATTCGCACCACGCTGGAGGCCGCACGGGTGAATGGCTTTCCGCTGGATCGCATCATTTTTGAAGTGACCGAAGGCGAGCGCATTGAGGACGGCCCCTGGTTTGCGCAGATCTTGCGCGAGTACAAGCGCAGCGGCTTCAAAACGGCGATTGACGACTTTGGTGCCGGGTATGCGGGGCTGAAGCTGTTGTCGGATTTTCAGCCGGACATCATCAAGATCGACATGGACCTGGTGCGCCACGTGGACACCAGCCGCCCGCGCCAGGCCATCGTGCGCAACCTGGCGCGGCTGTGTGAAGAGATGGGTATCACCGTGATTGCCGAGGGCATTGAAACGCTGGGCGAGCGCGACTTTGTGGCCGACTGTGGCATCCGGCTCATGCAGGGCTACCTGTTTGCCAAGCCTGCGCTGCGCGCGATGGCGCCGCTGCGTGAAGAAGCCTTTGCCCCCGCGCGCTGAGCAGCCCTGCGGGCGGGTTTCAGGGGCTGTGGCACTCGGCCACCAGCCAATCCCGAAAGGCCTTGACCAGAGGCGACTGCGCGCGCGCCTCGGGGTACACCAAGTAATACGCATCGGTGCTGGTGAGCACCAGGTCTGACAGCTCTACCAGGCTGCCTGCGGCCAGTTCCTGCTCGATCAGAAAACGCGGCAGCAGCGCCGCACCCAGGTGCGACACCGCAGCTTGCGCAATCATGGCGAAGTGCTCCGACTGGGGGCCACGCAAGGCCAGCGCCGTGGGGGCGCCCGCCAGTTCAAACCATTCAGCCCACTGCGTGGGGCGGGTGCTTTGCTGCAGTAGCGCCACGCGGGTCAGATCTTGCGGTGTGCGGATGTTATGGCGGTCGCGGTAGATGGGGCTGCACACGGGCACGGTTTCTTCGTGCATCAGGTATTCGCACACTGCCCCGGCCCAGTGCGGTGCGCCGAAGTGGATGGCCGCGTCAAACGGCGTGCCGGCAAAGTCAAAAGGCTCAGTGCGCGCTGAGAAATTGACCATGGCCTCAGGGTGCAGGGCCATGAAGCCCCCCAGGCGCGGAATGAGCCAGCGGGTGCCCAGCGTGGGCAGCACGGCCAGGTTGAGCAGGCCGTCGGTGCTGGCAAACGCCATGGTCTTTTGCGTGCTGGCCGACAGTTGCTGCAGCACGGCCTGCACATCGGCCGCGTAGATGCGGCCTGCATCGGTCAGCACCACGCGCTGGCGCACGCGGTGAAAGAGGGCGGTGCCCAGTTGCTCCTCCAGCTGGCGAATCTGGCGCGACACCGCGCTTTGCGTCAGGTGCAACTCTTCAGCCGCCCGCGAGATGCTGGTGTGCCGGGCAGCCGCCTCAAAGGCCAGCAAGTCGGCAATCGGCGGCAAAAAGGTCTTGCGGAACATGGCGGTGCGGCACTGGGGTTAATGCTGATAGGGAATGAGCTGGCAGCGCTGCGTGCTCACCGTTTTGGTGCGCCGACGCTTGCTAATTGAGCGCCAGCTACTCCTGAATTTGTACCCCATTTTGCGGTACTTCATTCTGATCGGGTATGAAGTTGTTCCAATTTTTTGCTATGCACTGCCCGGTGCAGGGTGGATAGTGGCACCATCTTTGCTGCAGAAATGCTTGTGCCGGGGCGCCTGGGCTGTTGGCCTGCCTGCCCCAGCTTTTCCATTGAACCTCTCACCGGTTGATTGCCATGTCTGACACCTCTGTTGCTTCCAGCGTCGTTTCTGAAGTCCATGCCCTGCTGCAGCGCCTGGGCGTGCCCGCGTCTGCTTACCAGGGGGGCGACTTGGCTGTGCGCTCACCCCTCACTGGCGAAGTGGTGGCCCATGTGCCCCAGCACACGCCCGCGCAGGCCAGCGACGCCATTGGCCGCGCACACGCAGCCTTCGCCACCTGGCGCACCGTGCCTGCACCGCGCAGGGGTGAACTGATTCGCCTGCTGGGCGAAGAGCTGCGCGCCGCCAAGGCTGACCTGGGCCGCCTGGTGACGTTGGAGGCGGGCAAGATCCCGTCCGAAGGCCTGGGCGAAGTGCAGGAGATGATCGACATCTGCGACTTTGCCGTGGGCCTGTCGCGCCAGCTCTACGGCCTGACCATTGCCACCGAGCGCCCCGGCCACCGCATGATGGAAACCTGGCACCCGCTGGGCGTGTGCGGTGTGATCTCGGCCTTCAACTTCCCCGTGGCCGTGTGGTCGTGGAACGCTGCGCTGGCGGTGGTGTGTGGCGACCCGGTGGTGTGGAAGCCGTCTGAGAAAACCCCGCTGACGGCCCTGGCCACGCACGCCATCGCCCAGCGCGCACTGGCCCGCTTTGGCAGCGACGCGCCCGCGGGCCTGCTGGAGCTGATCATTGGCCAGCGCGACATTGGCGAGGTGCTGGTTCAGGATGCCCGCGTGCCCGTGCTGTCGGCCACCGGCTCCACCGCCATGGGCCGCGCCGTGGGCCCGCGCCTGGCAGCCCGCTTTGCCCGCGCCATTTTGGAGCTGGGTGGCAACAACGCCGCCATCGTCGCCCCGTCGGCCGATCTGGACCTGGCGCTGCGCGGCATCGCCTTTGCGGCCATGGGCACGGCAGGCCAGCGCTGCACTACGCTGCGCCGCCTGTTTGTGCATGAAAGCGTGTACGACCAGCTCGTGCCCCAGCTCATCAAGGTGTACGGCAACGTTCAGGTGGGCGACCCGCGCACCGAAGGCACGCTGGTGGGCCCGCTGATCGACCGCATGGCGTTTGACGGCATGCAAAAGGCGCTGGAGCAAAGCCGCGCCCTGGGTGCCAAGGTGCACGGCGGCGCCCGTGTCGAAGGCCTGGGCGGCCCTGATGCGTACTACGTGCGCCCCGCGCTGGTGGAGCTGCAAAAGCACGAAGGCCCCGCGCTGCATGAAACCTTTGCGCCCATCCTGTACGTCACCCGTTACAGCACGCTGGATGAGGCCATTGCCATGAACAACGCCGTGGGTGCGGGCCTGTCGTCGTCCATCTTCACGCTGAACATGCGCGAGGCCGAGCAGTTCATGTCTGCCTCTGGCTCGGACTGCGGCATTGCCAACGTGAACATTGGCCCCAGCGGCGCAGAAATTGGCGGCGCGTTCGGTGGCGAGAAGGAAACTGGCGGTGGCCGCGAGGCGGGCTCCGACAGCTGGAAGGCCTACATGCGCCGCGCAACCAACACGGTGAACTATTCGACCGCGCTGCCGCTGGCGCAGGGCGTGAAGTTTGACGTGTGATGCCCATCGTCATCATCGGCGGTGGCGTCATCGGCAGCGCCATTGCCTACTTTCTCACCCTGCAGCAACCGGGCTGCGATGTCGTGGTGGTGGAGCGGGACCCGACCTATGCGCGGGCCTCGTCGGCGCTGTCGGCCAGTTCCATCCGTCAGCAGTTTTCTACCGACATCAACATCCAGATATCGGCCTACGGCATTGGCTTTTTGCGCAACGTGGGCACGCTGCTGGCCTGCCATGGCGATGTGCCTGATATCGGCCTGCACGAAGGCGGCTACCTGTACCTGGCCACCCAGGCGGGCGAGGCCACGCTGCGCGAGAACCATGCGCTGCAAAAGCAGCACGGTGCCGATGTGGCGCTGCTGAGCCCGCAGCAACTGGCCGAGCGATTTCCGTGGCTGGCTCTGCAGGACGTGGTGCTGGGCTCGCTGGGTTTGTCTGGCGAGGGGTGGTTTGACGGCTACCTGTTGCTCACTGCCTTGCGCAAAAAGGCGCAGAGCCAGGGTGTGCGCTATGTGGCCGATGAGGCCGTGGGGTTCGACACAGCGATCAGCGATGGCGTGCTGCACGTGAACGCGGTGCGCCTGCACAGCGGCGCTGTGCTGCCATGCCGTTATGCGGTGAATGCCGGTGGCCCGTGGGCCGCTGCTATTGCGGGCTGGGCGGGCATTGACCTGCCCGTGGTGGGCAAGCGCCGCACGGTGTTCAACCTTGCCAGCCCTGCGGCGCTGCCGGGTTGCCCGCTGCTCATCGACACCAGCGGCATTTGGCTGCGGCCTGAGGGCAAAGGCTTTATCTGCGGCTTTGCGCCGGATGCAGACAATGATGCCGACTTCGCTCCGCTGGAGCCTGAGCACGCAGCGTTTGAGGAGCACATCTGGCCCACGCTGGCCGAGCGCATCCCTGGCTTTGAAGCACTGCGCATGCAGGGTGCCTGGGCGGGCTACTACGAGATGAACACCTTCGACCACAACGCCATCGTGGGCCTGCACCCGGCGTGCGACAACCTGGTGTTTGCCAACGGCTTTTCGGGTCACGGGCTGCAGCAGTGCCCTGCCGTGGGCCGAGGCGTGGCCGAGCTGTTGCTTACGGGCAGCTACCAAAGCCTGGACCTGTCGCCGCTGTCCATCGAGCGCATTGCACGCAACGCACCGCTGCTCGAAAGGAACGTGATTTGAAAGCGGCCGTTGAAGTTTGTTGACCCATTTGTCCGTCTGTCTGTGCCCAACGATAAGCCCCCGGAGACCTACCAGCAATGAACGCTCCCATCCCCGCCACGGCCTTCCGCGCGGCCGACCGCCTGGGCGCCATCGGCGTCTCTGAAATCGTGCGCCTGACGCAAGAGGCCAACCAGCTCAAGCGCCAGGGCCAGCCCGTGATCGTGCTGGGCCTGGGCGAGCCGGACTTCGACACGCCCGCGCACATCCTGGAGGCCGCGCAAAAAGCCATGGCGCGGGGGGAGACGCACTACACGGTGCTGGATGGCACGGCCGAACTCAAGGCCGCCATCCAGCACAAGTTCCAGCACGACAACGGGCTGGACTTTGCGTTGAACGAAATCACTGCAGGTGCCGGGGCCAAGCAGATCCTCTACAACGCGCTGATGGCGTTGGTGAACCCGGGCGACGAAGTGATCCTGCCCGCGCCGTACTGGACGTCATATGCCGACATGGTGCTGATTGCGGGCGGTGTGCCCGTAGTCGTGCCCTGCACCGAGGCCAACGGCTTTCGCATCACGCCCGAGCAGCTGGAGGCCGCCATCACGCCGCGCACCCGCTGGGTGTTCATCAATTCGCCTTCCAACAGATCGG
>ERZ650306.1493-NODE-1493-length-13076-cov-7.897934_pt1 | contig 13076 bp, 12 predicted proteins | sample MGYA00376242_ERZ650306 | MGnify/ENA primary metagenome ERZ650306 (study PRJEB26733, sample SAMN07839244) | wastewater metagenome | biome: urban; feature: wastewater treatment plant; material: waste water | place: USA: North Carolina | collected 2016-03-31 ...
TGAAGGCTCTTTGCGAGGGGATGGACGACCTGCCGGAAGCCGACCCGGAATTGCGGAGAACACTCCGACAGCGACTTGCGAATGAAGGCCTCGAATCGCTGGGCGAAGAGTTGAAGCGGCTCGATCCGGTTTATTATGCGCAGGTCGATCGGAGCAATCCTGCACGTGTCGTGCGGGCATTGGAGGTATGTCTGCAAACCGGACGTCCCTATTCGGAACAGCGGACAAAGCCCCGACGCGAACGGAACTTCCGAATCCTTAAAATCGGAACCGACGTTCCCCGTGCCGAACTCTACGGGCGAATCGATCGCCGCGTGGACGAAATGCTGGCAGAAGGACTGGAGGTCGAAGCCCGTCGGCTCTATCCCTACAAACACCTGAACGCCCTGCAAACGGTAGGGTATAAGGAGTTGTTCGCCTACTTCGACGGACGATGCAGCCGCGACGAGGCAGTGGAGCCGCACCGGCAGGCCAATTGCGATCACCAGTTCGGCGAGCGCGAGGGCGTGCGCGCTCATTTAAAAGCAAACCAGAACCGGCGACAAACCGGGGGCCGGCAGGTTGGGCGACCCGGCCCGAACCGGCCCGAAGCGGCACACCAATTTCGATTCCGCTTTCGATTCCGAAACTATGGTTAAGTCGGGGGAGCAACGGCACTGTGGTTCTGGCAAACCAGAACATCGTCAGGCTTGCACCGATTTGAAGTGGTTGGAAGCGCAAGGGCGGGACACGTCCGGTTAGCCTGTGAAGTGAGCGGTGCAGTCATGCCGCCAGCAGCAGGAACCCACCGAAGCGACTCAGGGGTGGCGCAATGCCGCGCCTGAGCGCCGTAGGAATCTCCGGCCTTCAGGCGGGGGAGAATGTCAAAATACCTTGATATGGCCCTGAATCTACGTCTGCGCATCATCGAACGCCTGCAAGCCCTGCACGGCGAACCCCAAACCGCCCGCGAGCTGGCCGAATGGTTATTCGCCAGCTTTCCGCAAGAGTGCGCCGCCAAAAAAGCCGCCAGCGGCGCACGTCTGCAAAGCGATGCCGACCTGTTGCAACAGCTGGTGGCGGAAATCGGCAGCCAGCGCCCGCACTGGCAAGCCAAACATCCGCAACTGAAAACTCACGAAAGCCGGCCGCGTCGCTATTACTGGACAGAACTGGACGCCGCCGCCGAAGTGGCTGCCGCCGAAGGCGTGGCTGATCCACAGGCTGAGTGCACCCCAGTCAATGAAGCCGTTGGCGAGCACGCACTCTACCCGGTATTGGCGGATTATCTGCGTAGCGAAGAGCTTGGCGTGTGGGCCATGCGCATCAACGAGCGCCGCTCGTCCAACCGTCAGGGCAGCGGCGGCAATGAATGGCTGCACCCTGATCTGGTGGGGCTGGAAGATCTCACCGCTGGCTGGCTGCCAGCGGTGCGCGAGTGTGCCGGCCTGTTGGGCGAACCGCGTGCTCGCTTGTGGTCATTTGAAGTCAAGCTGCTGCTCAACCGTTCGAATGCGCGCAAAAGTTTTTTTCAGGCAGTGTCCAATTCATCCTGGGCGCACCTGGGCTATTTGGTGGCGGAACGGGTGGAGGGCGACGGCGCATTGAAAGAACTGCGCATGCTGTCTGCCGCCCACGGCATTGGCCTGATTCAGCTGGATCGGCTTAATCCATCAGAAAGCCAAGTGCTGATTCCCGCTCGCGAGCGCCCCAACATCGACTGGGAGATGTGCCACCGCCTGGCGGCCGAAAACCCTGATTTCATGGAGTTTCTTGGCCGCGTGCGCCGGTTTCACCAGACTGGCGAAGTGCTGCCAAGCGAGTGGAGATAAGTCGGCAGCGCGTTTACGGCGGTATGCTTGTGCATCTGGCCGCGAGTTCTTGCAGGCGACAGCGGGCTTTGTGCAGGCTGGGCGAGCGCGTTGCCGCCTGGGCGGGTTGCCAGACCGTGCGCACCCAGTCCACCAGGCGAGCGTTATAGCCGATGCCTTGGCAGGCCATGGCGCCGGTGGATTGCACCAGGTCCAAGCGCACATCGCGCGGCGCATATTTTTTGGCCAGCGTCAGCAAGGTTTGCTTGGGGTCGTCCAGGCTGTCGGGCGCTGGGGGCAATTTGCCCTTTTCGCCCAGCAGCTGTTGCATGGCGAGGTGATCAGCCAGCAACCACGATTCCACTTCGCGCACCGCCACACGCATCAACAGGTTTGGCGGCGGAGTGAGAGCGCCCAGCCATTGAGTGAGCAGGGTGGCCGGACACGCCAGCCGATCCAGATCAGTCAACAAAAATACTGGCTGCTGCTGAGCCAATTGACACCAGCTCGCCATTTTTGAGCGCAAATAGCCGAATCCCTGCCGACGCAAGGTTTGCGTCACTGTCAGCGCCGGCTGCACTTCTGCCGCCAAGCGCAGGGCAACGGCTTCGCTCAATTCGTCTTCAGTGGCCACCACCAGCCCGCTCATAAGGACAGGCCCAGTTGATCTACGTGCTGTGGGCGGGTTTTTGGCAACACCACCTCCGCCACCGAAAATCCTTGACGCAGCAGTTTGGCTTCTTCGTCATCCAAAGTGCGGGCTTCGCTGCCATTGGCGCCAGATTGCAACACAATAATGCTGTGGCCATCAATGCCGGGGTTGCTCAGCAAGGCTTCGCTATGGGTGCTGACCACGATTTGACGGCGGGTTTTGCGGTGACGCTGCATGCGATCGAGAATAAGTGGAATTTGTTTGACGATAGCGTCATTCAAAGAGATTTCCGGCTCTTCCAGCAACAACAGTGCATTGCCCTCCAGCAATGACCATAACAATCCCAACAATCGCAAGGTGCCATCCGAGAAGTGTTCTTCTGACTGCCAGCCCGCATTGGGGCGGTGATGGGTGTACAACGCTTCCAGATGGGGATGACCCAGTTCGTCTTTTTTGAAGCGTAATTCCTTGAATTGTGGCACCGCCAGTTTTAATGCTTCGCTGATCTTGGCCAGCCTGGCATGACGGGTGCGTTCGTTTGTTTTCGCCAAGCGCTCAAGAAAGCCCTGGCCAAATGGGTCGTCCTCCAGACGTTGGCCGCCGATTTTTTCGGAGAATTTCAGCAACTGTGGCACAAGGTGTAAGTACACCGTAGCGCTGAAAAAATCCGCCAACTCGCGAAACTCGGCATTGGCGCCAATTTGCTCCAGCCGGGTTTGCGTCAATAGCATGGTGTCTTGTTGATCTTGTGCATCCGGGCGAGCAAACAGGCGCGTCTCGCCTTTCCAGACTTGCTCATTGGAAATCAAAATGCGCTGAGCGCCCTTGCCTTCGGCTTTGAATCCCAGCACATAGCGCCATTCACAGGGCTTGTCGGGTGTTGACCCCAACTCAACTTCGATCAGCACTTCATTATCGCTACGCGCATGCAGGCAACGCAGTTTGCTGATGCCGCCACGCTCAGCCACGGCGGTTTGCAGCCCACCTCCCTTGGATTTGCTGATGTCGCGCAAAAACCGCAGGGCATCGAGCAGATTGGACTTGCCCGCGGCATTGGGGCCGAGCAAATATGAAACTGCATGCAGGGGAATATCCAATGCACGGAAGTTGCGCCAGTTTTTCAGTTTCACTCGGGTGATCTGCATCGATAGGCATCCTGAACAATAAGCGCTGCCCACAAAACCCAGCAGCGTGGCGGTCCTGGCTAGGCGTGCAGCCGCAGACAGTACGGGTAGTACGGCAAGGTCGGGCAACAAGGCCAGGAGGGTTTTGTTAGCCGCGCTTAGCAACTCTAAAGGCAATGCCATCACCTTCATGGCATGCCATACACAGTCATTTTGGCCAGATGCCGCACAAGATGCAACAACAGGGCATTGCTACATGAAAAAACAAAAACCCCCTGAAAAATCAGGGGGTTTTTATCGATTTGGCGGAAGCGGTGAGATTCGAACTCACGGGGGACTCGCATCCCCGACGGTTTTCAAGACCGCTGCCTTAAACCGCTCAGCCACGCTTCCGGAACCCATAACTATACCGGCTTGCCGGGCTTTTGCCTAGCCCCGATGCCATGCGGATGGCTGGCGCTGGCCGGGGTCAGCGCCGGCTTGGGCTTACTCTTCGCGGGTGTAAATAATCTCCCAGTCGCCATCATCCTCATCGTCAAAGTCGTCGTCGTCCAGCGGCAGCGCCTTGCCGTGCATTTCGCTGCGCAGCACGGTGAGCAGGGCGCGCATATCGGCGGGCAGGCGGGATTTCCACTGCATGGTTTCGCCGGTGGCCGGGTGCACCAGGGCCAAGCGGAAGGCGTGCAGCGCCTGGCGGCCCAGCAGGTTGACCGCTTCGCGGGCGGCGTCGCTCATGGCGTGGCGCGGGTTGCCATACAGCGGGTCGCCGGCCAGCGGGTGCCCGGCTTTTTGCATGTGCACGCGAATCTGGTGGGTGCGGCCGGTTTCCAGTCGGCATTCCACCAGGCTGTGGTGTTGCAGGCGCTCGATCACCTCCACATGGGTGATGGCCGGTTTGCCGCCAAAGCTGAGCACGGCCATTTTCAGGCGGTTGCGCGGGTCGCGGCCGATGGCGGCGTCAATCGTGCCGGATTGGCGCACCAGGCCGTCGGCCACGGCGCGGTAGTGGCGCTTGACGGTGCGCGCTTGCAGCTGGCGCACCAGGTCGGTTTGCGCCAGTTGGGTTTTTGCCACCACCATCAGGCCGCTGGTGTCTTTGTCCAGCCGGTGCACAATGCCAGCGCGCGGCAGTTGGGCCTGGCTGGGGCAGTAGTGCAACAGGCCATTGAGCAAGGTGCCCGACCAGTTGCCAGCGGCCGGGTGCACCACCAGGCCGGCGGGTTTGTCGATCACCAGCAGGTGCTCGTCTTCGTATACCACCGGAAAATAAATCTCTTCGGCGGTAAAGGCGGTCAGCTCGGGCGGCGGCGGGGCGTCCAGCAGGATTAGCTCGTCGCCGTAGACTTTTTGCTTGCCCAGCGCCGGCTCGCCATTGAGCAAGACGTGGCCGTCCTTGATCCATTGTTGCAGCCGGGAGCGCGAGTACATCGGGAACAGTTTGGCCAGTGCGGCGTCGAGCCGCTCTCCGGCGAATTCCGTCGGTATCTGGACGACACGGTTTTCGGATAAGTCGTTATAATCTTCGGAATTGTCGTAAGGATGGCTCATGAAAAAAATCGTAGCTGCAATGCTGATGACAGCAGGCCTGGTGGCTTGTTCGTCCACCAAGGGACCTGCAGATGAAACGCGAGGCTGGCCGATTGAACGGCTGTACGGCGAAGCCCGCGACGAGTTGAACAGCGGCAATTATACCCGTGCCGTGCAACTCTATGAAACGCTGGAAGCACGCTTTCCGTATGGTCGCTATGCGCAACAGGCCCAAATGGACCTGGCTTACGCCCATTACAAGGATAAAGAGTCGCAAATGGCGCTGGCCGCCTGCGATCGCTTTATCAAGCTGCACCCGGCGCACGCCAACCTGGATTACATCTATTACCTGAAGGGCTTGATCCACTTCAACGAAGACGAATCGCTGCTGACCCGCTGGACCGGGCAGGATTTGTCCGAGCGTGACCCGCGCGCCGGCCGTGAGGCTTTCCAGGCATTTGGCGAGCTGATCAAGCGCTTCCCGGATAGCCAGTATGCGGACGACGCCCGCAAGAAGATGATCATTCTGGTGGATGCACTGGCCGCCAACGAGATGCATGTGGCGCGCTACTATATGAAGCGCAAGGCCTATCTGGCGGCGGCCAACCGCGCCCAGGCCGCCATTCGGGAATTCTCCAACACGCCGTACGTGGAAGAAGCCTTGGCGCTGATGGCCACTGCTTACACCGAGCTGGATCTCAAGCCGCTGGCCGACGACAGCCGCCGCGTGCTGGCGCAAAACTACCCGAACAGCCGTTACCTGAAAACCCCGTGGGTGTATCAGGACATGCCGTGGTATCAGTTCTGGCGTTAAGAGCCGCTGACAAAACCCTCTGGCGTTGTGGTGTGACCTTGCCGTACTTGTTGTACTGTCTGCGGTCACACGCTTCGCCAGGATCGCTGCGCTGGGTTTTGTGAGCAACTCTAAGCGGAGCAAGCGACGGCAGACTTTGTGTCTGACAGAAAACAGGGCCAACGCTGCCAAGGCGCTGGCCCTGTTTTTTTAGCGCTGCTCACAAAATTCAGCGAAACGTTCCTGAAAGGCAGGCCCCGTGCCTGCCCTTGTTGCGTCTGGCGCGGGCTAGCAGATGCCCAGGGCCACCCCGGCCGCCAGGCCGCCGCCCAGTTCGGCGGCGTCGGCCAGCGCTTGCGCATCGGGCTCGCCCAGCACACGCAAGGGCGGCGCCACGGCGCGCCAGCCGTAGCCAATGGCAATGCGCTCAATAGCGGCAATCGCGCCACGGCCGTCATTGCCGGCGCACACCATCACTGCATAGGGCAGGCCCTGGCAGCGGCCTTGCGCCGGGTAATAGGTGCGGTCAAAAAAATCTTTCAGCGCGCCGGCCATATAGCCAAAGTTCTCTGGCGTGGCCAGCAGCAGCGCATCAGCGGCCAGCAAATCCTCCACGCGGGCTTCCAGCGCCGGGCGCAGCCACACCCGCGCACCGGGCTCGGCCTGGCGCGCGCCATCGGCGGCGGCCTGGGCCAGGCGGGCGGTGCGGCCGCTCTGGCTGGCGTACACCACCAGCACGGTCGGGAAATTCTTATCCGCGCTCAAGGCGGCCAAAGGCTCGGTCATGGCACAGTGCCCCCTGTGTTTACCGGAGAATCCCGCATGCAAACCTCGCAAATTCATCTGTTCGACGCGCGTGGCATCGCCAAGCGCTTTCGCCACGCAGCCATTTTTGGCGCGCTGGAATCGCTCAGCCATGGTGAAACCATGCGCTTTGTGAATGATCATGATCCGCTGCCGCTGCTGGGGCAAATCCAGCAGCGCTACGGCGAGCAAATCCGCCTGGCCTATCAGCAGCGCGATGGCGAACACGTGGTGATTGATTTCACCGTGGACTTGCCCGGCGCAGAAGGCTCAGGCGGCGGTTGTGGTGGGGGTGGCGGCGGTTGCGGCTGCGCCGGCCACTGAGCGGCGGCGTTTTGGCGCCACGCCTTGCTTTAGCGTAGCGCCTGTACGCCAGATCACGGTGTGTGTTTCAGGCCCCAAATGGGGTCTGAATCATTTGCGCGCGACTGAGCACTGTTCAACCCAAACCCAGCACAGCGCGCCTGGCGAAGCGCGCGGCCGCAGACAGTACAAGTCGTGCGGCTAAGGTCATGCAACAACGCCAGGAGGGTTTTGTTAACCACTCTTAACCCCCCCATGGCGCTACGCCATCAGCCACACATGCCACACCGTGCGTGCGGCAATGCCCACCAGCGCACCCAGCACCGCCGGCCGCCACACGGCGGCCACCCGTTTACCGGCCGACAACAGCACCGCCAGGCCGGGCAAATCCAGCGGGTGAATCAGCCAGCCGGCGCTGGCATTCAGCAAACCGGCGCTGACCACGCCCTGACCACGCAGCGCATCCATCACCCCAAACATGGCATTACCGCCCGCCAGGTATTTGGTCAGGCTGGGCAAAATCAGCACTGGCGGAATACCCAGCGCACTCAGGCCGGGGCCGATCAGCCGGGTGAGCGCCTCGACCGCGCCCAAGCGGGTGAGCGCCGTTACCGCCACCAGCGACAGCACCAGCATCGGCAAAGCGCCCAAGGCGATCTTGAACGCCTCGGCGCCAGCGCGATTGATCACATTCAACACCCCTTTGGCGCTGTCTGCCTCGCCATGCGGCGGCGGTGTCTGGGCTGCGGCTGGTGCATCCAGGCTCAAGTGGCGGGCAAAGCCATGGTAGGTGATGGCTGCGGCCAGCAAGCCGCCCAGCAGCGAGCCCAGCAAGGTGGGCCCCAGCTGCAAGCCACGCGCCGCCAACGGAAACGCCGCATTGGCCTGCGCCATGGCCATCACCATCGCCAGCGTGGCGGCCAGATGACGGGCGCTGGCCCCGCGCTGCTCCATCAAGCTCAGCGTGGCCACTGGCGCGGCAAAGCTCACCAGATTGATCTGCAAAGCGGCAAACACCCCCAGCCCCGGCAAGCCAAACGGGCGCAACAGCGGGCTGAGCCGCTGCACCAGCCAATCCAGCACACCGTAAGCCTCCAGCAGCCGCATCACCGCCAGCATGACAATCATCACGGGCAGCAACACAAACAAAGACAGCTCCACCGCCGCGCGGCCAGCCTGCAAAATAATGTCGATGACGGATCCCATGGCGGCGATTATGACATTGTTTAGCCCTGGCGTTGGCGCTTGACACCCACGCCATCCCGCCGGAATACTGCGCCAATGACCTATATCCGATTTGCCCACGCCCCCATTGCCGCCCGCCTGATTTGCTGGTGGCGCGCCGCCGTGCGTCCGTGGCCTGCTTGAGGTATTGCTGAGTTTTTCGTCAACAGGCCACGCTGAGCGCGTGGCCTGTTTTTTTAGCGCCGCCCATACAGAAAGAACCCAGATGACAGTCCAAACACCACCGATTACCCCCTGCGCCTCATTGGACGAAGTGCGCCACCACATCGATCGCATCGACCGCCAACTGGTGGCGCTGATTGCCGAGCGCGGCGGCTATGTTGCCCAGGCGGCAGGCTTCAAGCGCAGCGCCGACGACGTGGCCGCCCCGCAACGGGTGGCGCAGGTGCTGGACAAAGTGCGCGCCCTGGCGCAACAACAAGGCGCCTCGCCCGAGGTGGTGACCGCAGTATGGCAGGCGATGATTGAAGCGTTTATCCGCGAGGAACACGCGCAGTGGCAGGCGCAGGCAAAATAACTGCCGCTCACAAAACCCCCTGGCGTTGTGGTGTGACCTTGCCGTACTCTGCGAGTACTGTCTTGCGGCCGCACATTTGGCCAGGATCGCTGCGCTGGGTGTAGTCGGCCGTTCTTAAACAAGGATTTTCATCATGAACATGAAAATGCACCAACCCCGTCAATCGGCGGTACAGCAAGCGTCGCCACGCGCCCACCTCAGCAAGGCCGCGCTGGCCGGCCCCCATCACGCCCAGCTGCAAAAACTGGATACCCTGGCCGGGCAATCCGCCCAGTTGGCCCAATTGCACGCAGTGCAAAAGCTGGCGGACCAGCGCGTGCGCAATCAAACCGGCTTGCCGAATCAACTCAAGGCAGGGGTAGAAGCCTTGTCTGGCATATCGCTGGACAAAGTGCGCGTGCATTACCATTCCAGCAAACCCGCGCAACTCAACGCCAAGGCCTATGCCCAGGGCACGGACATTCACCTGGGCCCCGGCCAGGAAAAGCACCTGCCGCATGAAGCCTGGCATGTGGTGCAACAGGCGCAAGGCCGGGTGAAGGCCACGGCGCAAATGAAGGGCGGCGTGCCAATCAACGACGACCCGGCGCTTGAACACGAAGCCGATGTGATGGGGCAAAAAGCTCTTCAGGCAGCGGGAATGGCGCGCGCACCTGCGCTGCGGGCATTAGCCGGCAGCAGCGTGCAGTGCGTTGCCCAGCAAACGCGAGACAATTTTTCCGCCAGGCAGCGCGCCAAAGTACTGGCAAAAAACCGGGCTAAAAACAATGGTTTTTATACCTGCGAACACTGCGGGTTTCAGCACAAACTGCTGAATTACGCTACCTACCAAGGGCGGCGCATGGGCGACGGCGGTTTTCAGGTAGACCACATCCTGCACGCCTCACGCGGCGGCCGCGCGCTGATTGGCAACGCCCGCGTACTGTGCGGCACCTGCAACACCTCGCGCGGCAACCGCGCCATGCCCAGCCGGTTTGGCATCGATAAATACCGCGCCCTGCATAAAAAATCGTTTAAAAAAGACTATCGCAGGAAACCCAGTAAAAACCGATAGGTGTGGATGTTTTGAGCAGAATGCATGCCTCTTGGCGCCGCGCTGAAGCGTGCTTTACATCCCGCATGTCGTCAGCGCGGTGGAATAGAATGGGGGGGCAGCAGCTTGTTCGGCAGTTCACTCGTGCTGTACGCCGGCGCAGGAACCGATATCTTTCTTAGCTGCCTATTCGGCAGTTCACGCCGGCGCGCCGGCTGGCGGTGGCGGTGATCTTTTCTCAGCTGCCTATTCGGCAGTTCACGGCCAGTGATATTGCCGCATGGCTCGCAGAATTTTCTCAGCTGCCTATTCGGCAGTTCACACCAAAGAAGCGCTGGCGCGGAAAAAAGCCGATTTCTCAGCTGCCTATTCGGCAGTTCACGGCGCTGGCAGCTGGGCCGCCCGGCGCGAGTGTTTCTCAGCTGCCTATTCGGCAGTTCACACGGTGATCGCCTCAAGGCAGCCATGCGCTTGTTTTCTCAGCTGCCTATTCGGCAGTTCACGTTGACCCAGCCCCGGCGCAGCCCGTCGATCATTTCTCAGCTGCCTATTCGGCAGTTCACATCAAAAACCCGGTGATGATCGACCGGGCCAATTTCTCAGCTGCCTATTCGGCAGTTCACATGTCCGGTCGGCGCTCGATGTCGCGGCTGTATTTCTCAGCTGCCTATTCGGCAGTTCACGCCGGGTCACCAGTTCCCCAAGCCAGATGCAATTTCTCAGCTGCCTATTCGGCAGTTCACGGTGCGGGCGTGGCCGGTGCGGGCGTGGGCGATTTCTCAGCTGCCTATTCGGCAGTTCACCCGCCATCGAGGCGCTGGGCTGGATCGGTGCGGTTTCTCAGCTGCCTATTCGGCAGTTCACGTTAAATCTGGACATTACCGCTGTTTCAGCCTTTTCTCAGCTGCCTATTCGGCAGTTCACCTGCTGGTAGTGCTGGCCGTGCTCCTGACCATGACACTGCGCAGCATCCTGAGTCCGATCCGTCGCCTGCAACAGCTGATGGACCGCATGAGCGACACGTTTGACCTGTCTGCCCGTGCCAATATCCGCGGCACGCACGAAGTGGCCCGCATGGCGAGATCCTTTGACCGGCTGGTCGATGCCTTCGAGCAGGCAGTCGGCGACGTGGAAAACAACGCCCGCTTCCTCTCCGGGGCTGCCGGACAGCTGGCGCAGATCAGCCAGCAGGCCAGCCAGGCCAGCAGTGCGCAAACCGAATCGTCCTGCCAGATCGCTGCGGCGACCGAAGAGATGAGTACCGGCATCGCCTGCGTGGTCGACAATGCCAAGGCCAGCGAAAGCAACGCCCAGGCTGCCCGCGAGATGGCCGAACGTGGCGTGAGCAGCATGGCCCATACCGCCGAGGAAATCCGTCGGACGGCAGACCAGGTGAAGGACACGGCAGTCCTGATCGATACCCTGCACGAACGCTCGCAGGCCATCAGCCAGATCATCGTGGCGATCCGCGACATTGCCGACCAGACCAACCTGCTGGCCCTGAACGCAGCCATCGAGGCGGCCCGGGCCGGCGAACAGGGGCGCGGCTTTGCCGTGGTGGCCGATGAAGTCCGCAAGCTGGCCGAGCGCACCTCGTCGGCCACGCTGGAAATCACCAGCCTGATCGGTGCCATCCGCTCCGATACCGACCGTGTGGCAGCCGGCATGGGAGATGCCAGCCGGCAGATGCACCAGGGGCTTGAACTCCTGGGCGAGTCGAGTGCTGCGCTGGCCCGCATCCGCGAAACGGCCGAAGAAACCCTGGCGAAAAACAGTGAAATCAGCATGGCGATGCAGGAGCAGAGCCACACCAGCAATGATGTGGCCGGCAATATCCAGCGCATTGCCGAGCAGAACGAGCAGACCAGCCGGCTGGTGGCCGAATCGGCCGAAATCGCCGGTTCGCTCAGCCAGACCGCCAGTCAGCTGGAGGCGCTGGTCGGACGCTTTCGCATCACTCGTGGCTGAGTAAGGGACACGTCCGGCACCGTGCGTTTGCCGCACTGGAAACAGTGTGAAAAAATTGAGCCAACTCAACGAATTTTGGTTGCACAGCCATGCTGGATCGGGACGGTTATCGCCCCAATGTCGGAATCATCATCTGCAATACCAGGAATCAGGTGTTCTGGGGCAAGCGGGTGCGCGAGCACTCGTGGCAGTTTCCGCAGGGGGGCATCAAGCCGGGCGAAAGCCCGGAAGCCGCAATGTATCGCGAGCTGATGGAAGAGGTGGGGCTGAGTCCCCACCATGTCAAAATCATCGGCCGGACGCGTGACTGGTTGCGTTACGACGTGCCGACCCACTGGGTCCGCCGCGAATGGCGCGGCAGTTACCGTGGGCAGAAGCAGATCTGGTTCCTGCTGCGCCTGACCGGCCGTGACAGTGATGTCTGCCTGCGGGCTACCCATCACCCCGAGTTCGACGGCTGGCGCTGGAGCGACTACTGGTCGCCCATCGAGCATGTCATCGACTTCAAGCGCAACGTGTACGAAATGGCGCTGACCGAACTGTCGCGTTACCTGCGTGGACTCGAATCGCGCCAGGCCAGCGATGCCGGAGCGGTGCAGCCTGATGGCGCGCCTCTCTGAACGTGCTTTGCCGGCATCACCTCCGCAGCCGCACCTGGTATCGCTCCTTGTGTGGGGGCTGGTGCCGGGCGTGCTGCTGTGGTCCAGTGTGTCGCCTCATGACCGGCTGACCTGGTGGCTGGAAGTCCTGCCGGTCCTGGTGGGGCTGCCCTTGCTGGCGTGGTGCCACCGCCATTTTCCGCTGACTCCGCTGGTGCAGGCAGCCATTGCCCTGCACATGCTGGTGTTGCTGTACGGCGGACACTACACCTACGCCCTGACCCCGGCCGGTGACTGGCTACAGTCATGGCTCGGGCTGTCCCGCAACCCGTTTGACCGCATCGGCCACCTGATGCAGGGGGCCGTGCCGGCGCTGGTCGCCCGCGAAATCCTGCTGCGCCGCACGCCCCTGACACCAGGTGGATGGCTGACGTTTCTGGTCATCTCGGTGTGCCTGGCCATCAGTGCCGGCTACGAACTGATAGAATTCGCCGCCGCCCGGCTTCTGGGGCAGGGGGCCGACCAGTTTCTCGCCATGCAGGGCGATGTCTGGGATACCCAGTGGGACATGCTGTGCGCCCTGATTGGCGCATCGGTGTCGCTGCTCCTGTTTTCCCGCTGGCATGACCGCCAGCTCGCCTGACTGAACATTCCCAATGAGCCAGATTTACGACGAAAGCGCGGTGCGAGATCGGAAGAGCACACGTCTGAACTCCAGTCA
>ERZ650306.1494-NODE-1494-length-13065-cov-7.333820_pt1 | contig 13065 bp, 16 predicted proteins | sample MGYA00376242_ERZ650306 | MGnify/ENA primary metagenome ERZ650306 (study PRJEB26733, sample SAMN07839244) | wastewater metagenome | biome: urban; feature: wastewater treatment plant; material: waste water | place: USA: North Carolina | collected 2016-03-31 ...
CGCTGGAAAAATAAACGTTTTCAATCCGGCAGACCACATGGAAACAGTCATCGTCCTCATTCCCATATTCGTTCTTTCTAGACAGGGAGAGATATACATTCTCGGCGTACGGCTCCAGTTCCATATAAGGAGCCACGACGGTATTCCCGTCAGACCTGTACTTGAATACTTTTGCTTTCATACTATCGTTCAGTTTGTCGGTTGTTGCATATTTCATCTATAATCTCTTTCCCGCTTCTTTCACCCTTCAGGAAGGCAAGGAAGCGCCTCAAAAAGAGCCGGGCACAGTCAGTTCCCAGCTGGGAGCTTTCACCGTCTTTGGTAGCGCATACCGCAAAACGCCCCAGTCCGAAACTGTCCTGTTGCGGTACGATGTGGTAAGACAAGTCCTCGCTTGCGTTGATGTGCAACCCACGACGGAAAACATAGAAAGTTTTCGGGATTCTTCTGTCGGTATCGATTTCCATACGCTTGTAACCGTGATGTTCCAATAACCGGACCAGTTCCCTGTTTGTCGGAATTGTATGTCCGATCCAGTCCGGCCAGCTTATATTTTCTATTATGTGTCCGTAATTGTCATATAATATGTTGAACTGTTCCTGGTATTCATCGTAAAATTCCCCGTTCCCGTTGCACATTTCCTCCAACGCGATGCCGTTTTTACGGACAAGGGCAAGGTCGCCCAGTCCGCACGCGATTTCATTGAGCAGCGTGCGTTCCTCATCCCTGTCCTTTGCCGTTCCGTAAATTCTAAGCCGGGAATACCGGTGTAGCGCCGAACGGGACGGCATATCCAGTTTTTCCCATATCCCATCGTTTCCTATAGCCTGTCTGGTGTTTTCCGGAAGTCCGTACCACCACTTGTCCAAATTGTTTGTATCCATAATTTCTGAATCAGATTGTTTTCAAATTCTGTTTTGAGTACCATGCCTGATACGCGGCGGCATACTCCTGACGTTCCCGTTCCAGGGAATTTCTCATCTCAGGGGTGTATCCGAGCAGGCGGATGTATCCTCCGTTATAGCCGGTGAGTTCGCACCTTATTCCGGCTTCCTCCAGTTTGTCGATGCGTTTTTGGGCCATTTTTGCGCTTGAATATTCCTTCGGCCAAAAATAGACTTCGCCCCGTGAGCCGAAACAGTCTTCCCCCAGAATTATTTCCCCGGCATACTTCCGGCTTTCGATGAAGCCGAAACGCGCTTTGCCCAATGCCCGGCGCATTGCCTTGTGTGCCGGACCTTCCGGATGCTTGAATACCTCCGGCTTGTCTTTGCTGCCGAGTTTGGGCGGTTCCACCTTGTACGGCTGTTTGTAACTTCCGATTCCGAGCGTCAGGTAAAAGTTGGTGTGAAAATAGTCCGTCATGGGGTCGCTGTCATCGAAATTGTACGACATGATGAAATCGCAGATATTCACCATTACATCCTTTGCCCTGTCCGTCAAGGATTTGTCTGAATGGATATGATGGTGGTTGACATCGCCTTGAACTTTTCCGGACTCTTTGGTGAACGCCTCGAAATCCGCTTTCATCAACCGGATATGGATGGAGTGGCAATTCTCCCGTCTGACAGAGAACTTGTATCCCGGATAGGTCTCCTTGAGCCATGCCCGTACCAGTCCCACGATTTCCGGAGCGTGCTGCCCCTTGTAATTGCGGCCTTTCCAGCGGTATTCGTTATACACATACCCGGTGTATTCCTTTGCCGTGGCTCCCGGATAGTCATATTCATATCCGGTTGAGGTCGAGGGAATATCCGGTTTTTCTTTCCAAGCCTCAAAAAGCCTTCCAAACTCGGTGGTCACCTGTTGCATGATTGCGGTGTCACCACCCTTGTCCGGGTGGTGCTCCAATGCCAGCCGGCGGTATTCTTTCTTCAAGTCCGCCAGAGAGTGTATGTTCTGAAAATAAGTCATAGCCATAAGTTTTTTATGCCCCTGCGAGGCGGTTGATAAAATATTCCCGGTAGTCAAGGTCAAGACCGAGGTTGAGACAGGCCGTTTCCATGTCATCTTCTCTCAGGTCGTCCGCCTCCTGCAATTCGCGCAGGTACCGGATTTCGGAGTCCAGGTACTCCCGTGCTTCCGTTTGACTGCAACCGCATGAGCTGCTGATCAGACTGATAATGTTTCCTCGCATACTGTTTGATTTTTGGGGTTACTGTTCCTTTTTCTGAAGCGTCGTCCGTCATATATCGAGACGGCCCGTTCCACCAGAATCCTGCGGTTGTCTTCCGAGAGTTCCAGGTAGAACCGTTCCGCCGCGCCGAATGTGCCCTTGTCTGTCGCCACGCACCATTTTTCCCAGAAATGCGGGTACATGCCGCCATACACGGTTTTGCATTCCTCCTCGCTCCAGGCGTTCCACATGTAGTAGAAGAAACTGGAGACGGTATTTTCCGCTTGATATTTCATGGTTCTTCTATTTGTGATTCTACATTGTTTGTTTCTCTCAGTTGATGCCACACAGCCTCATACATCTCATGAAGCCAGTCTATGTTCTTTGCGCCGAGTTCAAACGGGCTGTGACACTGCACCTCGTCACCGCTTTCTTTCTCTTCGGCAAGGACGGTCAGGCTGTCCGCCGTTACCCGGAGTCCTGTCACCCTGCATTCATATGGTTCTCCGTTCTTGCCAAACCATATCACCCAGACCGGATCATAATCCTCTTCCGGAAGACGAATTTCTTTCACGCAGTGAGCATGGAGCAACTGCCGTATCGCGTCGATGATGTCCCCCCGCAGTTCCTTGATCCTGCCGCTGAAATCAACGGCTTCTGACGGTAAACTTCCTTTTCCGCCTCTTTCCTGCAAGGAGAGAATCCGCGTGTCGGGATGGATACAGAAATCCCAGTCCAACACTTCATCGTCATCGCGTGTCGTGTGGATATCGCCGCCCAAAACAAGACCGCAATCGTCATTTACCATTCTTTTTGCTTCATCGCGGTCTTCTGCCGCTACCGTGTAAGTGCCCTCGAAGGAATACCTTACTCTTATGTCATATCTTTTCATGATTCTTTCCATTTGATTGTTGATACCAGATTCATTGCCCGGAAGGATTACCGGATATTCAATATTGCGCTAAAGGCATGTGGGTCAAGCCTGTAAAACGTCGGAAGGTTAAGTGTGACCATCGGGTAGCTTACCCAGCCGCTCTGACGTCTATAACCTGTATCCTCAGCCAATTTGTTGGACAGAAGGAACTCCATGGCATCAGGATTGTTGTTGATGTCCACGAATGCCCTGTCAGGCAGTGAGAATGCCGCCTTATCTTCTAAGTTGACCGTCAGGACCGTGTATATCTCATGGGTCACGGGATCTTTCAGAGACAATGCCGGCCAGCCGTTATGGTACATTTCAATCACGATTGAGAGACGGCTTTCCTGATACAGGAAAGTCTCTTCCATGGACGGATGGTCGCATTTGACAATTTCAAAATCATCCTCCCCTTTGGTAAATGTCACCATCGGATAGGATACATCGACAAAACATTCCTCTTCCCGGTAACAGAGATGTTCTTTTCCCTCTGAACGGATTATAGCCAATCGGGTGTTCATATTCGTAACTGGTTTTAAAATTATTGACTTGCAAGTTAATTGGCCGGCATTCACCTGCCTGTTTCTTTAAACGTGTGATTGTCACCGCCTGCGGACATTTGGGAGAGTTGCTGTCTCACCGCCTTGATTTTCCCAATCAGTTCGTCCTCCCTTCGGAATGAGGGGGTACATTTGGTACGCCTCATCCCGGCTCCCCAGGGGATGCCGCCGCATACTTTTCTCAGGCGTGCCTTTTCGCTTTCCAGGGCCGACTCCAGACGGGCCAGCCTGCGTCGCAACGATTCTTCGGTCACAGTTCTCATGATTTCATTGTTTTTTTAGTATGGTGACGGGTCGGAAAGACAGTCACCATACCGTCGTTATGTGTCACGTTATATTTTAGCTTTTTCCCTTTTGATGCCTCTCAGGACGTACAACAGGTGCAGGAACAGCTCCCTGTCGTAAATCCGGAAGAAGAACGGCTCGCCTGTTTCCCTGACCGTTCCGGTAAAAGACACGGACTCCCGGTTCACGGGATATTGGAGGAAGTTGCCGTTTGCCAGCAGGGTGTGCTTTTTCTTCATCACTTCGCCTAGGAACTTGTCCATATCGTCGTTTCCCTCATAGCCGGAGAAGTAGAGGAAATGATGACGGCGCAGGCTTCGCAGGATTTTGGCGGTTTCCAGCCTTACATCCCTGCCTGACGATTCGTCCGTTCCTCTCATCAGGTTGCAGATGAACTTCTTCTCGCCATTTATGTCAAGAAACAGATAAGGAACTATAATTATAGAGGCATGCCGTGCGTGGTTGGAGATGACCATCGGCTTTTCTTTCAGGATGTCTCCTTTGAAGGTAATGTTCCGGTAATGGTTGTCCATCTGCCGTTCCAGTTCCTTTCTTGGCGTGGTAACGGAGCGGAGTCCCGTGAAGTAGCGTCCGCCCGCCCGGAAGCAGAACCGGTAGATGTCCGCATGATAAGGCTCTCCCAGGAAAAAGAAATTCCGGGTATGGCGGATGGGGGGCAAGACATCCATGTAGTCGAAATATCTTTCTTCCGTAATCTCACTGAACGGGGCGCAGAGGGATTGCAGGTGGATGCGTATCATCTTGCGGACGGTATTTCCGGACACGGCTGTGAGGTACGGGTTCTTTTCCCTGTCCCTCAGTTCCTCCAGTGTCTCATGATGGTAGTCGCCGTGTATTCCGTCAGACATGGTGGTCACGCAGCTGCCGTCAAAACTGCGTGAATCGACTACGAATTTCAGTTTGTCGTTATTCATGGTTCAGATGTTTTGAAGGTTCAACACTCTCTTGGCGGCACTGAGGGCATTGGAGGTGAGCTGCCGTTGCCATGCCTTGTTTCTGGGTGACCAGCGGAATCCGGAGGATTTCAGTTCCTTGCGTCTGTTGTCTTCGGGAATCCTGTCAAACAGGATCTGAAGGCGGTCTTCCCCATAGTTCCATACAAGTGTCCCGCCCTCGAACGGCACTTCCTTGTTTTCCCGGCTTTGCACCGCTTTCAGCCTTTCGCGCATCCGTTCCGCAAGTTCCGGCAATTGGAAGAATTTGTTTCTTGGGGTGATGACGGGTTTCCTTACCCTTGCGTTATATTCGGAAATGAAGTCCACGGCCCTGCGGACGATTTCCACTTCCCCGTGATTGGCGAAGGTGGATACCTTGTTCAGGATGCTGCTGACGAACAGGGCACGGTTATAACCCCGGCATTGTCCGGTGTCAATCCCGTGGATGGTGTCGGCGCTGCTCTTGATGTCGCGTTTGAGCGTCTGCCATGCCTTTTCCAGTTTTTCTTCCTCCGGTCGTGCGGCTTCCTTTTTTCGTCTGACGGCTTCAAGAACCTTTTGCCGCCAATTGCGGAACTCCTCGTAGCGGTTCTGATAGCTTCTGTTCGTATTCTCCTGCCTGTGGTAATCAAATCCGCCCCGTCCCGTCACCATCGGGTTGGCGCAGCGTGAGAGGGCCGAGAGCTGGGCGGATAGCTTTTTCCGGTAGGCGGCGATGTATGTATCCCGTTCCTCTTCCGGCATGAGTTGCAGGTCGTTGTGCAGCTCCTCTCCGTAGATCATGATGTCCGTCTCGCCGCGAATCTCCGGATTGAAGGAACTCCAGGCGTATGCGTCGCAAGCCTGTTTCCACATATCATCCAAATAGGCAGGATGTTTGAATGCTACGGCTTCCCAGTCTTTGAAGTCCTTGGAATGCAATTCATTGTGATCTTCCGGATTTCCGTACAGGTGTACATAGTTGCCCGTTCCATGATGCTCCTTTCTGAAATGGAACGGTACGGGAGGATGGTCCGTACCCTTTTCCCGGATCATCGTGACCCGGTGCGCATTCTCTGCGGTAAGGCCCGTTACTTGTTCTTCCCGGACCTTTGCTGTTGTTGTTTCAGTCATAACCGTTGCCATTCATAAATTATTTCTACCAGTTCTTCGTCCGCCAGTTTTTGGATTTCCTCGTCCGAGCAATAGCAGGCGATTTCCTCGTCCAGCTTGAAAGCTGCCGGGTCAAGGCTTCTGATGCCGTCCAGCAGTTCCGGCACCAGGCTGTCTGCGGCAACCGTATAGCTTCCGTCCCTGCCTTGCACCTTCCGTGCGGGATAGCTCCTTTCCCGATAAACCAACATTCTCATTTTCGGATTGGCACCCTGCTGTCCTTTGTGGACTTTGCTTGTTGTCTCTCTGTTCATACCTTCATTTTTTTAGTTTGTTTGACATGATCGGCTCCGTGGAGCCGGTTTTTCGGTTTCTTACTTGCCGGACTGTCCTTTGCCGGGGATTGCGCAAGGCTTGGCAAAAGAAAATACCGCAGCGAAGCGAGGATGATTTTCTTTTAGCCAACCAGCCCCTGAAAGGGGCCGCCTTGCGCAATCAACCCGGCAAAGGGCTATATTTGCAGGTAAGAAATTGAAAGAATGGCTGGGATTTTCAATTTGTCGGATACAACATGTAATAAGTGTAATGAGCAAATTTAAAAGCATACAACGAAGGTTTTTCAAATATTTTCCAAACTATCGGATATCAATATCATATCGTAAAACAAGCGAAGGCGTGGCATTCCGGAATAAATACATATCTTCGCGTCAAAGGTGATTGAAATGAATACATTCTCTGCTTTTGATACGGGTGTCATGGTAGCTCTCTTGCTGGGTATTGAGTTTCTTAGGAGTGATATCCAAACAATTCTCTATTGTAAAAGAAACGATCCCGGGATTTTTAAGAGCTGCCTGTATACATTGTTTATATTGTTGGCAAGTCTTTATTCCATTGTGGCCGGAGCCATGCTTAACCCCGAGCCCGTACCCGTTTATGAATTGATGCCCGGTTTTCAAATAGGAGTTTATGGTTCTTGTTTTTTGTTTATATTTCTTGTTATCGCCGGTCTTTACCGTAAAATATTACCTCTCGTCCTTTTGGGGTACGCTATGGTATATGTAATCGGTGTACTGATACCGTTACTTGGATATGTAGTGTCCATGATGAATTATTTCGCCAGTACAGGATGATTATGAAGACCAAAGATGTTTTCCAGAGAAAATGGATAACAGACAGTATAACAAAAAGGGGCTGTCCAAAAAGTCGGATAGCCCCTTTTGCTATTGTTTATTTCGGTAAAAAGTATTATCTTACCGTTGCAAAAACCAAACATTATAGCAATGGCTAAGATAGTATTTAAAGAGTTAACATCCAACCAAAATGTACTTTTTCCGGTCAGCTTATCGGAAAAGATAGCTCCCAATCATCCCGTTCGTGTTGTAAACAGTGTTGTAGACGCCTTGGATATTAGTTGTCTGCTCTGGGCATATAAAGGAGGAGGTACCAGCAGCTACCATCCCCGTATGATGCTCAAAGTTCTGTTTTATGCCTACCTGAACAATATCTATTCTTGTCGTAAAATAGAAAAGGCCTTGCAGGAGAATATTCACTTCATGTGGTTGTCTGGTAATAGTACTCCCGATTTCCGCACGATCAATGATTTCCGTGGCAAACGTTTAAAAGAACACATAAAATCGTTGTTTTCAGCCATTGTTCTGCTGTTACAGGAATCCGGCTATGTCAGTTTGGATGTACAGTATATCGATGGTACCAAAGTGGAATCAGCCTCCAACCGCTACACTTTTGTCTGGCGTGGTAGCGTGGAAAAGAACAAGGTAAAACTGGAGTCGAAAATACAGTCAATCCTTAGTGAAGTTGACAAACATATCGAGCAGGATAAACAGGAAAGGACACCAGATTGCTTACCGGATATGGATTCCTGTGGTTTGCGGGAAAAAGTGAGCGCTTTAAACAAACGGCTCTCCGGGATGAACAATGCTGAGCAGAAACAAATCAAAAAGTTACAGGAAGAATATCTGCCCCGCCTTGCCAAATACGAATCGCAATTAGAGAAATTAGGGGATCGTAATTCTTTCAGTAAGACTGATGAGGATGCGACCTTCATGCGTATGAAAGAGGATCATATGAAAAACGGGCAATTGAAACCCGCCTATAACATACAGATTGCCACAGAGAATCAATTTATTACCAATCTGGGAATTTACAGGCGAGCCGGAGATACGGGAACTTTAATTTCTTTTTTGAAAGATTTTCGAGAGACTTATCATAGGCAATCCTCTATAGTAGTGGCCGATGCCGGTTATGGAAGTGAACAAAACTACGAGTTTATGGAGAATGCGGGTATAGAGGCTTTTGTCAAGTACAATTATTTCCACAAAGAGCAAAAGCGTGCCTGGAAGAAGGATGCTTTTGCCATACAGAACCTTTACTACAACCAGGAAAGGGATTATTACGTATGCCCGATGGGACAACATATGGAGTATAAAGGTCAAAAGAAAAGTAAATCCGATTTGGGATATGTATCCATACTGAAGCGTTATCAGGCACAAAATTGTGAGGGGTGCCCGCTGAAATCTCAATGCCATAAATCAAAGGCCAACCGGATCATAGAAGTTAACTATAACCTTAACAGGTATAAACAAAAAGCACGGGAAAGACTCATGAGTGAGGAAGGTATTTATCATCGGGGCAGACGATGTATAGAACCGGAAGCTGTCTTTGCACAGATAAAGCATAACTCGGCGTGGAACCGGTTTAGATTAAGAGGGTTGGAGAAGGTAAAAACAGAATTTACCCTGGTTGCTATTGCACATAATCTCAGGAAACTGGCTAAAAAAGTCAGTTTTCTTTTGTTTTTTACTTATTTCTGTAGGATGACTTCTCGAAAAGTAATAATTGAGAAGACCAAAGATATTTTAAATATAAAAATGGATAATAAACGGGCTGCATAACAAAAAAAGAAGGCTGCCTTTTCAGACACCTTCTTTGTTTCATAAAAAGTTTCAAGCTCAAAAAGAAATTCATAAAGAGTAACCAATAAATAATTATAGTCCTGTTATTAATGACAATTATCGTATAAATTGTTATCTTCGTCCCCAAATTAACTACAAATACTAAATATTCATGAAGAAAAAAAGTCTAACTTTATTAGTGGCAGCAACGCTTGCCAGCAGTGTATTATTCTCATCATGCATTGGATCATTTGGGTTGTCAAATAAGCTGTTGGATTGGAACAGAAATATCGACAGCAAGTTTGTAAACGAGTTAGTATTCGTTGCATTCTGGATTGTTCCGGTTTATGAAATCTCTGCATTAGCCGACATATTGGTTTTAAACTCGATTGAATTCTGGAGCGGAAGCAACCCTATGGCGAGCATTGGTGAGGTAAAGAAAGTAAAAGGCGAAAACGGAAACTATCTGGTAGAAACTCTTGAGAACGGTTATTCCATTACAAAAGAAGGCGAAACCGCATCTATGGAATTAATTTACGATAAAGATTTGAATACCTGGAATGTAGTTGCAGAAGGTGTCAGCACTGAACTTTTGCAGATTAACAATGACGGTACTGCACAGATGACTTTACCAAACGGTGAAGACCTGACCGTTACTTTGGATGCGCAGGGAGTATCTGCTGCACGTCAGGCAACTATGGTCAATACCTATTACGCTGCACGTTAAGAGTTGAAACAAGATAAAACAGAAAGGCTGCGCAATGTTCGTCAAAGAACCGCGCAGCCTTTAGTTTTTTCAGACGGATATCCGCTTGGCATCAGAATGGATATCCTACCGCAAAATGAAATGCAAAATCGCGGCTGAATTTAGGATGTATAATAGGGAAATGCTCCTTTTTAGTGTTATACACCGGATTGACAGCTTTCATACCACCGTCAAAGCGCAGGACAAAGAAGTCCAGATCCAACCGTAGGCCCAATCCGTAGGCTACGGCTATCTGCTTATAGAACTTATTGAATTCAAACTTCCCGCCCGGCTGGTCTTTGTAATCGCGCAAGGTCCAGATGTTGCCCGCATCCACAAAAACTGCTCCTCTGAACTTCCAGAAAAGGCGTGTGCGGTATTCGATACTTGCATCCAACTTAACATCTCCCGACTGATTCATGAAGTTTCCGTCACCGGGAAACACACCGGGTCCCAAATCACGTACCGACCAACCGCGTACACTGTTTGCACCACCTGAGAAATAACGCTTTTCAAAAGGCACAATCGTTGCATTGCCGTAAGGGACGGCTATGCCGGCTCCCACATGAAATGCAATGGAATTGCGGTTGTCTATAACGATATTCTTGGCAAAATCGAAATCCCCTTTGACATATTGTGCGAATGGGATACTCAGCAATGAATACTCCCCGTCTTCATTCTTCTTCATGTTTGTCATTCTGGCAAAAGCATACAGAAGATTACCGGCAGACTCAAAATTAAAGCGAATAGAATATGAGTTGCCGATGATTGCATTATTCATCAGGGCTTGTCCTGCGCTATTGTATGTATAGCTGTATCCTGTGCGGACAATCAGGCGGTCGTCGTAGTTGTATTTTAAAATATAGTTCTGTTCGTTATTCAAATATTTGTCGCGGAACTCCTGCGAAATGGAAGGCATATACAGGTAGTTGATATCCAGCAAATCAATGCGATGCTGAGCACGCTGACGTTGCAATCCCCATTTGTAACTCCAATTGGCAGAAGCAATGATGCGTGAAAACTCCGGACGTATCTGATAATTATACTGTACGCCAAATTCCGTAGTAGCACGTATCTTCCTCCGGATGTCGTTGGAAAGAAACGGAAAGAGAAACCGCGGAAAGTTGATTGTTGCTTCCGCTCCTAATTCCGTATAGTCCTCGTGGTTATATCCGCCTTGCAAACCAGATACCGCTTCGTAAGCCCCCCGCAGCTTTATCATAAAAGTCTCGGAACCCTTGAACATATTCCGGTTCTGAAATGACACGGATGCGGCAGCTCCCAAATCTCCTGCGGAGTTGGTTCCTTCCAATTCAAATGATACGGACTGGTATTTGCTCTTTGTCAGCATTACGTAGGCATTCAATTTGGCTGTATCGCCTACCTGCGTTTCAAAGAAACGGATATTGGTATATTTCAATGCCTGCAAACGTCCGAAATTGGAATAGGTACGTTGCACATCCGGTTCGTTGTACAAACTGCCCGGCACAATACTCAGATTATTGGTCAGCACCTTCGGGCGCAAATAAAGTTTATCCTTATAATATATGGGAAAACCCTTGTAATGTACGGAGTCGTTGATTTCTATGCTGCTCAAAGCAGATGATTCCAACACATTATAATCCGTTATAAAATTTACCTTGTTGATGTAGTACTGCCGATGATTTTGCGGGCTATCGTCATTGTGCTGCCGAAAAGGCGCCAGATGCATGGTTACATCCACCTGGTAGGTATTCCTCACCGTATCTGCCGTGTAAGAAATATATTCCTTATTGAATTTATAATATCCGTTACGAAGAAGATTGTCCGTAATGCGCTGACGTTCTGCATCCAAACGGTTTACATCGAAATACATTCCTTCCGTCAGATAAGTACCTGCCGAATCCTGCCGCATATATTCCCTGATTTTCCCGTCTCTGATATCGTATTTAAGAGAACGAATCTTATAAGGTTTTCCACTGGACACCTTATAGGTCAGCTTCAGCTTCTTCTTCTTTATTTGTATAACCGGCTCTACGGTGGCGCTCATATAGCCCATATTTTGTACGGCTTTTTTCATTTCTTCACCGGAGCGCTTCGTTTCTTCTTCCTTATAGATGACCGGAGCGTCCCCTATGCGCCGCAAAGTACGGTTTATCCAACGTGCAGAGTCTCTGCCCGACCAGTTATAGACATACAACTGTGTCTTTATCAGGCTGAACCATTTGGCATTCGGATTCTGGCGGACATACATCGATAGGCCTGAAGGCTTGATTTCCCTGTTGTCCGTCTGTATGCGCACCTCGTCCAACAAATATGAACCTTCCGGCACATATTTCGTGGCAGAACATGAAGCGAATAAGAGTACGGCGGTAGCAAATAGTGCGTAGCGAAAGCCTTTCTTCATACTAAGTTATTAATTGCGCATAAAATACTGCAAATATAGAAATAATCATGTACTTTTGCCAAATAAAACCGAACAACTTATGGCACTGAGCAAGAATCGCATTAAATATATCCGTTCACTGGAATTGAAAAAGAATCGCAAAGCCGATAAAGTATTCCTGGCAGAAGGCCCGAAACTGGTAGGAGATTTGCTGGGGCACTTCCGTTGCCGCTTCCTGATTGCAACTTCCGAATGGCTTTCCGCCCACAGGCATTTGGCTGTGGAAGATGTGACCGAAGTTTCCGAAGAGGAACTTTCGCGCGCCAGCCTGCTGAAAACTCCCCAACAGGTACTCGCCGTGTTCGAACAGCCGGACGAATCTGTGGATGTTTCCGTCATAAGCCGCTCCCTTTGCCTGGCATTGGACGATGTGCAGGACCCCGGCAATTTGGGAACAATCATCCGCCTTGCCGACTGGTTTGGAATCGAACATATCTTCTGTTCGCCCAACACGGTGGATGTCTACAATCCTAAAACCGTACAGGCTACCATGGGCGGCATCGCACGGGTGAAACTGCATTATATTTCCCTGCCCGAACTTATTGCTTCACTGGAAGACATACCGGTATACGGCACTTTCCTGGACGGAGAAAACATGTATACACAACCGCTTTCGGCGTACGGACTGATAGTAATGGGGAATGAGGGCAACGGCATAGGAGATGAAGTGAAACGGCTCATCAACCGGAAACTGTACATTCCCAATTATCCGGCAGAACGCGAAACTTCCGAATCTTTGAATGTTGCCATTGCTACCGCAGTAGTTTGTGCCGAGTTCCGGCGGCAGGCAGCAATGTTGCAGTGTCAAAATTAGGGAAATAGACAGGCATTAGTCCGCAACTTCCGTCAATAAAGGATGGCGGAGTTATTAATAAATTCCGAGAAGCGTTTGTCAAGGAGAAAATTGTGTCAGGTTCTTTCAACTCGTTTTGCGTTAAAAGAACGATTGCTCCCGGCAGCCATTCCACATTTTCTATCTCTTCGGTCAATGGAAATAAACGTACAACTATCCCCTCTTCCGTCTCTATCGCATATTGTTTTTGTTCGGCACGCGCTGC
>ERZ650306.1500-NODE-1500-length-13034-cov-12.188612_pt1 | contig 13034 bp, 13 predicted proteins | sample MGYA00376242_ERZ650306 | MGnify/ENA primary metagenome ERZ650306 (study PRJEB26733, sample SAMN07839244) | wastewater metagenome | biome: urban; feature: wastewater treatment plant; material: waste water | place: USA: North Carolina | collected 2016-03-31 ...
GAACATATAATCTACAATGCGTTCTTTGTAGAGTTCGCTCATATCAATCACCTGAAAAGGAATTCCGAGTTTTTTGGCCACTAAAAGAGCATCATTGCTGTCCTCAATCCAAGGACATTCGTCTTCTAAAGTTACGGAAGCATCGTTCCAATTTCGCATAAAAAGCCCGATAACTTCGTGACCTTGTTTTTGCAATAAATAAGCGGCAACACTAGAATCTACACCGCCAGAAAGTCCTACTACTATTTTCATTTTTTTCAATTTTACGAGACTCTTCACGGGAGCCCTTAGTTTTGATGCAGCAAAATTACAACAATAATTTTATAAATTTTTAGAAGCAAGACATTTAGAAATTCTATCACACGCAGTCCCGCTGTACGCACTCGCTTTTTTAAAATTTTCTCCCAACCTCAACCCTTTCTGCGTTTTTAACGCAAAAAGGGTTCTCCTTCCAAAGAAAATTTTAAAAAGAGCTCAAACAATGCTTCCATCGGGGCTATAAACTGGCTTATTTTTTGTTTCCACTTTCAGAACTTTGGCATTTTTTATACATTTACAAAGAAATTGATATTCAAAAAAACAAAAACAGATGAAAAAAATTATTCTTTCTTTACTCATCACCACATCTATTGCTCTCTCTGCACAGATTGGTGGTTCTACACAAATTGGCAATTCTAAATGGACTTTCGGAGGAAACGCTGGCATTTCTGGCGGTTTCGGTAGCAATTCTGGCTTCGGAATTTCTGTAGCGCCAAGAGTAGGTTACAAAATTTCAGAAAATGTAGAAGCAGGAATTTCTGCGGGATTTAACTTCTTAAACACAGATTACTACTCTTCTACTCTCTTCGGAATTGGACCCTTTGCCAATTACTATTTCGGGAGAAATTTTTATCTAAGCGGACAATTTCAGGAATACATTATCAACCAAAAAGATAAAACTACAGGACAAAGACACGGTTTTGATGAAGCTGCACTTTATTTAGGAGGCGGTTATATGACCCGAGTTGGCAACAATGCTTATATGCAATTAGGCGCTATGTACAACGTACTTTGGAAAGAAAATAACAGTATTTTCAGCAGTGGTTTTGCGCCACAAATTGGAGTGGTTTTTGGGTTGTAATTTTTGTTAAAAATAATATTTTAATGTTAAAACTATAGACAATGAAAAAAATGTTTCTTGTATTACTTTTTAGCTTTAGTATAAATTTAATCTACTCACAGAATAATTTTATAATAATTCCGCCTAAAGACTGGAAAGAATTTCAAAAATCCGACATTATAAATAGTATAAACAATAAATACATTTTGCCCGAAAAAACAAAGCAAGACATCATTAAAAATAATCAGTCTGTACAAATTTCAAGATTTGGTGCTTCGTCTAAAAAAGGAACTTATTCTCCAAATATTCAAGTTCTATTAAGACCTAACGCTACCAAATCTTTTTCAGATTTCAAAAAATCATTAGAAATTAGCATCAGAGGATTTTCAAATTCTATTGAGGATTTTCAAATTACTGATGATTTTAAAGAGGTAAAAATTGGAGGAAAAGATGGGCTTATAACTAAATTTGAAGGAAATCTAAAAACAAATAATGGCGAAAAAGTATTTTTTAGAAGCATATTAATTGCAATTCCTGACAATAATACTTTTTATCAAATAACTTTAAATGATACAAACATTGATTCTTATGAAGAAGAATTTAAAAAAGTAATTAGTTCTATCGAAATAAACTAAAAAAAACCTCCGAAAATTCGGAGGTTTCTATTTTTAAGCTTTTTCTTTAGATTTCTTAGAAGTTTCTCCTTCTAGAGCATCTTTGGCTTCGTTTAGTTTTAGAACGACTTCTTCGCCTTCTGTAAACTGTTTATTGACCAACATTTCTGCCAAAAGGTCTTCTATGTATTTTTGGATGGCTCGTTTTAGAGGTCTAGCTCCGAAATCTTTGTCCCAACCTTTTTCTGCAATGAAATCTTTGGCGTCATCTGTTAATTGAATGCTGTAATTTAGTTTTTCTAAACGTTTGTATAGTTTGTTTAATTCTAAATCTATAATCTTTTTAATGTCTTCTTTTTCAAGAGCATTAAAGATAATAATATCATCTATTCTGTTCAAAAATTCTGGTGAAAATGCTTTTTTAAGGGCGCTTTCTATGGTTGCTCTGGCTCTTGCATCTGTATTAGATTTTTTAGCAGAAGTACCAAAACCTACTCCATCTCCGAAATCTTTCAAGTCTCTAGTTCCGATGTTAGAAGTTAAAATGATAATGGTATTTCTAAAATCTACTTTTCTACCAAGAGAATCGGTAACGTGACCTTCGTCTAAAATTTGTAACAAAATATTGAAAACATCTGGATGCGCTTTTTCTATCTCGTCTAGAAGAATTACGGCGTACGGTTTTCTTCTTACGGCTTCGGTTAATTGCCCGCCTTCTTCATAACCTACATATCCTGGAGGCGCTCCTACCAATCTAGAAACGGCAAATTTTTCCATATATTCGCTCATATCTATTCTGATTAAAGCATCATCAGAATCAAATAATTCACGAGCCATTACTTTTGCCAGTTCAGTTTTACCAACACCTGTAGTTCCTAAGAAAATAAACGTACCGATTGGTCTATTAGGATCTTTAAGACCTGCTCTATTTCTTTGGATGGCTTTTACTACTTTTTTTACAGCATCTTCTTGCCCGATTACTTTTCCGTTGAGCAAATTATCCATATTGGCTAATTTGTCCATTTCGTTTTTGCCAACTTTGGTTACCGGAACTCCACTCATCATAGAAACCACCTCAGCTACATTTTCTTCGGTTACTTGTTCCTTTTTCTCTTTTACTTCTTTGTCCCATTTTTCTTGGGCTACAGAAAGTTCCATTTGTAACTGCTCTTCTTCATCTTTTAGTTTTCTGGCTTCTAAATAATCCTGAGCTTTTACTGCTTTTTGTTTCAGTTCCTTAATTTCTTCAATTTTAGCTTCGTGCTCTATAATTTCGGTAGGCACTTTCATATTTTTGATATATACTCTAGAGCCAGCTTCGTCCATCGCATCTATTGCTTTGTCTGGTAAAAATCTGTCTGTAATATATCTAGAAGTAAGGTTTACACACGCTGCAATAGCTTCGTCTGTATAAGTTACATTATGATGGTCTTCGTATTTGTCTTTAATTTGATTTAAAATCAAGATGGTTTCTTCAATAGAAGTAGGCTCTACCATTACTTTTTGAAAACGACGTTCTAAAGCTCCATCTTTTTCGATATATTGACGATATTCGTCTAAAGTTGTAGCACCAATGCACTGAATTTCGCCTCTTGCTAAAGCGGGTTTAAACATATTAGAAGCATCGAGACTTCCTGTAGAACTACCTGCGCCTACAATCGTGTGAAGCTCATCTATGAAAAGGATAACATCTCTATTTTTCTCTAGTTCTGTCATTATGGCTTTCATTCTTTCCTCGAACTGACCTCTGTATTTAGTTCCGGCAACTAAACTTGCCAAATCAAGAGTAATTACACGTTTTCCGAAAAGAACTCTAGATACTTTTTTCTGATGAATTCTAAGCGCCAAACCTTCAGCAATGGCTGATTTACCAACGCCTGGTTCACCAATTAATAGTGGATTATTTTTCTTACGTCTTGACAAAATCTGAGAAACCCTTTCAATTTCTTTTTCTCTCCCAATTACAGGATCTAGTTTTCCTTCAGAAGCAAGAGCCGTCAAATCTCTTCCGAAATTATCTAGCGTAGGTGTTTTGCTTTTTCCTGTAGAAATACTACCTGTAGGTTTTTTCATTTGACCGTACTCTTCTCGCTCTTCGTCATCATCATACGCAGAACTTTTTGGGAGTTGCCCAGAATTCTTTAGTAATGCTTGATATTCTTTAGCAACGCTTTCATAATCAACATCATAAGAACCCAAAATACTGGTTGCTGGATCTTCGATTTTATATAGAATACCCAGTAAAAGGTGAACGGTATTAATTTCCGAAGATTTATACTGTCTGCTTTCTAAGTCTGCTCTTTTAAGGGCGTAGTCTGCCAATTTGGTTAATGAAATACTATCCTTTTCTTCTGCAAAAGGATTGGTATTCTGGTTCATATTTTCTATTTTTCTTCTTATCTGAGTAAGATCAGCTTGTAAGTTTTCTAAAATTTCCTTTGCAGAATTATCTGTCTTTATAATTCCTAGCAGGAAATGTTCTGTAGAAAGAAACTCACTTTGCAGTCTCTTTGCCTCACTTTTGCTTAGTTTGAAGACATTATTTAAGCCTTCTGAGAATTTATTTTCCATATTTATTTTCTCATTAATAAGTTGTAGAATAAGACTAAAATCTTATTTACATACCAAAGTTACAAATACTTTACCAAACTATTATTATGACTTAATGACATTCTTTTATAAAAAATAGAGTAAATTTGTTGTCCAAATTTTTATATATGAGCGAAAACTGGTCAGATTATGTAGGTTATGCAGCCTCTGTGTTTGTTATACTTAGCTTTATGCTAAAAGATATTAAAAAAATAAGAATCATTAATCTTATTGGTTGTATTGCTTTTGTAGTTTATGGCATTTTCAGCGGTATGCTGTGGCCTGTGATTATTCCCAATGCTATTCTTTGTGTAATACAAGTTTTTCACTTGATTAAAAAAGACTAAGGTTGCCTTACTTCAGTGTCATTATCCCGCTATACAACAAAGAGTCTTTTATTGAAAAAACTCTTGAATGTGTCTTGAATCAAACTTTTAAAGATTTTGAGATTATTATCGTGAATGACGGTTCTACCGATAATGGTTTAGAGAAAATTAAAAAATTTACGGATAACAGAATAAAAATTTTTCAACAAGAAAACCAAGGTGTTTCTGTTGCCAGAAATAAAGGTATGGAAATGGCTGAAGGAGAATATTTTTGTTTTTTGGATGCAGATGATGAGTGGAAGAATGATTGCTTAGAAAATTTCTATAAAGCTATTGTTAGATTTAGTGATTACCTTGTTTTTTCTGCGGCTATTGAAATAGAAACCGAAAAAAAAACAATCCCTGCGCAATATGCTCTTACTAATTTTATTAATGATTGCTATTTCATTGAGAATTTTTTTAAAGCAAGTACTAAATTTTCCATAATTTGGACTTCTTGCGCTGCTTTCCATAGGAGCGTTTTTAAGTTGAGTGGCAATTTTGATCCTTCTATTAAAAGCGGACAAGACTTAGATCTTTGGATTAGAATAGGTTCGATATATGAAGTTGTTTTTATCAATAAAATATTGGCAAAATATGTTTTTGACGGAAAAAGCTTATCCAGAAACATCTTATATAAAAAAAGCAGCAAAATAAAATACAGTAAATTCAAAGCTTTAGAAGAAACACATCCAGAAATAAAAGTATTCTTGGATCTTAACAGATATTCAGAAATAATTACTAGTAAACTTACGGGTAATTATGATTTGGCTAAAAAGCTTAAAAAAGACGTTAAAATAAAAAATTTGACTCCAAAGAAAATTTTTTTAATGACCTGTCCTGTTTTTGTTTTAAAGTTTTTTATTAGGATTCAGCCAATTTTAATAAAGTATGGTCTAAGAAATACTTTTTACAAATAAAATTCAAATTCTCAATCATTTCCTATTTAGCATTTTGATAAAAGCTTTTTTTCCTCCTATTGATTTCTTAAAAAGCCTCACAGTATCTGTAATTTTAACTTTTTTTTGTTTCAAATCAAAAAATAATTTTATTAGAATCCATAATAAATATTTTTTTTCAAAAATTCTGTAAAAAATAGCTCCCGAACTATAATAAATTTGTTCTATTGGTGTTTTAAATCCGGTGGTGAGATGGTTATGAGATAATATTAGCTGGGGGAAATACCCTATTTTATATTTATTGTTCTTAAGATCTGATAAAAAAACAATTTCTTCTCCCATTAAAAAAGGGGCATTTTTTCCAAATTTATCATCAAAATAAAAAGTATTATATACCAATTCTTTTTTGAGTGCTACTTCTACAGATGAGGTGTTCAATAATCTTAACCAATTTACATCATTTGAAATTCTAGACAGATAATTTTTTGCTGGTTTGCCGTAAATCTCATATTGGAAACAAATAACATCTGCAGAAACAGAATTAAATCCCTCTAAAATAGACTCTATAAAATTTTCTTTATAAACAATGTCATCATCGGCAATTAGTAGTATTTCTTTTGACGCATTTTTAAGAGCCACGTTTCTACTATTTGAGAGTCCTATTTCTCTTGAATTTATAATTTTTATATTATGGTAATTAGAAACTAATTGGTCTGTTCTGGTCTGGTTAACAATTAATATAGATATCCTTTTCCAGGTCTCGTTCGGAAACATTTTAAAAAGAAAAGCCAAGCTCTTCTGGTTTATCGTAGAAACTAGAATCTCAATATCATCTACACTATACTTCATATATAAATTACTTTATATCTTTGTCAAAGATAAAATTTATAAATAATAATGAATATACTTTTATTAGGTGAATATAGCAGATTGCATAATTCATTAAAAGAAGGTTTGGTTTCTCTTGGTCATAATGTAATATTAGCAGCAGGAAAAGACCGTTTTAAGAACTTTCCTAATGATATCTGTTTTGAGCCAAAACTAACCCAAATAAAAGTAATCTACTATATTCATAAGCTCTTGGTTAAACTTAGAATTATAAATATACAAAAACTAGAAACAGCTCTTCGCTTTTACTTTTTTATTATTAATGAAAAAAAATATGACCACATTCAGTTTATCAATTCTGATTTTTTAAAAACATATCCTTTTTTGAGTAGATATTTATATAAAATAGCCTTTAAAAAAAGTGATACCAGAAGTCTTTTAGTATGTGGAGACGAGACACCCATTGTAAAGTTTCAATTAAAAGAAAAAAATTTTTATAGTGTACATACTCCATATTTAGAAGACAAAAAACTTAAAAACATCTATAGTTTTTCATTAAAATATCAAAAAAAATGTTACGAAAAAACCTTCAATATGTTGTTGAAGCACTGCCAGACTTTAATTACATCTGATCTAGATTATGAAATACCAATGAAAAAAATGGGATACAGCACAAATTTTATTCCCAACCCTATTAATACAGATAAAATAACTGTGGAAAATTCTCATTGTGGAGATAAAATAATTATTTTTTTAGGGGTTAACAAGCTGAATCATATCAAAAAAGGAATTCCTTTTTTTTTGAAGGCGTTAGAATTAATTGAAAACAAGTACTATGACAAAGTAGAAGTTATTATTACTGAAAACATTCCTTATACCGAATATATTACGCTGTATAACAATGCTCATATTCTTCTAGATCAAGTTTATTCTTATGACCAAGGATATAACGCCTTGGAAGCCATGGCAAAAGGTAAAGTTGTTTTTACTGGAGCAGAGGAGGAATGGCGAGATTATTACAATATCAAAGAAAATAAAGTAGTAATTAATGCTAAGCCAAACGTAGAAAATATCTACAAAAATCTAGAGTTTTTAATTAAAAACCCTGAAAAACTAACTGAAATAGGCAATAGTGCAAGATTATTTATAGAAATGCATCATAATTATATTGATATAGCCCAAAAATATATAGATGCTTGGACTCAAAATACTATTGAGCCAAAAATATTTTAAAATCATCAAAATCTCTGATGTAATCATCTTCTCTGAAAACCTCTGACGCAAGAACTAAACATACCGCCCCCGAAGAAAAATTTTTCAACTCTCTCCAAGTTTTATTTTTGATTAACAGTCCTTCATAAGGTTTGTTTAATGTAACTTTAGTTTCAATTTTACCATCATTTAAAATTACATCAAAACTACCAGAAATAGCGACTAAAAATTGTTGTAAAATTTTATGAGCATGCCCTCCCCTTTCTGCTCCAGCAGGAACATCGTATAGATAATAAACTCTTTTTATTTCAAAAGGAATCGTATCTTTTTCAATTACCGAAAGATTACCTCTTCTGTCTTCTATTTTGGGCAAATCTATTAATTTCATTTTTAATCATAAGATATTAATCTCATTTTTTTATATTCAATACTGCTTAGTCTAATTTTATCAAAGATATCCATGTTTTTTTTAAACAAAAGAAATATTTTTTTATATCAAAAAAAATTATTTATTATACCTATATGCTAAGTATGTAACTGTAAAATATATCATTAATGAACCTATCAATGAATAATATACTCCATCTAACTTAAGGTACTCTATAAAGATATAAGAACCTAAACAATAGCTACCCAAAGATATTATTTCAAATAAAATAAATTGCCATATTTTTTTTTTGGCAATCAACAAATATCCAAAAATTAAACTTAATGATTTTACAAAATCTGCAATAAGTTGTAAATAAAAATAATCTCTTAATATTAAAAAATCTTCTGTATAAATAAGTAAAATTACAACTTTCTGAAGTACAAAACACAATAGCAAACCTAAAAACACAATAGGAATAAATTTTCTGTAATATTCTGCAATAATGGCTTTATATTCTGAAAATATTTCTGTTTTAGACAATTTTGGGTAAAAATATAAGTTACAAATTGAGGATACAAATGTCATATAAAATACGGAAATTCTGACAATTGAACTCCAAACCCCTGCTTCATCTGCGCTTAAATTAGATTGTACCAAATATCTTATGAAAATAAATGAAAGGGGGGTTAGGGCTCCACTCACTAAATTCATTAATGAAAAAACTAATAATCCTTTTATAACTGAAAAATTAACATAATGAATAGAAATTAAGTTAAAAAAAACTACTTTTTTGTGAATGATAAATAAACTTATTATCATTAAAATAATTGGCACTACAATTAATTGAATCATGGCTCCAATTAAATGATAATTGATAATAAGATAAAAAGACAAAATAATGTTTAGCACATACCCAATGCTGTTAATCAATATAACAAATTTGTGCCCTTGCTTTCCTTGTAAATAATTAAGTAATAAAAATTGTAAATTGGCAAAGGGAGATAATAACGCATAAGCTATCACCAAAAACCCAAACGATTGATTTCCAAATATATAAAACTTAACATAGTTAATATTTAATATTATTAAAAAAATAAAAATAAAACTTGTTACGAGAAGCAGAAAAAATATAGTAGAAATAACTTTTTGGTCTTGTTTTATAGAATGAGATGTAGCAGAATATTTTACTATTCCATTTTGCAACCCAAATTGACTAAAAGAATCTGAAATTGAAGTGAAATTTCTGAAATTTTCTAGGGTATTTATTCCTTGTAACCCAAGATAAATTGAAGAAAGCTTAGTAGAAACCAATCCCATAATAATTTTAAGTACAATACTTATACTATTAAATCCTAAGACTTTATAAAATGAGTCTTTAAAAAACTTAATATTCATTGATAATACTTATTATAAAACTCACTTCCTCTTCTGTAAGCATCTGATGGCAAGGTAAACTTATAATTTCTCTATGTATCTGTTCTGAAACAGGGAAGCTCTGCTGCGAAAACTCTTTCATACAATCTTGCTGATGTGGTGGAATTGGGTAATGTATCACGGTATAAATTTGGTTTTGAAGAAGATAATCCTGAAAATGCTCTCTATCTCTTACTCTTACCCCAAAAATATGAAATACATGATTTTCACTTTTATCCCAAAACGGAAGCACCAAGTGTTTATTCTTTATTTCATTGATATATCTTTCTGCAATTTTTCTTCTTTTCTGGTTATCTTTATCAAGGTTTTTTAATTTTTCTGTAAGGATGCTCGCCTGAATTTCATCAAGCCTAGAATTTACTCCTTTGTAGATATTTTTGTATTTCTCTTCAGATCCATAATTTCTAAGGGCTTTTATACAATTGGCTAACTCATCGTCATTGGTGGTTACAGCTCCCCCATCTCCTAGGCATCCTAAATTTTTGCCAGGGTAAAAACTAAAACCAGCAGCGTGACCAATTGCTCCTGCTTTTTTCAAGCCTTCTTTTGCTCCATGCGCTTGTGCTGCATCTTCTACCATCAGAAGTCCATACTCATCAGAAAAACTTCTTATCTCTTGGCCATCAGTTATTTGACCATAAAGATGTACCGATAAAATTCCTTTAGTTTTAGATTCCAATGCCTTTTTTACAGATTGAACGTCCAGATTATAATTTTCTAGATTTACATCTACTAATTTGGGTACTAATCCTGCCTCTATAATTGCAAGAATACTCGCAATGTATGTATTAGCCGGCACTAGTATTTGGTCTCCTTTCTTCAGTTTACCAAGTTCTATATAAGCTCTAAATATTAACACTAGGGCATCTAACCCATTTGCTACCCCTATTGCATGCTTCGTACCACAATAAGATGCAAACTTACTTTCGAACAGTTGCACTTCTTCACCCAAAATATACCATCCTCTAGTGAGTAAATTTTTCGTTTTTTCTAGAATAATTTCTTCGTAGGGTGCATTCAACTTTTTTAGATCCAGATATTTTATCATCACTTACAAGAAATTTAAACAAAGAAAAAAGATTTCCTCATCATAAAAACATTTTTTCTATTAAACTAAAATTTTTGGTAGATATTTTATAAAAATCCTGAGACACACCTCTAGCTCCGAAACCCTCCTTCCAATAAAGTAATCCCATATTGGTTTTTCTGCCATTTTCTTCGTTTGAAATTCCAAAATCAAAATAATCATAATCCTTGAAATCCTCTTTAATCAATTTGTAAAAAAGAAAATCTAAGACTTTTTTTTCTCGAAATTTTGATTTAACAGAAATATATTGACAATGAACTACATTTTTATCAATAAATAAAACCGTTCCTCCCACCATTTCATTTCCCGAATAAACAGTGTATAAATGAATATTATCTCTAAATTTTGAAGACAAATAAAAAATTTCTTCTAAATTATGAACAGGTAAAACGTGATGATAAAAATCAAGTTCAGGAACAAGAATTTCTTTCCAAAACACATCCCATTCTTCACTTTTTCTATAAATAAAACCTTGTTTGTCAACATTTTTGGCGTATCTAACCACCGTTTTAGAAAAAACAAATTGCTCTTTTAGGTTAATCACAGAACACATATCTCTTCTATACAGCTCAGCTTCTGTCACAAAAGCCAAATACTTCCACTCATCACTTGGGTAAGAATGATAAAAATAAGGCACTTCTTTCCAATTCAAAAAATGGATTCCTTCTTGAAATAGAAACTTTAAAATCTCTGAAAAAACCTCGAAAAAGACAGTCAATCTCAGGTCTTTTTTTATAATAATTCCTCCATAAGTTAATCCTAAATGAGAGTACACCTCATCACCTATTCTGTGAGCGGGCATAATAGCAATAAGTTTGTTTTTTTCATTGTAAATCATTAAAGAAAAATCTTGAAACTTATGCTTATGATAGTCCATAAAATTTCTATCAAAAAGAAAAGTGCCATTTTTAGATTCGGAAACCAATTTATTCCAAGCCTCAAAATCAGTTTCATTATAAGTCCGAATTGTAATTTTTCTCATTATTAATCAAATATCTGCCCATTTTATCTAAAAACAAATATACAATATTTAAACTGCTTCATCTATAAATTATACTTTGTTTAATGCTATTCAATATAAAACTTTTACTAATTTTGCTCAATGACTATTCAAGAAAAACAACAAGAAATTATAGAAGAATTCGAGTTTCTGGACGATTGGGAGCAGAAATACGAATACATTATAGACTTGGGAAAAGAACTGAAAGGTTTGCCTGAAGAGAAAAAAACGGAAGAAAATCTGATTAAAGGTTGCCAATCCAAAGTTTGGTTAGACGCCGAATTCAGGGACGGAAAACTCTTCTTCAATGCAGACTCTGACGGAATTTTACCGAAAGGAATTGTTTCTCTTTTGGTGAGAATTTACAGCGGTCATTCTACCCAAGAAATTTTGGATTCTGACTTTGATTTTATCTCAAAAATCGGTTTGCAAGAATTTTTATCGCCTTCTAGAGCCAATGGTTTAATGGCGATGACGAAACAAATTAAGTTTTACGCGGTTGCATTTCAGTTAAAATCGTGAAAAAAATCTTAGCATATCGTTTTTCCGCTTTTGGAGATGTGGCGATGATTGTGCCTGTTCTCAAAGAATTTTTGGCTCAAAATCCTGATACAGAAATTGTTTTCGTTTCCAGAAAAAACTTTGCCGATTTATTCGATGGAGTAGAACGATTGACTTTTCGTGGCGTAAATCTAGATGATTACAAAGGTGTTTTTGGGCTCAGAAAATTGACAAAAGAACTCAATAAAGAATATAATCCGAAGTATGTTGCAGATTTGCATGATGTTCTTCGTTCAAAAATTTTAACGATTTTATTCAAACTTCGTAGGAAAAAAACGGCAACACTAGACAAAGGAAGAACCGAAAAAAAACAATTAACCAGAAAGGAAAATAAAATTAAAAAACCTCTGAAACCAACTACAGAACGTTACGCAGATGTTTTTAGGAAATTAGGTTTTACGCTGAAACTTTCTCATCAATTATTCCCAAAATCTCAACAAAAATCTGGAATTGGTTTTGCGCCTTTTGCACAACACGAAGGAAAAATGCTTCCGATTGAAAAATCTTTAGATTTGGTAAAAGTTTTATCTCAAAAAAATCAAGTTTATCTTTTTGGTGGAGGAAAAAAAGAAGTGGAAGTTTTATCAAAATGGGAGCAAGAGTTAGACAATGTAACTTCTCTCGCTGGTAAACTTTCTCTTAAAGAAGAACTCAAAAAAATAGCTGAATTAGAAGTAATGATTTCTATGGATTCGGCAAATATGCATTTGGCAAGTTTGGTGGGAACTAGAGTTGTTTCGGTTTGGGGAGCTACGCATTATTTTGCAGGATTTTTAGGTTACGGACAATCTGAAAACGATATTGTAGAAATTAAAAATTTAGAATGCAGGCCTTGTTCTGTCTTTGGGAATAAACCTTGTTACAGAGGAGATTACGCGTGTCTTAACCAAATAGAAATTTCAGAAATTCTGAAGAAAACTGAGTAAAAAATGAAGATTTCGGTTTGTATTCCTGTTTATAATTTTGATGTTAGAGA
>ERZ650306.1505-NODE-1505-length-13007-cov-30.408508_pt1 | contig 13007 bp, 9 predicted proteins | sample MGYA00376242_ERZ650306 | MGnify/ENA primary metagenome ERZ650306 (study PRJEB26733, sample SAMN07839244) | wastewater metagenome | biome: urban; feature: wastewater treatment plant; material: waste water | place: USA: North Carolina | collected 2016-03-31 ...
TGCTGTTCCAGCGGCCCTTGGTGATGCCGATGGTGAACATGATGAAGAAGGAGTACAGGCCGCACTTCTCGACGATCACGCCGTGCTCGGCCAGATACTTGGTGACGATGGCCGCCGGGATGCCGCGCTCGGCGAACTCGCCGTCCACGTCGAGGCCCGGGGTGATGATCGTGGCCTTGATCGGGTCGAGCATGTTGAAGCCTTCGGCCAGGTTGCCGAAGCCGTGCCACCGGTCGCCGGGCTTGAGCATCCAGGCTTCGCGCTCTTCGATGCCTTCTTCCGACAGGTCGTCCGGGCCCCACACCTTGAACCACCAGTCGGCGCCCCACTCTTCATCCACCTTGCGCATGGCGCGGCGGAAGTCGAGGGCTTCGGCGATGGACTCCTCGACCAGCGCGGTGCCGCCGGGCTCTTCCATCATCGCCGCGGCCACGTCGCAGGACGCGATGATCGCGTACTGGGGGCTGGTGGAGGTGTGCATGAGGTAAGCCTCGTTGAACACGTCCCGGTCAAGGTGGCTGTTCTCGGCGTCCTGCACGAGGATCTGGGAGGCCTGCGACAGGCCCGCCAGCAGCTTGTGGGTCGATTGGGTCGAGAAGATCATCGACTCCTTGCAGCGCGGGCGATCGGCGCCGATGGCGTGGTAGTCGCCATAGAAATCGTGGAAGGCCGCGTGGGGCAGCCAGGCTTCGTCGAAGTGCAGGGTGTCGATCTTGCCGTCCAGCTCGTCCTTGATGGCCTCGACGTTGTAGAGCACGCCGTCGTAGGTGGACTGGGTGATGGTGAGCACCCGCGGCTTGGCGGTCTTGTCGGCGATGAAGGGGTTGGCATCGATCTTCTTCTGGATGCTTTCCCAGTCGAACTCGGAGCGCGGGATCGGGCCGATGATGCCGAAGTTGTTGCGGGTAGGCATCAGGAAGACCGGGATCGCGCCGGTCATCATGATCGCGTGGAGCACCGACTTGTGGCAGTTGCGGTCCACCACCACGATGTCACCCGGCGCCACGGTGGAGTGCCAGACGATCTTGTTGGACGTGGAGGTGCCGTTGGTGACGAAGTACAGGTGATCGCAGTTGAAGATGCGCGCGGCGTTGCGCTCGGAAGCCGCCACCGGGCCGGTGTGGTCGAGCAGCTGGCCGAGTTCTTCCACCGCGTTGCACACGTCGGCGCGCAGCATGTTCTCGCCGAAGAACTGGTGGAACATCTGGCCGACGGGCGACTTGAGGAAGGCCACACCGCCGGAGTGACCCGGGCAGTGCCACGAGTACGAGCCATCCGACGCGTAGTGGGTGAGCGCGCGGAAGAATGGCGGCGGCAGGGATTCGAGGTAGGCCTTGGCTTCGCGCACCACGTTGCGGGCGATGAACTCCGGCGTGTCCTCGTACATGTGGATGAAGCCGTGGAGCTCGCGCAGCACGTCGTTGGGGATGTGGCGCGAGGTGCGGGTCTCGCCGTGCAGGAAGATCGGGATGTCGGCGTTGCGCATCCGGATCTCGCTCACGAAGGCGCGCAGATCGGCGATGGCCTTTTCGGCCGCCTCGGGCGAGGAAAACTCTTCGTCGTCGATCGACAGGATGAAGGCCGAGCCGCGGCTCTGCTGCTGGGCGAAGGACGACATGTCGCCGTAGCTGGTGACGCCCAGCACCTGCAGGCCTTCCTTCTCGATGGCTTCCGCCAGGGCGCGGATGCCCAGCCCGGACGTGTTTTCCGAACGGAAGTCCTCGTCGATGACGATGACCGGAAAATTGAAGCGCATGCTCGACTCCTCGGTGCCCGGTTTGAGCCCGGGCAGATCAACAAAAAGTTTTGGGCGGACCCGCGTGCCTGCGCATGGTCCGCCCGATGTTCAAAGTGTAGCTGACAAGTATTTCAGATTTTCGGCAGGGTGACGCCAGTCTGACCCAGATATTTACCGCCGCGATCCTTGTAGGAGGTGGCGCAGGTTTCGTCAGACTCGAAGAACAGCATCTGGGCCACGCCTTCGTTGGCGTAAATCTTGGCCGGCAGCGGCGTGGTGTTGGAGAACTCCAGCGTCACGTGGCCTTCCCACTCGGGCTCGAGGGGCGTCACATTGACGATGATCCCGCAGCGCGCGTAGGTGGATTTGCCCAGGCACACAGTGAGCACGCTGCGCGGGATGCGGAAGTATTCAACCGTGCGGGCCAGCGCGAAGGAGTTCGGCGGGATGATGCACACGTCACCGGTGAAATCCACGAAGTTGCGCTCGTCGAAGTTTTTCGGATCGACGATCGTGGAGTTGATGTTGGTGAAGATCTTGAATTCGTTGGCCACGCGAACATCGTAGCCGTAGCTCGAGGTGCCGTAGGAGACGATCTTGCCGCCTTCGTTCTGGCGCACCAGCTCGGGGGCAAAGGGTTCGATCATCTTCGCATCGCCTTCCGCCATGCGGCGAATCCACTTGTCCGACTTGATGCTCACGCTGGCTGTCCCTGCACAAAAATGCGCATTCTACATCCACGCGCACGAAATTTCGGCCAAATGCGTGACGGCGGCCATCAGACCGCCGTCACCCCGAAAGCCCCCGGAAGAAACGCCCGCCCAATTGGGCTACTTGTCCTTCGGCTCGTCGTCCTTCACCACGTCGTAGATGCCCTTGCCGACCTTGAAGGGCACCTTCACGACTTCGACGCCCACATCCACGGCGGTACCGACCACGGTACCCACCACACAGCCGGACAGGCTGGCGGCAAGCGCCGCCACCAGGGCGACGCGCATCACGACATTGAATTTGTTCACGTATTCTGCACCACGATGTTCGGGAACTTGTGGCTCATGTCCTTCGCCCGTTCGGCGATGGTGATGGCCACCTTGCGGGCGATGCCCTTGTAGATTTCGGCCACCCGGCCATTCGGGTCGGCCACCACGGTCGGCACGCCGCTGTCCACTTCCTGACGGATCTGGATGTCCAGCGGCAGCGCGCCCAGGAAGGGCACGCCGTAATCCTTGCACATGGTTTCGCCACCACCGGTGCCGAAGATGTGCTCCTCGTGCCCGCACTTCGAGCAGATGTGGATGCTCATGTTTTCCACGATGCCGATGATGGGCACGCCGACCTTCTCGAACATCTTGAGGCCCTTGCGGGCGTCGAGCAAGGCAATATCCTGGGGCGTCGTGACGATTACCGCACCGGTCACCGGCACGGTCTGGGAGAGCGTCAGCTGGATGTCGCCGGTGCCCGGCGGCATGTCGATCACGAGGTAATCCAGATCGCGCCAGTTGGTTTCCTTCAGGAGCTGGTTGAGGGCCTGGGTGGCCATCGGGCCGCGCCACACCATCGGGGTCTCCACATCCACCAGGAAGCCGATGGACATCACCTGCAGGCCGTGGGCCTCGAGGGGCTCCATGGTCTTGCCATCGTGGGATTCGGGGCGCTCGCCGCCGATACCCAGCATCTGGGGCTGCGACGGGCCGTAGATGTCGGCATCGAGCATGCCGACCTTGGCGCCCTCGGCCACCAGCGCCAGGGCCAGATTGACCGCCGTGGTGCTCTTGCCCACGCCGCCCTTGCCGGAGGCCACCGCGATGATGTTCTTCACGCCCGGCAGCAGCTTCACGCCTTGCTGCACCGCGTGGGCCACGATCCGGCTGAACACGTTGGCGCTCACGTTGCCCACGCCCGGCACGGACTTCACCTGGGCGATCACCGCCTGGCGGATGGTGTCGATCTGGGTCTGGGCCGGGTAGCCCAGTTCGATGTCGAAGGACACGTCGGCACCGCTGACGCGCAGGTTCTTCACGGCACGGCTCGAAACGTAATCCTTGCCGGTATTGGGGTCGGCATACTGCCGGAGGCTGTCGAGGACGCTTTGATCGGTGAGGCTCATGGTGTCAGGGGCCGGCGAACGGCGAAAAAAGGAGAACATGGTGCGATGAAAGCAGGAAAGACGCCAGTCGGCGCATCCAAACCCGAGTAATTTACTCCAGTACTTGAGTTTACTTGAAACGCCGCGCCACGGTAAGGGCGCCGACCTGTCTTGCCGCAGGCGCCGGAGCCGGCCGTGGGGCCTCCGCCTTTGCTAAAATGCGGGGTTCACAACAATTATGTTTCAGGCCCGCCCATGAGCTCCCCGCGCAAGATCCTCGTCACCAACGCCCTGCCCTACGCCAACGGCGACATCCACCTCGGCCATCTGGTGGGCTACATCCAGGCCGACATCTGGGTGCGCTACCAGCGCATGCGCGGCAACACGGTGCATTACGTCTGCGCGGACGACACCCACGGCACGCCGGTCATGCTGCGCGCCGAGAAGGAAGGCCTGACGCCCGAACAGCTCATCAACCGCGTGCATGGCGAGCATAGCCGGGATTTCCGCGATTTCGGCGTGGCCTTCGACAACTACCACTCCACCCACAGCGATGAAAACCGCTGGTACGCGGAAGACATCTACACCCGCCTGCGCGACGGCGCCCGCCTCATCGACACCCGCGCCATCGAGCAGTTCTACGACCCGGTGAAGGAGATGTTCCTGCCGGACCGCTTCATCAAGGGCGAGTGCCCCAAGTGCGGCGCGGCCGATCAATACGGCGACAACTGTGAGGCCTGCGGCGCCGCATACGCGCCCACCGAGCTCAAGAACCCGTACTCCGCCGTCTCCGGCGCCAAGCCGGTGCTGAAGACCTCCGAGCACTACTTCTTCCGCCTCTCCGACCCGAAGGCCGTCGAGTTCCTGCGCGACTGGACCCAGGGCACCACGCCCGACGGCTCGCGCCGCCTGCAGCTTGAAGCAGCCAACAAGATGAAGGAGTGGCTCGGTGAAGCCGGTGAGAACAAGCTCTCCGACTGGGACATCTCCCGCGACGCGCCCTATTTCGGCTTCGAGATCCCCGGCGCGCCGGGCAAGTATTTCTATGTGTGGCTGGACGCGCCGATCGGCTACTTCGCCAGCTTCAAGAATCTCGCCGCCCGCAACGCCGACATCGACGTGGCCGCCTTCACCGAGGCTGGCCCGGCTGCCGCCACCGGCACCGAGATGATCCACTTCATCGGCAAGGACATCCTGTACTTCCACGCGCTGTTCTGGCCCGCGATGCTGCACTTCGCCGGCTACCGCACGCCCACCCAGCTGTGCGTGAACGGCTTCCTCACCGTCGATGGCGCCAAGATGAGCAAGAGCCGCGGCACCTTCATCACCGCCCGCAGCTACACCGAACAGAAGCTCAACCCCGAGTGGCTGCGCTACTACTTCGCCGGCAAGTCCAACGGCACGATGGAAGACGTGGATCTCAACCTCGACGACATGATCGCCAAGGTCAATTCCGATCTGGTCGGCAAGTTCGTCAACATCGCCAGCCGCTGCGCCGGGTTCATCGCCAAGCGCTTTGACGGCAAGCTGGTCGGAATGACTCTAGAGGGTTCCGGGGACCCGGACGATGTTTATGACGATGAACTGCTATCTAGCCTGCAACAGAAGGCCGCAGAAATCGGCGCACTGTACGAACAAAGAAACGTCGCTCAGGCAGTTAGAGAAATCATGAGCCTCGCCGACAAGGTGAATAGTTTCGTCAATGAACGGGCACCTTGGGAGTTGGCCAAACAAGAAGGCAAGGAAAACGAGTTGCATATCGTCTGCAGCCTTGCGATCAACTGTTTCCGCATTCTTGCCCTCTACTTGAAGCCAATTCTTCCCAGCACCACGGAACGGATTGAGGCTTTCCTGGGCATTCAGGCAATGAAATGGTCGGATGCGGAAAGTCTCCTGCCTGCCGGCCACACCATCAACGCCTACAGCCACCTCATGACCCGCATCGAGCGCAAGCAGGTGGACGCCCTGCTCGAAGCCAACCGCGAATCCCTCGCCCCCGCCGCCGACACCAAGCCGGCCGCCGAAGCCAAGGCCAAGCACTCCGAGCAGCGCCACGCCCAGCACCAGGCGCACGCCGCCGCCACCGAAGCCGCCAGCGCAAACGAATTCGAGCCCTTCATCTCCATCGACGACTTCGGCAAGGTCGACCTGCGCATCGCCAAGATCGTCTCCGCCGAGCACGTCGAAGGCGCCGCCAAGCTGCTGCGCCTTCAGCTCGACATCGGCGAAGAGAAACCCCGTCAGGTCTTCGCCGGCATCAAGAGCGCCTACGACCCGGCCACCCTGGTCGGCCGCCTCACGGTGATGGTCGCCAACCTGGCCCCGCGCAAGATGAAGTTCGGCATGTCCGAAGGCATGGTGCTGGCTGCCTCCGACACCACCGGCGAAAACCCCGGCCTGTTCATCCTGTCCCCGGACGCCGGCGCCCTGCCTGGCATGCGGGTCAAGTGACTGTCCGGCGTAAGCCGTCTGTCAGCCAACGCTTCTAGATTTTTGAATCCATGCAAGCCAACCGTTCTCCGCTTCCGCGCCTCACCCTGGCCTTCTGGGGCTGGGCGCTGCTCGACCTCATCGGCGTGCTGATCCTCGCCCTCGGCGCCGCCTGGCTGATGGAAGGGCGCGCCTCGATCCTGCCGGGCTTTCCGGCCAGCGCGATTCACGCCTGGGCGTGCGTCCTGATCGGTGGCGCGCTGCTGTTCGTCGCGGCGGTCAAGATGCTGGTGGAGGTCATGCACGCGACCTCCCGCCAGAGCCAGGCCGCCAACGACGCCAAGTTCTCCTGACCCCATGCCCGCCAGGACAACCACGGAGCCTTCCAACGTTATCCTGGCGGCCGCCCGCCGCCCCGACGGCAGCCTGAGCGCCCGCAAGCGCTGGATCATCCAGCACCGCACCGGGCCAGGCTCACCTCCTCCGCAAGCCGCGTCTTCCGACGCATTCCGTCCCACCCCTCAATTGCGGAGGCCCCATGAAGATTTCCTTCCACCCCAAACTCCTCGACGCCCTACCGGGCTACGACAAGGCCCAGCTCGGCCGTGACGTCTCTGCCGGCCTGACCGTCGGCGTCCTCGCCCTGCCCCTGGCCATGGCCTTCGCCATCGCGTCGGGCATGACCCCAACCGCCGGCATCTGGACGGCCATCGTCGCCGGCTTCCTGATCTCCGCGCTGGGCGGTTCCCGGGTGCAGATCGGCGGCCCCACCGGCGCCTTCATCCCCATCATCTACGGCATCGTCGTCGAGTACGGCGTGCAGAACCTCCTCGTCGCCACCATGCTGGCCGGCGCCATGCTGGTGGCGATGGGCGCCTTCCGGCTGGGCAGCCTGATCCGCTTCATCCCCAAAACCGTGGTGGTCGGCTTCACCAACGGCATCGCGGTGGTGATCTTCCTCGCCCAGATCAAGGATTTCCTGGGCCTCAGGATCGACCACCTGCCCGGCGAGTTCTTCGGCAAGATGAAGGCGCTCGTCACCCACCTCGACACCCTCGACATCCCCACCGTCACGCTGTCGGTCGCCTCGATCGTCGTGCTGCTGTCGTGGAACCGCCTCGCCCAGCGCTTCAAGCCCCTGGCCCGCCTGCCCGGCCCGCTGGGCGTGCTGGTGGTGGCCACCGTGGCCAACGCCCTCTTCCACTTTCCGGTCGAAACCATCGGCAGCCGCTTCAACGGCATTCCCCAGCAGTTGCCCGGCTTTGCGCTGCCCGAGCTGTCCCTCGAAACCTTCGGCAAGCTGATCTCCCCGGCGCTCACCATCGCGCTACTGGGCGCCATCGAATCGCTACTGTCGGCCCGGGTGGCCGACGCCACCATCGAGGACCGTCACGACCCCAACCAGGAACTCATCGCCCAGGGCATCGCCAACCTGGCCGCACCGCTGTTCGGGGGCTTCGCCGCCACCGGCGCCATCGCCCGCACCGCCACCAACGTGCGCACCGGCGGCCGCAGCCCGATCGCCGGGATGGTGCATGCGCTGGTGCTGCTGGCGGTGGTGCTGGTGTTCGCACCCTTCGCCACCCACATTCCGCTCGCCACCCTGTCGGCGATCGTGGTGGTGGTCGCCATCAACATGGGCGAATGGCACGAGTTCCGGGAGCTGGGGCGCTACGCGCTGACCTACCGGACGATCATGCTCACCACCTTCTTCACCACGGTGCTGTTCGATCTCACCCTGGCGGTCGAGCTGGGCATGGTGCTGGCGGCCCTGTTCTTCATCTACCGGATGTCCAACCTCACCCGCATCGAGCGCCTGCCGCTGGCCGAGCTGTCGATGCTGCCGGGCTTCCTGTACCCGGACGGCTCGCCCCGCGTGGTGGCCTACTCGATCTACGGCACGCTGTTCTTCGGCGCCATCAACAAGCTCGAAACCCTCCTCGACCCGGCCGAGCGCCACCCGGAGGTGGTGATCCTCGAGCTCAACCACCTGGTCAGCCTCGACACCACCGGGCTGGAAGGCCTCGAGAGCCTCAGCAAGAGCCTCCACAAGCGCGGCTGTGCGCTGCTCCTGTGCAACCTCAACCCCCAGCCCGAATCGCTGATCACCCGCTCGGGCTTCGTGGACGAGATCGGCCCCAACAACATCTGCGGCGACATCTACGGCGCCCTGGCCCGCGCCCGCGACCTGCTGCCCAAGTTCATCGATGAAGACAACCTCTGAGCCCGCCGCCCGCCTCCTGCGCATCCACGGCCTCGTGCAGGGGGTGGGCTACCGCAACGCGCTGCAGGCCCAGGCCACCCGGCTGGGGCTCGCCGGCTGGGTGCGCAACCGTAGCGACGGCACTGTCGAGGCCCTCGTCGCCGGCCCGGCCGACGCAGTCGAGGCGCTCATCGAATGGTCGCGCCGGGGCCCGCCGGCGGCGCGGGTCAGCCGCGTGGACGACGCGCCAGCCGCCCCGCCGACCCACACCACTTTCATACGGGAAACAACGTACTAAAGCCTGGCCGTCTCGTGCCGAAATGGTTCTAGAATGCAGATGGCAAGTATTCGCCCTTTTGCTCGACGAACCCTATCGACACCGTACAGACCGTGCCAACGCCCTTGCTCACTCAACCGGCAGTCAACCGGGACAACTCCATGTCCCTGTTCGACCACCTGCCCGCGCTGATCTGGCGATCCGGCCTGAACGCAAAGTGCAACTACTTCAACCAGACCTGGCTCAACTTCACCGGCCGCAGCTTTGAACAGGAGTTCGGCGACGGCTGGACCACCGGCGTCCACCCCGAGGATTTCGACCGCTGCGTCAGCACCTATCTCGAGCACTTCGCGGTGCGCACGCCCTTCGAGATGGAGTACCGCCTGCGCCGCCACGACGGCGAATACCGCTGGATCATCGACACCGGCCGGCCGATCTTCGACGCCGACGGCGAATTCGTCGGCTACATCGGCTCCTGCCTCGACATCACCGACCGGCGCAACACCGAAGCCGAACTGCGCGAGCGGGAAACCCGCCTGGGCACCCTCCTCGCGTCGATGGGCGAAGGCGTGGTCATGCGCGATGCCAGCGGAAGGCTCCTCGCCCACAACGTCGCCGCCTGCGAGATTCTGGGCCTGTCCTCCGACCAGCTCCACGACTGGAGCGCCCTGGAGACGCTCATCACCTACCTCGACGAGGACGGCACGCCGCTCGAGCCCAACAACACCCCGTCGGCCCGCGCCCTGCGCTCGGGCCTGCCCCAGGCCGGCATACTCGGCATCGACCGCTCCGACGGCAGCCGGCGCTGGCTGTGGAGCAACGCGGTGCCGCTCTTCGAGGACGACGATCCCGCCGCCCCGGTGCGCGGCGTGGTGACCACCATCGCCGACATCACCGTGCGCCGCACCCACGAAGAACAGTCGCGCCTCGCCTGGACGGTGTTCCAGAACAGCGTCGAGGCGATCATCGTCACCGACGCCGACGAGCGCATCCTGTCCGTCAACCGGGCCTTCACCGACGTCACCGGCTACACCGCCGAGGAAGCCATCGGCCAGACGCCCCGCCTGCTGTGCTCCGGCCACCACGACAAGGCCTTCTACGAAGCCATGTGGCGGGACATCAACATCATGGGCTTCTGGCAGGGCGAGATCCACGACCGGCGCAAGAACGGCACCTTCTATCCCTCGTCCCTGTCGATCAGCGCCGTTCGCAACAAGACCGGACGGGTCACCCACTACGTGGCGGTGCTGTCCGACATCACCGAGCGCAAGGCCTCGGAAGCGCGCATCGCCTTCCTGGCCCAGCACGACCCCCTCACCGGCCTGCCCAACCGCACCCTGCTGCGAGACCGCCTCGATCAGGCCCTGGCCAGCGCCACCCGTCACGGCAAGCGCATCGCGCTGATGTTCCTCGATCTCGACCGCTTCAAGACGATCAACGACTCCCTCGGCCATATGATCGGCGACCGCCTGCTGCAGGGCGTCGCCCAGCGCCTCACCAGCTGCGTGCGCGAGACCGACACGGTGAGCCGCCAGGGGGGCGACGAGTTCCTGATCGTGCTCACCGACGTGGACGTGCCCGACGACGCGGCGCGGGTGGCCGAGAAGATCCTCGACCTGCTCGGCCCGCCATTCGACGTGGACGGGCAGCAGCTCGGCACCTCGTTCTCCATCGGCATCGCCCTCTACCCCGAGGATGGCAACAGCGTCGAGCTGCTGATGAAGAACGCCGACACCGCCATGTATCACGCCAAGGAGAGCGGCCGGAACACCTACCGCTTCTTCGACGAGGCGATGAACGTCAACGCCCTGGAGCGCGTGCACCTGGAAAACGGCCTGCGCCACGCCCTGGCCCAGGAGGAATTCCAGCTCTTCTACCAGCCTCAGGTTGACCTGATGAGCGGCCGGATCATCGGCGTGGAGGCGCTGCTGCGCTGGTTCAGCGGCGTGATGGGGGGCATCTCGCCGGCACGTTTCATCCCCCTGGCCGAAGAATGCGGACTGATCGTGCCGATCGGCGAATGGGTGCTCGGCACCGCCTGCCGTCAGGCCGTCGCCTGGCAGGATGCAGGCTTTCCGCCGATGCCGGTGGCGGTGAATCTGTCGGCGCTGCAGTTCCCCCGCAGCGACATCGTGGCGAGCGTGGCCGCCGCACTGGCGGCAAGCGGGCTCGACGGCCGCTGGCTCGAACTGGAGCTCACCGAATCCCTGCTGATGCAGTCCGGCCCGGATGTTTCCGCCACCCTCGCGCGGCTCAAGGCGCTGGGGGTGCGCCTGTCGATCGACGACTTCGGCACCGGCTATTCGAGCCTGGCCTATCTCAAGCGCTTCCCGGTGGACCGGCTGAAGGTGGACCAGAGCTTCGTGCGGGATCTGACCGACGACCCGGACGACGCGACCATCGTGCGGGCGATCATCCAGCTCGGCCATAGCCTGCACCTGGAGGTGATCGCCGAAGGCACCGAAACCCCCGAGCAGATGGCTTTCCTGCTGCGCGAGGGCTGCTCCGCGGCCCAGGGCTATCTGTTCAGCCCGCCCCTGCCGGCCGATGCGGTGACCGGGCTGCTGGAAGCCGGCAGCCTGCCGGCCACGCCGATCAGGCCGCTGTAAAGGCGCCCTTCATCTCGGCCAGGTAGCCGGCAACGCCCGGCTCGCCCTCGGCCGGGGCCCACTGGCCCCACTCGGCCGCCACCGGCACCGCGTAGGGGCCGGCCTTGATCTCGATGAACACCGTGCCGCTCTCCAGCGCCACGATGCTGTGGAACACCCCGGCCGGCACGTGAAAGCCGAACGAGCCGGCTTCGGGGGCGATCACCCGCGCCTCCAGCACCTTGCCCTCCCCATCGAACACCAGCGCCCCGAGCCGCCCGCGCAGCGGGATGATGGTCTCGGACTTGTTGGGGTCGAGGTGGCAATGGGGCCGCACGTAGGAATCCGGCTCGATGGCCACCAGCAGGCGGTGGGCCGGCTCGGTGGATTCGAGGTGCAGGTTGTGGTGGCTGCGCAGGCGCGGCACCGAACGGGCCTTGGCGACCAGCTCGTCGAGGAGGCTGGCGTCGAGAAAGCAATTGCTCATGAGTAGATCACTTCAACGGAATCAGGGGGAAGCCATTCGCGCAGGCTTTCCAGCAGGCTGTCGTCGGGGCGCACGCGCCAGCCCGGGCCGAGGGGGAAGTCGGCCTCGGCCTCGGCGTTGCGGTAGCGCACGCGGATCGGGCACTCGCCTTCGCGGAAGGGCGCGAGCATGGTCTGCAGGCGCTCGGCCGCCGCGATGGCGCCACCGGCCTGGCCCACTTCGCCGTTGAGCTTGAGCTGAAGGGCGCGGGCAAAGCGGCCGCGGGCCTCGCCGAGGGTCATCAGGCGGTCGGCCACGATGCGCAGGCCGCCGGGGCCGGAGAAATCATCGGGGCTCACCTTGGCGTCGACGATCAGCACCTCGTCCACCACGATGCGATCCCGGTTGTTGTCGAAGGTCTCCGAGAACACCGACACCTCCCGAGGCGTGGTGCCGTCATCCAGCAGCACGAAGGCGATCTTGCCGCGGGCGGTCATCTTGGCGCGCACTTCCATCACCACGCCGGCCAGGGTGACGAGATCCTTCGACGGCTCCACGTGGGCCAGGGTGCGCCGCACGAAGCGCCGCACTTCGGGCTTGAAGGCATTGAAGGGGTGGCCGGAGAGGAAGAAGCCGATCGCCAGCTTTTCTTCCTTCAGGCGCTCGCGCTCGCCCCACGGCCGCACCTTGACGTAGTCGGCCATCGGCGGGGCTTCCATGCCGGGCATGTCGAACAGGCCGCTCTGCATGGCGTTGGCGGCGATCTGCTCGGCGGCTTCCATGGCGATGCCCACCGAGGCCAGCAGCTTGGCCCGGTCGGCCGGCTGCACGGGGTCGAGGGTGTCGAAGGCGCCGGCGCGGATCAGGGCTTCGATCACGCGGCGGTTGGCCATCCGCTTGTCCACCCGGCACGCGAAGTCGAACAGATCCTTGAACGGCCCGGCTTCCCGTGCGGCGAGGATGGCCCGCACCGCCGGCTCGCCCACGCCCTTCACGGCACCCAGGCCGTAGCGGATCGTCTTCGAGTCGGTGGGCACGAAGCGGTAGTCCGACTGGTTCACGTCCGGCGGCAGCACCTTGATGCCGTTGGCGAGCGTGTCTTCGTAGAAGATCTTGATCGTGTCGGTGTTGTCCAGATCGGCGGACATGGTGGCCGCCATGAACGCCGAGCAGTGATAGGCCTTGAGCCACGCGGTGTGGTAGGTGACCACCGCGTAGG
>ERZ650306.1510-NODE-1510-length-12971-cov-13.907557_pt1 | contig 12971 bp, 9 predicted proteins | sample MGYA00376242_ERZ650306 | MGnify/ENA primary metagenome ERZ650306 (study PRJEB26733, sample SAMN07839244) | wastewater metagenome | biome: urban; feature: wastewater treatment plant; material: waste water | place: USA: North Carolina | collected 2016-03-31 ...
TTTAACTGAATCAACAATAGATTTAAAAGATTTTTTATTCGATGCACTATCAAAAAAAGATAAAAAAATATCATTAACATATGAAGAGATAAAATACCTAAAAGATAATCCAATTTTAAAAGTTCATAATCTTGACTCTTTACCTCCATATAATTTCACTTTAAATAATTATCCTAAAGGTTTTGTGATTGATTATATGGAACTATTAGGTAAAGTTTTAGGTGTTAAAATTGAATTTATACAAAATAAATCTTTGAAAGAATCATTTGATATGCTTAAAAATAATCAGCTTGATATTCTTCCAAATATAGCAATAAATGATGAAAGAAAAAAAACTATAGATTTTACAAATTATTCATTAGTTAATTTTCAAATAAGCTTAGGAGTAAATAAACAGTCTGATATTAAGAGTTTATCCGATTTAAAAAATAAAAAAGTTTCTGTTGTAGAAAACTTTTTTTTAGAAGATATTTTAAAAAAAGAGTATCCAAGTATTATATTATATAAAACAAAAAATACTGAAGAAGCTATTGAAGCAGTTGCCTCAAATAAAGCTGATGCTGTTATACATAATTTATCTACAATAGAGTATTGGATAAATAAAAACTGGTTAAGTAATCTAAAAACTATAGTTTTAAAAGATGATAATATTCAAACTATTGTTCCTTTACATTTGGGTGTAAAAAAAGATAATTTAGTTTTAAAATCGATTTTAGAAAAAGCTAATCAAAATATATCAGAAAAAGATACTAGAAATTTAGTTGATAAATGGTTAAAAAATAGTTTTTATGAAGAGATAAAATTATCTCAAATTGAACATGATTATTTATCTAAAAAGAAAAATATTAATTATTGTGTTAACTCTAATTTTATGCCTATTGAAAGAATCAACAATAATAGTGTTTTAGGAATAACTTCTGATTATATAAATATTTTTAAAGAAAAACTAAATATAAATTTTAATCAAATAGAAATAGAATCTACTAAAGATGGTCTTAATAAATTGCTTACTAAAGAGTGTGATTTGGTTACATTTGTACAAAATTCTGATAATACAAATAAATTAGTTAACTTATCAAATTCTCATCTTTCTTTTCCATTTGTTTTAGTTACAAAAATAGATAAAACATTTATATCTTCTTTAAACTCTTTAAATGGCAAAAGAATTGCTTATGTTGATGAAATGTATAAAGATATGCTAATTAAAGCATATCCACAAATAGAATTTGTAAAAGTTGACTCTTTAAAACAGGGGTTAACAAAAGTAAAAAATGATGAATTCTTTGGTTTAGTAGGGATACTTCCTGTTGTTGGACATGAAATACAAAAAGATTTCTCAAATACTCTTAAAATCTCAAAAGAGATTTTTAACAATCTACCTTTTTCAATGGCAACCTCAAAAGATAATATAATTTTAAATGATATTTTAAATAAGTTATTTAGCTCTATTTCAAATGAACATAAAGATAGTATTAACAATAACTGGATTTCTGTAAATTATGAAAAAATAGTAAATTATGAAAAAGTGCTAATTGCTGGAATGGTTTTTTTATTAATTATTTTTATTATTTTCTTAAAAAATAGAGAGATTAATAATATTAATTCACAAATGAAAAAATATATTAAAATTGTAGATGAAAATGTTTTAACTTCATCAACTGATTTAGATGGAAATATAACATATGCATCAGAAGCTTTTTGTGAGATAAGTGGATATTCAAAAGATGAATTAATAGGAACAAATCATAGAATTATTAGACACCCTGACATGCAAGAATCTACATATAAAGAGTTATGGGAAACAATAACTAGTGGAAAAACATGGAAAGGTGAAATAAAAAATAAAAAGAAAAATGGTGATTATTATTGGGTCAAAGCATCTATTTCTCCTGTATTTGATAATAAAGGTGAAATTATTTCATATACAGCAGTTAGAGAGGATATAACAGATAAAAAAATAATTGAAGAGATTTCAATTACAGATGGATTAACAAATATATATAATAGAAGATATTTTGATGAAATATTTCCAAAAATTATAAATGAAGCAAAAAGAAAAAATGAGTTAATAGCTTTTTTATTTATGGATATAGACCACTTTAAACAATATAATGATAATTATGGTCATCAAAAAGGGGATGAAGTTCTAATAAACTTTGCAGCTTGTTTAAAACAGAGTTTACATCGTTCATCTGATTATACCTTCAGATTAGGTGGAGAAGAGTTCGCAGTAGTTTATCAAATGGAAACAAAAGAAAAAGCTGTTGAATTTGCAAACACCTTAAGAAAAAATATAGAAAATTTAAAAATAGAACACAAATATAGTAGTGTTAGCTCTTATATAACAGCATCAATGGGATTGATATGCAAAAATGCAAATGAAATAGTTATTGATGAAATATATAAACAAGCTGATGATTTACTTTATCAAGCAAAAAGAAGTGGTAGAAACCAAGTGAAAGTTAATGAAGATTAAAAGCTTCATATAATATATTTTACCTTCATTTACAGTATGTCGGAATTTACGACATACTGATTTTTCATCTAATTCTTCACTTTAATTTAAACTTTTAAATATCATTTATATCTTCCAAAACATACTCTTTTTTATTTTCAAGACAAAAATCCAAAAAGAGTTTAAAAGCAAAATTTACCTCATCTTGATTATATCCAGCAACAGATATTACAACTCTTCTTTCTTCACCAATAATCTTTGGCAAGGATGAAAACTCAAGGTGTGTTGGAATTTTTTTCATAACTTCTATTAAGTCATTTTCACTACTTACAATTGTCACTGTTTTTCTATATTTTTTGATATTTGATTTTGTGTAGTGTCTATCCAAAGCCTCCAAAACCATACTTTGACTCATAGATGGAAATCCTGGTGTAAAAAAGAATCTATCTTCTAAATAAAATCCAGCTACATCATTTACAACATTTTTTAGAAGTTTTGCATTTATTGGAAGATACGCCATATTTACTCTGTGAGGATAAGCCTCCTCTTTAAATCTATTTTCTATTCTTTTCTTTGCTTCTTCATGAAACTCCATTTGTGAGTTTGTAAAAGCATCTGCAGCTATTTGCCTTGTAAAATCATCTGGAGTTGCTCCAATTCCACCAAAACAGAACATCACACTATGCTCATCAGATTTTATAAGATTAAATATTTTTAGCATCAACTCTTTATCATCTTCAATCACAAAAGATGCTTTATGTTCCCAACCACGCTTTAAAAGCTCCTGATTTAAAAATGCAAAGTGAGCATCTTTTCTTCTGCCATTTAAAAGTTCAGTTCCAATAATTACGCTATAAAAATTTACTCTATTTTTCACTGATTAAAATCTTTTTTTACTATATCTTTGACAAAATGAAACTTTCCATCTCATCTACAATCTCTTCTATAGTTCGCTCTCCATCTATTTTTTTCAAAATATTTTTTGATTCATAAAAATCTTGAATAGCTTTTAAAGGCTCTATATATACACTCATTCTGTTGTTAAATACTTCAACCTTATCATCATCTCCCCTATTTCTTCCAAGCACTCTATCTTTTGCAACTTCTTCGCTTACAACTACCTCTATACAAGATACTAGCTTTAACTCTTTCTCATTTTTCAAATACTCATCCAAAGCACTCATCTGCTCTAAACTTCTAGGATATCCATCTATTATTATTGTAGGTGTTGGAGCATTTTTTATAGCATTTACTATAGTTTGTATAGCTATTTTAATTGGTACTATATTTCCAGCATTTACATATTTTGCTATCTCTTTTCCTATATCACTATTTTTTGCCATCTCAGCTCTTAGCATATCGCCTGTACTATAGTGAGTTATATTTTCGTGTCTTTTTGCTATAAGTTCGGCATCTGTTGTTTTTCCACTTCCAGGTGCTCCAATAATTAAAAATAGTTTTTTCATTAATTTCCTTTTTCTGTTATTACTACTTTTTAACGGAATTTATAAAAAATTCCTAAAAGTAGGAAAATTCTAAAGGGCTTCAAGAATGAAGCCTTGAGTTTCAAGCAATCATTGTATCAAAAATCATTTAAATTATTAATCTACTATTTATATCTTATCTACTATTAAATCCTTTTTTACTACAATAAGCGAAAAAATTTTAAGGATAAAATATGAATTTAATGCTATTTGGAGCACCAGGAGCTGGAAAAGGAACTCAAGCTAAATTTCTAATTGAGAAGTACAATATCCCACAAATCTCAACAGGAGATATCTTAAGAGCTGCAATTGCAGACAAAACAGATATGGGAATGGAAGCAAAAAAATTTATGGATGCTGGGCAATTAGTTCCAGATTCAACAATTATTGGAATTATCAAAGATAGACTTGCAGAATCTGATTGTAAAAATGGATTTATTCTTGATGGTTTCCCAAGAACTTTGGCTCAAGCTGAAGCTTTGAGTGAACTTATGCAAAATATGAAAATTAAACTTGATAAAGTAATCTCTTTAAATGTTCCTGATAGCTTAATTGTAGGAAGAATTACAGGAAGAAGAGTTTGTTCTGGTTGTGGAGCATCTTTCCATGTTGAGTTTAATCCTTCAAAAAAAGATGGTGTTTGTGACTATTGTGGTGGAGAATTAACTATTAGAAAAGATGATAATGCCGAAACTGTAAAAAGCAGACTTGAAGCATACCACTCTCAAACAGCACCACTAATTGATTTTTATAAAAAAATGGGTGTGTTTATGGAACTTGATGGTACAAAAGATGTATCAGAAGTTACAAAAGATATGATAAACGCTCTTTCATAAATAATTCTTCTATCAAAACTAACTATTTTTAAAAAAGAGCAAATAGCTCTTTTTTAATTTTTATTCCTATTCTAAATTATTGTGTATAAATTGTGTAAATATTTATAAAGTAGTCCTAAATAGTATCATTTATTTAAATTATTTAACTATTGTTTTATTTTTTTAAGAGTAAACTTAAAAGATTTTATTTAAAAAAGGATTCGCTATGAATAAACTCTTATGGGGTGTAATAGCAATAATTGGAGCGGCATGCTTTGGTTATTTAGCTTTACAGCAAGGAGAAACTGTTTCAGCTATGTATTTAGTTGTAGCAGCTGTTTGTATCTATATGATTGCATATAGATTTTATGGAAGATTTGTTGCTTATAAAGTTTTAGAACTTGATAAAAATAGAGCAACTCCAGCTATGATAAATGACGATGGAAGAGATTTTGTTCCGACAAATAAATCTGTTTTATTTGGTCATCATTTTGCAGCAATTGCAGGAGCTGGTCCACTTGTAGGTCCAATTTTAGCAGCTCAAATGGGTTATTTACCTTCGATGCTATGGATACTTGTAGGTGGAGTATTTGCAGGTGCTGTTCATGACTTTGTTGTTTTATTTATCTCTTCAAGAAGAAATGGTAAATCACTAGGTGAAATTATAAAAGAAGAGTTAGGAACATTTGTTGGTGGTGTTACTATGATTGCTATATTTGGTATTATGCTAATTATCATAGCGATTCTTTCAATGGTTGTTGTAAAAGCTCTTGCTGAATCTCCTTGGGGACTGTTTACTATTGCTATGACTATTCCAATTGCAATTTTTATGGGTATTTATATGAGATATTTAAGACCTGGAAAAGTTGGAGAAGCTTCAGTTATAGGTTTTATTCTTCTAATTTTAGCTATTCATTATGGAAGTATCATTGCAGCTGACCCTTATTGGAAACAAGTATTTACATTTGATGCTACAACTTTAGCATTTATAATGATGGCATATGGATTTATAGCTGCTGTTTTACCAGTTTGGTTCTTATTAGCTCCTAGAGATTATTTATCAACTTTCTTAAAAATTGGTGTTATTGTACTTATGGCTATTGCAATTGTTATTGTTGCTCCTGAAATTCAAATGCCAAAAATGAATACACAATATTTTGATGGAAGTGGTCCTGTTTTTGCAGGAGCGATATTCCCATTTTTATTTATTACTATTGCTTGTGGTGCTATTAGTGGTTTCCATGCTCTAATTTCAAGTGGAACAAGTCCTAAAATGTTAGAAAATGAGACTCATGCACTTCCTGTTGGATATGGTTCTATGTTAATGGAGAGTGCAGTTGCTATCATGGCTTTAATTTGTGCGACAATTTTACATCCAGGACTTTATTTTGCTATTAACTCTCCTGCTGTATTTATAGGAACAGATGTTGTACAAGTTGCTCAAACAATCTCTACTTGGGGATTTAGTGTAACTCCTGAAGAAATTTTCACACTTACAAAAAATATTGGTGAAGAGACAATTTTATCAAGAACTGGAGGAGCTCCTACTTTTGCTATTGGGGTTGCACTTGTACTTCATGAAATTTTTGGTGGAGTTGATATGATGGGATTCTGGTATCACTTTGCTATTCTTTTTGAAGCTCTGTTTATTTTAACTGCTGTTGATGCAGGAACAAGAGCTTGTAGATTTATGGTTCAAGATATGCTAGGAAATGTTTATAAACCTTTAGGAAATACAAATAACTATGCAGCTGGTATTTTAGCTACATTTTTAAGTGTTGCTGGTTGGGGATATTTTCTGTATCAAGGAACTATTGATCCAAGAGGTGGAATTTATTCATTATGGCCACTATTTGGTGTAAGTAACCAAATGTTAGCTGGTATGGCTTTAATGCTTGCAACTGCAATACTATACAAAATGGGTAAAGCAAAATATACTTGGGTTACAGTATTACCTGCAACATTTGTATTAGTTGCAACTATGTATGGTGGAATTCAAAAAGTGTTACCTTTCAAAGAGGGTGATAGAGTTCATAATGCTGTAAGTCACGTTGCTACTGCACAAATTCAAATCAAAAAAATCGCTGATTTAGAAGCAAAAATTCCTACTTTGACAGTAGAAGCTGATATAAATAAAGCAAAAGCTGATATAGCTATTGCAAATAAACTAAAAAATTCAAATATAGTTAATGCTGTTTTAGCAGTGTTCTTTATGTTTGCAACTACTTTAGTAATTATTGCAACTTTAGGAATTTGTTTTGGAAGAATAAAAATACCTTTAAAAGAGACTCCTTATGTAAGACTTGATTCTCTTCAAAAGGCTTAAATGTGTTTGGAAAAATCAAAGAATTCTATGAAAAATCTGAAAAGTTTTTTCACCCTCTTGTGGGGCTTTCTAGCTATGAGAAATATCTTGAGCATATGAAAAGAGTTCATCCAGATAAAAAAGTTTTAACTAGAGGCGAGTTTTTTAATGAGTCTTTAGATAGAAAATACAATACTGGTGGTTTTAAAAAGTGTTGTTAAACTTTTAAGAGTAGAGTTTCTACTAAACATAAAAAGGCTTAGAACTTTTGTTCTAAGCCTTTTTTTTATCTTTAAAATAGTTGAATGATTTGTTCTAATAATCTATAAAACAACTTGTTTTTCTTTTAAAGCTTTTGCTCTTTTTTTCTTCCATCTATCAAAATATAGCATATATCCAGTTATTACAAATAAAGCCATAAGACTTGAAGCAATAAACATAAGCAGTTGTCCAATCCAGCCAAAATATTCTCCACTATGAAGTGGTAACATACTACTCATAAGCTGTTCATTTAGTTTTTTATCTTCAAATTTTGCTTCTTTTACAACTATAGATTTATTTGGATCAATTTCCATAGAGTTTGACTCTCTAAAATGTGTTGCATCTGCATACAGATATGAAATTGTATATATACCATCTTTTGAAGGAGTAAGTCTCAAATTTGCATTTTTATAATCCCTTGAAACATTTTGATTAAAAATATCTGCTACTTTTTGAGCATTTTCATAAGAGATTAATTCTGGCTGTTTTTCAGATTTTTGCTCTTTTTCACTCTGCTTTTCTTTTTGTTGTCCTATTTGAACTACTTGAGTAGTTGGTGTAGCTCTTTTTGGTTGTTCAACTTGCATAACAGTAAACATTGCACTTCTATACCAATCATACGACCAATAAAGTCCTGTAAAACACATAAGTAAGAAAAATGGAACAACCCACATACCAATAGCACTGTGCATTGTTGATAAAAATGCTCTATTTTTAGATTTAAAACTAAAAGTAAAACTTTTTAAAAAATTATTTTTAACTCTTGACCAATAAACTATAACTCCACCAATAGTTAAAATTATACAAGCAATAGTTGCAAGGGCAACTGCATTTTTCCCAATCCACTGAGTATCTCCTTCAAATGTTAGCCATCTGTGAAGTTTAAAGAAAAACATAAAAAAATCTTTTCCTTCAATTTGAGGTAAAACCTCAGCTGTATAAGGATTTAAATATATACTCTCTCCTCTTCTATTATTAGGATCTTTTGAAGCAATATTCAAAACTACACTAGAACTTTTATCACTTGAAAAAGAGATACTATTTATCTTTGAGTCTGGATTTTCTGTTTGATATTTTTCTAAAATCTCTTTTGTAGATAATATTTGTTTATCTTGTGGAATATTTACAAAATATGTATCCTTGTTTATAGCTTGTAAAATCTCTTTTTCATAAGATAATATAGCTCCTGAAACTCCTATTAGCAAAAGTAAAATCCCAAAAACAAAACCAAAAAACCAGTGAATTTTAAACCAAAATGTTTTATGCATAATTTACCTCTATATTTTTATTATTTAGTTTCCCAAGGTAAACCTTGTTCTACTTTTATAGTGTAAGTCATTGCATGTATTGTTTTATCAAAAGACTTTCCATCCACTTCACCTTTTGAATTATCTTCAAAACTAGTTTCTAAAAGATATGTTCCAATCCAAGGTGTAGAAATTGTAACTTCTCCTTGTTCATTTGTATAAAAACTTTTTTCCCATTTTGTAGGAGATACAACTGTCACTTTTGTTTTTGACATTGGTTTTTTATCAAATAATAGCTTGAAAGTATTACTATTTTTTTCTACTGGAACTAAATCAAAATTAGCCAAAGTATCTGTATTTGTTCTGCCTGTTTTTGCATAACTTATTTTTCTAGCTGTTACTTGTGTATTTTTATTTAATCTAGGTTCTCCAGTTTCTACCAAAACCAAATCGCTATCTTTTGACAAACCTACAACTATACTATTCTCTTTTCTAGTGATATTTTTTACTATATCTTTTGGATAAAAAGTATCTACTTTTAATCTATCTAAAAATTTAGCTCCCTCTTTTTGACCATCTGCAAACTCTCCAAAAAAGATATTTGCTTCATTTTTTTTATCTTTTTCTATCCAAATTTCATGTGAATTTGCATTTGATAATAATATTGCTGATGTTAAAACACCATAAACTAATTTTTTCATTTTTTAACTCCTATTTTTAAGTTTTTATAGTAACAGACTAATTTTAACACCACTTTAACAAAACTGATAATTGGTATTAAAATATAAGTGTAAATAAAAAAAGATAAGTAGAAATCTACTTATCTTTTAAGAATTTTTAATTTTCCAAATTAGAAAGCTAAATTCATTGCTAACCAAAGTCTTCTACCCTCTAGGTTTGCATCTGTATCAGCATATGCTGTTGTAGATTTAGGTGGTGTTCCACTAATGTAAGTATATGGCTCATGTTTATATAAGTTTTTATCAAATAAATTATAAATTGTTGCACTAAAAGTTAAATCTTTATCCCATTTATAATTTGCTCCTAAATGAAACAACTCATAAGCGTTTATCTCTGTTCCAACTTGATCATAACGAGCTTTATTTGCAACACTTAAATTTTCATATTTTTCAGTAAATACTTGTCTAGCACTTTTATATTCACCTTTTAGCCAAGTAGATAGTTTTGCATTTATATCCCAATTTAAAGTAGCATTTAAAGAGTGTTTTGGAGTATTTGCAAAAGGTTCTCCCTCGTTTTCTCCATTTTTTTGTTCACTTTCCATATATGTGTAACTAGCCTTTAAATTTAAGCTTTCAATTATAGGAATATTTGTTCCAAACTCTAAACCTTTTGTCTCAGCTTTTCCAATATTTATTGGTCTAGTAGAACTAACCCCTCCTGCATCAACAAAGCTTTCACTTTCTATTTTATCTTTATAGTCATTATAAAAAATTGTAGCATTTGCAGAAAAACCATTGTCTGCATTATAATAAACACCTGTTTCATAGTTTGTTGATTCTTCAGGATTTAAATTTGGATTTCCATATGTCAAATCTTTACCTTGTCTAGTAACACCATTGATTCCACTATATAATTGATCTACTCTTGGAGCTTTGTATCCTGTAGATACTCCACCTTTTATAGTCCAATTATCTGTAGTATCCCAAACTAAATATCCTCTAGGACTAAAATGTCCACCAAATTTATCATGGTGATCATATCTTCCACCCAAAGTAAGTCTTAAAGAGTCCAAAATAGATATTTCATCTTCTAAAAACAATCCCCATAAATCTTGCTTAAGTTTACCTTCTATTAATCCATCTTTTAATTCAGAATTCCAATATTGACCACCAATAGTTATAATATTTCTATTTAAAATATCTGTTGTAAATTTTGTATCCAAAACAATATCTTCATTTTTTAACTCTCTATTCTCTCCTGCTACTAAATTTGGAAGTTTAACAGTCGCTTCTGTTGGAATAGTTCTACCTAATGTTTCTGTTTGAGTTTTCATAATACTTGACTCTAAAGTACCTATACTAAATCTTGAATTATGCCCTAAAGTAATTTCTTCTTTTTCAAATCTTAAATCTTCTTTATAACCATAATCTTTTGTAGCATCAGGTAATGTACCTAATTGAGATTTATCATTATTATATTTTTGTTTTGATGTAAAAGTATCAAGATAAATATCATTACTATCATTTGGAGTTAAAGTAAATTTTCCTCCAAGAGACCAGTTTGTACCTTCAACTGGAGATGGTCCTCTAGCACTAACAACTTCTCCATCACCATATTTAATATTTGAAGCTTCTCTATTGTAGTAATTTCCTCTTAAAGCCAAACCTAATAAATCTTTTACAACTGGTCCACTAGCATACATATTTAGATTGTTACTATTTCCAAATTGTGATTTCTCTTGTAAAGTTTGATCTACATTTATATTTCCAGTCCACTCATTTGATACTTTTTTTGTAATAATATTTACAACTCCTCCCATTGCATCAGCACCATAAAGTGTGCTCATAGGTCCTTTTATAACTTCAATTCTTTCAATAGAAGCAAGTGGTGGCAAAAAGTTGCCAGATGTTTCTCCAAATCCATTTGGAGTATTATTTCCAGAAGAGTTTTGTCTTCTTCCATCTATAAGAATCAAAGTATTAGAAGATCCCATACCACGAATACTAATGTTTAAACCACCTGTTTTTCCAACACCATCTCTTACATCAACACCTTCTACATCTTCAATAGCTTCAGCCAAATTAGAATATTTTTTCTTTTTTAACTCTTCTTGAGTTATAACTGAAATTGATGCTGGTGCATCTGTAATTTTTTGCTCATATCCTGAAGCAGAAGTTACAACTTGTACATCATCAAGTTTTGTAGTCTCATTTGCCAAAAGTAAATTTTGTGTAACTAAAATAGAAGCTACACTTAGTGCCATTTTTATTCTCATTTCATTCCTTTTCCATATTTTCTTTTTCGACTTTAATTTAGTAAAATAGATTTTAGGAGAAACCTATTTTATTTTTGATAATTATTATTATAATTAACAAAAAGGAAATAGAATATTAATGGTTTTTTCTTAAATTAAGATAAAATTGATAGTGATTATTAAAATGTTTTTTAAATATGCAAGATTAAATCTTACATATTCATATTATTATCTGCAATTTCTAGAATTTTATGAACTCTTATTGCTTGAGATGGATTTGATAAAGATTGTGTTTGATTTATAATTGAAGTTCTAAAATGTTCGATACTATTATATAAAGCATCCTCTGGTTTTATATATGGAGAATAAGTTCCAAACTCATTTGTTTTTACCAAATAATTTTCATCTGTAATATTTTCTCCACTTACAACTTCTACATTTTTCTCATAAACTGTAAGTTTGTTTTCTAATTTTAAATCCTCATAAACAAGCATTTTTTTAGAGCCAACAATAGTAATATTTCTCTCTTTTATTGGACTTAACCAGTTTGATTCAAGATGCACAGAAAAGTTTTCATATTTTAGATTTACAAATGTAATACTCTCTTTTGGATTATAAAATTTATCACCGCTTGCTTTTATACTTGTTGGATTTTTACCATCCATTAGATAATCAATTATAGATAAATCATGAACAGCTAAATCCCACATAGAGCTTACATCTTTTCTAAATTGTCCTAAACTCTTTCTAGTTGAATTTATAAATAAAACTTCTCCTATTTCACCACTAGAAATTATCTCTTTTATTTTTTTTATTGCTGGATGAAAAATCATAATATGATCTATATGTATAATTTTATTCTGTTTTTTTGCTAACTCTTCAAGCTCTTGTGCCTCTTGTAAAGTAGCAGTAAAAGGTTTTTCAACATATACATTTTTAAAAGCCAATAGTGCTTGTTTTATTAAATAATAGTGGCTACTAGTTTGTGTAGCAATAGCAACTATATCTATAGTTTTATCTTCTAAAACTTTATTAAAATCTTTTTCATAGTTTGTTGAAGATGCATATATTTTGTGTGCTTTTTCCAGATTTTCATCTATCATATCACAAATTGTATGAAGATTTAAATTTGGATTATTATTTATATTTCTTGCAATATTTGGTCCCCAATAACCAAATCCTACAAGTGCTACATTTAACATCTTAGCTCTTTTGCCAAATTTTCTACAATAAACTCAATCTCTTCATCACTTACATATGGATTCATTGGTAAGCTCATTATCTCTTTTGATACTTTTTCTGAGATTGGAAAGTCACCTTCTTTTAGGTTTAGGTATTTAAAGCATTCTTGTACATGTAGTGGCATTGGGTAGTGTACTGCTGTTGGAATTCCTAGGTTTTGAAGTTTTGTTTGTAGTTCAGTTCTATTTTCTACTCTTATTGAGTATTGTGCCCAAGCTGATGTT
>ERZ650306.1514-NODE-1514-length-12946-cov-10.281825_pt1 | contig 12946 bp, 13 predicted proteins | sample MGYA00376242_ERZ650306 | MGnify/ENA primary metagenome ERZ650306 (study PRJEB26733, sample SAMN07839244) | wastewater metagenome | biome: urban; feature: wastewater treatment plant; material: waste water | place: USA: North Carolina | collected 2016-03-31 ...
GCGTTCAGAGAGCGTGCCCGCTTCGTCCACTTCACTTTGTTCGTGTGCCGGATGATGTTCATCCAGATAGTGAGTGGAATAAATGCTGAGCTTGTTTTTGCGATCGCTGCGTAACACGATGCTGATGGCATCAATGTCGAAGTAGTGATGGATCTCTTTGGCGACTTCGCTGACCAGTTCGTCAATGTCCAGGCGGGAGAGTACCGCATTGGTGATGGCGACCAGGATGCGAAAGTTATCACGCTCGCGGCACAACAGATCGTAATCGACGTTGTTGCTGACCCGACTCTGGATCTGTTCGGTCACCACCGCAACCAGCTGGGTAAAGGTATGCAGCCGCTGGAACTCTTTCTCGGTCCACGGTCTGGCGTCGTGGCGGATAAACTCGCAGCCGCCAAAAATCTGGCCCTCAGCCGCCAGCGGCAGCATGCAGGAATGCCCGAAAGGCTGATAGAGGTCGCTTTCCGCCAGCTTCGGCCACGCCTGGCGGAACTCCGCAAAGCTGCAGTGCAGCACTTCAGGCCGGGAGAGTATGCGGCGCACCGGGCCGTGCGCCAGATACGTTTCGTCTTCGTATTCAAACGTTTTGCCATTATCACGCGTCGAGTAGTAGCTCGCGCGCTGCGTTCCGCTATGCCAGAGCACAATCGCGGCGCTGTCCGCCAGCGCCGATTGCCTGACCAGCCGCGTCAGGGCATCGCTCAGCGCACCGAGATCGGGCTGCTGTAAAAGTGTGCGCGTGATGTCAAACAGGCCCTGCTGTCCAAGATCGCTCATCGGTGTATACGGCATATTGCTTTCCAATAGAAACTGGCAAAAAAGAGACATTCAGTGCTGACCGCTTATGGCGCGGTTCTAGCAAATTCGGGGTAAGGGTTCCGCGTGCGGCAGGTCCAGCGTGCGCTTCACGCCGTAAAGTCCGGTCAGGCGCACCCCTTTGCGCTCAACCACTTCGCCAACGATCGCGGCCTCTTTCCCTAAGGGATGTGCCCGCAGCTGTTCCAGCACCGCATCGGCCGCTGCGCGTTCAACGCCAATCACCAGTTTGCCTTCGTTGGCAAAGTTGAGCGGGTCAAGGCCCAGCAGTTCGCAAAGGCCGCGAACGGCAGGCTTAACGGGCAGGCTACGCTCGGTGAGTTCAATCCCGTACCCGCAGCTTGCTGCAAATTCGTGGACCACGGCGTTCACGCCGCCTCGCGTGGCATCCCGCAGGGCTTTCACGCCGGGAATACCCCGCAGCGTCTGGATCAGCGGGGTGAGCACCTTGCAGTCGCTGCGCAGTTCGCCATCCAGCCCCAGACCTTCGCGCAGGTTAAGGATGGTCGCCCCGTGGCAGCCCAGCGTCCCGGTCACGATCAGCACGTCGCCCACGCTAAGATGCTGTGCCGCCCAGTGAATATCGGCGGGGATCGCCCCCATGCCGGCGGTATTGATAAACAGCTTGTCGGCCGCGCCGCGCTCGACGACCTTGGTGTCGCCGGTGACGATCGGCACGCCGCACTCGCGCGACGCGTGCGCCATCGATTCGACGATGCGCTTCAGGTCCGCCAGCGCGAAGCCTTCCTCGATGATGAAGCTCGCGGAGAGATAAAGAGGCACGGCACCGGCCATGGCGACGTCGTTGATCGTGCCATGCACGCACAGACAGCCGATGTCGCCACCGGGAAAGAACAGCGGCGAGACCACGTGGGCGTCGGTGGCCATCACCAGCCGCTCGCCCGGCGCAGGAGCGGGCAATACCGCACCGTCGTCGCCGCGACGCAACCATTCGTTGTCGAAGGCGCTGGCGAACACATCGCCGATCAGTTGGACCATCGCCCGGCCTCCGCCGCCGTGGGAAAGATCCACGCTGCCGTGGCGCAGGTCGAGAGGACGGATGTAGCTTTTTTTCAGAGTCACGCAAGTAGCCTCGGTCGGTGGCCCGGTCGGCGCAGCACGGGGAACACCGGCGGCGGATCAGGCCTGGGTCAGCTGGGTATCGGTCAGATGTTTGAGGGTGTCGGCCACCGCGCGGGTGTGGCCGGCGGTTTCGGCGCTCAGGGTGCTGAAGGATTCAATGTCGGCGAGCATCCCGGACAAGAGCGAGACGTCGCGGGCCTGGCTTTCGATTTCCTGGGCGACGCGGGCAATCTCGTCGGCCAGCGAGGAGATATCGGCGCCGATCTCACCGGCGCTGGCACGGGACTTCTCGGCCAGCTTGCGCACCTCGTCGGCGACGACCGCAAAGCCCCGACCCGTTTCGCCGGCCCGAGCCGCTTCGATGGCCGCATTGAGCGCCAGCAGGTTGGTCTGGTCGGCGATCTGCTGAATGACTTCCACCACGCCCTGAATGCGGCCGCTGGCCTGGGCCAGCCGACGGGCGCTGTCGGCGGCGTCGCCGGCCTGGGCACTGAGGGTGGTGACGGTGGCGCCGGCCTTGTGGACGACCTGCTCCTGGCGGTCGATATGGCCGCCGAGCGCGCCCACCGACGAGTACAGGTCGCTGGCACAGGCTTCGAGCTGGCTCGCCGTGTCGTCGCGCAGGGCATTGGAAGCCTTGAGGGTCTGCCCAAGGTCGTTGAGACCACGCACGACCAAGCCAATGTTCTCGTCGAAAACCGTAGGATCGAGATGGGTGTCGAAGACGTTGGCACGATACTCGGCGATCTGCTTGGCGATGACCCGCGACAGACCGGTGAGCTTGGCGCTCTGACGGCGCAGGAAGAAGGCTTTGAACTCGCCATAATGGGCGACGAAATTGTCCACGTAATCGTCGCGAAAGGCGGTGCCTTCCGGCACACGGAAGAAAAACACCGATATCGCAGTAAAACCGAATCCGGCCCGCGGCCAGGTCCACCGCCACCACCGAACGCACGTAGAGTTCGCGCCCGACCTGGATGGCAAACGAGTAGTCGGCAAGCATGCCCTCCAGCGCCTCCGGTGCGCAGCGAAAGTGGGCGCACAGGGCATCGATGAAGGACACGATGCGGCCGTCGGTGTCGATGACCTGGGTAACGAAACGCTGCTCCGGCGAGGCCCCGATGACCGGAAAGCTCGGACCGTCGGGTTCGAAATTCTGGCTTTTCAACACGCCGAAGCGAGTGCCCCGGGCGATCTTGAGAAAAGCCACCAAGGCGTGGTTCTCGAGCTTGCGGCTGCCGTCGTGGATCCAGGTGTTGCGAAAGTCGAACTTGCCGCCAGCCGAACCGCCGACGAACAAACAGGGGAATTTGCCCGATTCGTACAACGCTTCCATGAAGAAGGACTCGGACGCCGACAAACCGTCGAACAGCACGTAGGCAAAGGTGTCGCGGTGGTCGATGTCGATGTCCACGTGGAGCGACTGGATGCTCCGCACGAGGCCGGCGACGCGATCCTTGGCGCTTTTCTCGACTTTGCCCCGGCGCAGGTCTTCACAACCGAGGGGCACCGCTACCACCTGGGCGCGAGCCACCAGGGAGGCGTCGAAACACTGCAGGACGACCCGGTCCCAACTCTCGCCGGTGCGGCAATAGAGCGTGCCGTCATCCCCGCCGCACAGCTCGCCGGCGGTTGAGCACACCATCGTCGGGACCCCCGGGAAGCGCGCCGTCACCGCACGGGCAACGGTGTCGATGTCCACGTGAGGCGAAACATAACCGCAGACCAGCGTCGGCGCGATGGCGGCGGCCGCCAGTACGGACTCGACCTCCGCCGCACGGCATTGAAGGGTAATCACGCCCGCGGCGGATTTGCCACGAAGTTTGTTGAACAGCCTCACTGCATGTCTCCTTGTCGACCTCGAAGCGGGCCGGATAGGCGCATATCGGCTCCGCCTGGACAAGGTTTAACGCAAGCGCTTGGCTCTGCCGCCCGGACCGAACGCCGCCATCATGGTCTTGCCCGATATTCATGGCGACGACGAACCGGCCAATGCGCCGCGGACATCAAGCGACCTTCACCGGCACGTCGCGGAAACGGCCATAGGTGTAATGGGCGGCGCAGGCGCCTTCGGACGACACCATGCACGAGCCCATCGGCGTTTCGGGCGTGCACACCGTGCCGAAAAGCTTGCAGTCGCGGGGCGTCTTGACGCCACGCAGGATGGCACCGCAGTCGCAGGACTTATGGTCGGGCACCGGCCGATAGCCAAGCCCGAAGCGCGCCTCGGCGTCGAAGGCGGCAAAGCGCGGGCGAATCTTGAGCGCCGAATGGGGCAACACGCCCAGGCCGCGCCATTCGAACTCGCTGCGCAGTTCGAAGACTTCGGCCATCAGCGCCTGCGCCTTGAGGTTGCCTTCCTCGGTGACGGCGCGGGTGAATTCGTTTTCGACTTCGGCGCGGCCTTCGTTCACCTGACGCACCAGCATGCGGATGGCCTGCATCACATCGAGCGGCTCGAAGCCGGCGATGACCACCGGCTTACGGTATTCGGCAGCGAAGGCGGCGTAAGGCCGGCTGCCGATCACCGTGCTGACGTGGGCCGGTCCGACGAAACCGTCCAACGGCACACTGCCCGCCCCGCCCGCTTCCGGCGCGGCGAGGATGGCGGCGATCGCCGGCGGGGTGAGCACATGGCAGCACAGCACGCTGAAATTGGCGAGGCCGAGTTTGGCCGCCTGCCGGATCACCAGGGCGGTGGGCGGCGTGGTGGTTTCGAAACCGATGGCGAAGAACACCACCTGTCGATCCGGCTCCTTCTGCGCCAGCGCCAACGCGTCGGCGGCCGAGTAGATCATGCGGATGTCGGCGCCCTGCGCCCGCGCACGCAGCATCGACAAGCCTTCCGAGGCCGGCACACGCAAGGTGTCGCCATAGCTGCAGACCGTGACGCCTTCGTCCAGCGCGAGCCGGATGACCTGATCGATGCGGCCGACGGGCAGCACGCAGACCGGACAACCGGGGCCGTGGATCATGCGCACCTGGGGCGGCAGCAGATCGGCGACGCCGTAGCGGGAGATGGCGTGGGTGTGGCCGCCGCAGAACTCCATGAAGGCATAGCGGCGCTCCGGCTGCACTTCGCGGGCGATGGCCGAGGCAATACCTTGGGCAATCGCCCCATCGCGGAATTCATCCACGTATTTCATGCCGCAGCCCCGTTTACAGCGATGCCGGCCTCGGCCATCAGGGCGAGGGTTTGGGCGGCTTCCTCCGGGTCGAGCCGGGTCAGCGCATAGCCGACATGGATGATCACGTAGTCGCCCACGGCAACCTCGTCCAGCAACTCGATGGAAACCGCTTTTCTCACCCCGCCAAGGTCGACGACGGCTTGGTTGTCGGGGAGGAGTTCGACCACAAGGGTCGGAATGGCGAGACACATGATGGGTTCCTCGTTCCGTTGGCAGTCGGTTTACTTCTGGCCGAGACGGGCCTTGCGCTCGGCAGTGTAGGCCCACCACGGGCGGGCCGGTTCGCCGGCCATGAAACGGGTGGCGGCGATGAAGGTGTCGAGCACGCACGGATCGTGGCGCATGCCGGTGGCGGCGTTGAGTCCGGCATACAGCGCGTAAGGATCGCGCCCCCACAGATCCGCCGGCGTGGCGACGCCGATGCGGCGCAGGTCGTCGGCGACCGCCTTGCCGATGTTGGGAATGTCTTCCAGGCGACGCACCGTAGCAGGCGTTTGCTGGAATTTGCTCATAGCACGCCCCGACGCAGTTCGGCCCGCGCCACCCAGGCTTGGCCAAGGGCGATGCCGCCGTCGCCGGGCGGCACGTGCTGAGCTTCGAAAACCGTCAAGCCGCGACTGGACAACCGGGCACGCAGGCCGGTGGCGAGCAGGCGGTTGTTGAGACAGCCACCGGCCAGCACCACCCGGCGAATGCCGGTGGCGTAGGCAGCGTCGCCGATCCATTGGACCAGATCGTCGATCAGGGTGGCGTGGAAGTGCGCGGCGCCGCAGGCCGCATCCGGCTCATCGATGAGCTGCATCAGCAGCGGATAGAGATTGAGCACCGAGAGACCGTCGGGCGGACGGCTGTCGATGTGGTAGCCGCCGGACAGCGGCAACCCCAGACCGTAGGCGCGAGCGAGGGTTTCGAGGCGGATGGCGGCCTGACCTTCGTAACTCATCGCATTGCACACCCCCAGCAGGCCGGCGGCGGCGTCGAACCAGCGGCCGAGACTGGTGCTGGGCGGGCAGCGGGTGCCGTGCACGAGCATCGCCAGCACCTGTTCGAGATTGGGTTCGGCCGCAAAGCGTCGGGCGGCTTCGTCACTACGACCGAGGGCGTGGAGCGCGCCGCAGGCCATGCGCCAGGGCTCACGGGCGGCACGGTCGCCGCCGGGCAGCGGCAGCGGGCTGAGGTGGCCCAGGCGGCGGAATTCGGCGCCATCCACATAGAGCAGTTCGCCTCCCCAGGGCAGGCCGTCGGCACCGAGGCCGACGCCGTCGGCCGCCAGACCGAGCACCGGGCCATCGAGGCGATGCTCGGCACAGACCGCCGCGATATGGGCGTGGTGGTGCAGCACGGCAATCGAGGGCACGTCGAGCGCGTCCGCCATGGCGAGGGCGGCGCGGGTCGAGTAGTAATCGGGATGGGCGTCGTGGGCGACGGCCGCCGGGCGCACCGACAGGATGGTCTGCAGGTGGGCCGCCGCTTCGTCGAGGGCGACACAGGCCGCCGGGTTGTCGAGGCCGCCGATGTGCTGGGACAGGAAGGCTTCGCTCCCTCGCGCGAGGCAGAGCGTGGCCTTGAAATGGGGCCCGAAGGCCAGCACCGCCGGTCCGCGCGCGTCGAGCGGCATCGCCAGCGGCGTGAAACCCCGTGCCCGGCGCAGGAACTGCACCCCCCAGTCGGACCGATCCGGGCCCGGAACGCTGGGCAGGTCGGAACGCACGCGAAGCACCGAATCGTCGCAGCGCACGACGATGTCGCGGTTGTGCATCAAGAGCACATCGGCGATTTCGGAGAGCCGTTCGAGGGCTTCGTCGTTGCCCTGCACCAGCGGCTCACCGTGGGGATTGGCGCTGGTCATCACCAGGGCCAACGGCTGGGCCTCGTCGAGCCAGTCGGTGCCGGCGGGACGGCCGGCGGCTTCGTGGAACAGCAGGTAATGGATGGGCGCGTATGGCAGGAGGACGCCGACTTCGTCGGTGTCCGGCGCAATGCCGGGGAAAGCCGCGTCGAAACCGGCGCGCTTTTCGAGCAGCACAATTGGCCGCTCGGCACTCTCGAGCACCGCCGTCTCGGCGGCCGAAAGTTTCGCCAGCCCTTTCAGACTGGCGGAGTTGGCGACCATCAGCGCGAGCGGCCGGTGCGGGCGCTGTTTGCGCTCGCGCAGACGGGCGACGGCCTCCGGGTTGGCAGCGTCGCACGCCAGATGAAAGCCGCCCAGTCCCTTGATTGCGACGATTTCGCCCAGTTGCAGGCGGCGCAGGGTTTCGGCCAAAGGATCGCGAGCCAGCGCCGGCACGCCGTGGGCTTCGATGAGGCTCAGTTGCGGCCCGCATACCGGACAGGCATTGGGCTCGGCGTGAAAGCGGCGGTCGCAGGGATCGCGGTATTCGGCGGCACAGCCGGGGCACAGTTCGAAGCCGGCCATGCTGGTGCGCGCCCGGTCGTAGGGCAGACTGCGGGTGATGGTGTAACGCGGTCCGCAGTGGGTGCAATTGATGAAGGGGTAACGCCAACGCCGGTCATGGGGGTCGAACAGCTCGGCGAGGCAGGCAGGACACACCCCCACGTCGGGACCGATGGCGGTGGCGACGGCGCCTTCGGCGCTCGGCAGGATCGCAAAACCCTTGCGCGAATGGTCGGGCGGGATGACCTCGGGCTCGATGACATCGACCCGCGCCAGGGGCGGCGCCTCGGTGGCGAGACATTGGGTAAAGGCCTGGACCAGCGGCTCGCTGCCCTCGACCTCGATTTCCACGCCACCGCCATCGTTACGCACCCAGCCGACCAGACCGAGTTTGTTGGCAAAACGGTAAACAAAGGGCCGGAAGCCCACCCCCTGCACCACGCCTCGCACATACAGCCGGCGGGCGACACGGGTCGGATCAACAACGATCAGCATGAACTCAAACTTTCGCAGAACGTTCGGCGTCGAGCGCGGCTTCGAGGGCCGCGATCCGGGCGCGCAGTTGCGCGACCGTTTCGTCGCGGACGACGCGGGCTTCGGCGAGGCGGGCGTCGATCCAGCCCAACCAGGCATCGAAGCCGGCGCCGGTGGTGGCGGAAACCTGGATCACCTGCAGTTGCGGATTGACCCGCAGCGCATAGGCAATGGCCTGTTCCATGTCGAAGCTGACATAGGGCAGCAGATCGATCTTGTTCACCAGCATCAGACTGGCAGCGGCGAACATGTCGGGGTATTTGAGGGGCTTGTCCTCACCCTCGGTGACCGACAACACCACCACCTTGGCGGCTTCGCCGAGATCGAATGCCGCCGGGCAGACCAGGTTGCCAACGTTTTCGATGAGCAACAGGCCGTTGTCGGGAGGCGCCAGTTTTTCGAGCGCCTGACCGACCATCCGGGCGTCGAGGTGACAGCCCTTGCCGGTATTGATCTGCAGGGCCGGCGCGCCGGTGGCCCGGATGCGCTCGGCATCGAAGCTGGTCTGCTGGTCGCCCTCGACCACCGCAACCGGCACGCGGACCATGAGCGCCTCGATGGTGCGCACCAGCAGGCTCGTCTTGCCCGAGCCCGGGCTGGAGACGAGGTTCAGCGCGAGGATGCCCCGATCGGCCAGCCAGCCGCGGTTGTGCATGGCGTAGCTGTCGTTTTTGGACAGGATGTCTTGCTCGATTTTCACCATCCGGGCCTGGCTCATCCCCGGCACTTCGGCGCCGGCCGGGCCTTGACCGTAGTGGATGCGGCCATCGGCAGGCGCTTCGCCATGGGCATGACTGTGCCAGGAGCCGTCGGCGTGGCGATGGAAATGAGGGTCAGGCGCGCCGGCCCGCACCCACTTCCGGGCGGGCATCTGTTCGTCGTCGGCAGGCTGACCTTCGATGCGGGTTTCTCCGGCCCCGCAACCGCACACATTGCACATATCACACCACCTTCACTCGATTTCCAGTTCCTTGACGCGCATTTCGGTGCCGCCGGTGGCCTGCACCTGAAAACCGCCGCAACGCGGGCAAGGATCATACAAGGTGTCGATCGGCACGCTGGCTTCACATTGGCGGCACCAGCCGCTGCCGGGCAGCGCATCGATCTGCAGCCGGGCGCCTTCGGCAATCCCGCCCTGCATCACCAGATCGAAGCAGAACGCCAGAGCCTCGGGCTCGACGGACGACAAACGGCCGATCTCGAGGACCACGGTTCTGACCTTGCTAAACCCTTGGACACGGCCCGCATCCTCAACGATCTGGCGAATTCCTTCCGCCAGCGACATTTCATGCATTCAAACTCTCCACCCGGCGCCGCCGCTCCGCGGCAAAACGTCACGGCAAGCTTTCCACGATACCCCTTTCAATGAAGCAATTGCTAACCGTGGCCGCGTGGGCGCCCCGCCCTTCCATACCATAAGCATTCCTCAAAAACCAACCCGACTAACGCCATGACATCCACACATCGAACGCAAGCTCAGCGGCATCGATGACGCGCCCCAAAGCCATCGAAAATTCCTTTGGCACACCGCGAAATCGACGCAAGGTCACGAAAAACATGACTTTTGTCGCAACGCAGGATATTTTCGCAATCCGTTACAGGTTGCACTGATCTATTGTCCCGCCCATGAAAGCCCTGTTTCCAGCCCTCACCGCCATCGCCCTTCTTGCCACCCCGATTCCGGCCCTCACCGCGCCGGGAGAGGCGCCGCCCAAAGCCGCCGCGGCTCCGGCCAACGAAGCCGCCAAAAACACGGATAAGGCCGAGGACACCCTGCTGCCGCCTCCACCCAAGGTCACCCGCTGGGAAGACACGGGCATGAAACCGGCCGAGGCGCAGGAGTGGCAGCATTACGACTTCAAACCCCAGGAAGCCATGAACTGGCGGGACGCCGGCTTTGTGCCGCTGGTGGCGCGCACCTGGTCGGACAAAGGTTTCGACGCCGGCGAAGCACAGGCGTGGCGCGACTCGGTGCGCAACAGCCGGAGCATGATGGCGGAACTCGACCACACCGACCCCAGCGCCTGGAAACGGGAAGGTTTCTCTCCCGCGGACCGGCTGGCCTGGTGGGAGGCCGGCTTCGCCTTCGACGATGCGCGACTGCTGGCCCGATCGGGCATGACACCCGCACAGGCAGCGTGGCACGGCCAAGAGAAGCTGAAAGAACTCCGCGGCGAAACTACAGGCGCGGCGGCTGCCTCAAACAATTCCGCCAGTTCGCCCAAGACACAGCCTCCGGAACTCAGCGTCGCCGGAATCTGGAAGGTCGTCGGTCCCTTTCTGAAGTTCGGCCTGATCGCCCTCGCGGCGCTCATGGCAGTCGTGCTGACCGTTGTGCTGTACCGACGCCGACAGGTCAACAAGAAGCTGGCCAAGCCCGACGCAACCGACACCGAAGCCCCGTCCGCAGCACCCAAAGAGACAATTCCGCAGCGACGCAAACCGGCCCGCGCAGTCAGCATGTTCCGGCGCGCCCATCCCCGCTGCATCCACTGCCAGAGCAAGGATGTACGGCCTTCGCGGATGCATCCTCACAAGTTTGCCGGGATCAACTTCACCGATTACTTCCGCTGCAAGGCTTGCGGCCGGCATTTCGCGATCGTCAGCTATACGACGATCGTGCTCGCTGGCGGTGGCATCGCGCTGTCGCTCCTCTTACTCGTCGCCTCCGTCATTTACGTGGCAAATGTCGGCTGAACGCCGCAGCCCCGAATCAGAAGGCCACCCACTCCTCGATCAGGCGATACTCGCTGCCACGCATGTCCTGCTTGAAACGGCCGTAGCCGTCGGACGAGGAATAGCCGCCCAGATCGAAACGCTCACAGCCGTGCAAACGCATGGCACGGGCCGCGTGCCATAGCAGAAAGTTTCCGGCCTTGGCGCGACGCGCTTCGGCGCCGTACCAGCCGACGAAATATTCGGCGCTGCGACCGAAGCGGAAGGCGATCATTCCGGCCACCGGATTCCCGTCCAGCAGAGCCCGGCACACGAAGAAATCCTCCGGCGCCTCGCGCCGCAGCGCACGCAGGAAATCCACCGGCGTACCGGAAAAGCCCTTTCCCCGCATGTGCTCGCCGTGACGCGCAAAGATCCACTCGACAGCAGCCTCGTCGGTAGAGAGATCGAAAACGAGCCCGCCCCGCTCGGCCCCATTCAGATGGTTGCGCCAATTCGAACTGAGACGCTTGCGCAGCGTCCCGTCGTCGAGCCGCAGGTCGAGCACCGCCGAACACCACCCCGCAACCCCGCGCGCCCGAAAGCCGGCTGCGCGCAGCGCCGCCCGGTGCTCATCCGACTCGGCCAACCCCGGCGCGATGACCAGCATCCCGCGCCGGCCAAAGCGCCAGCGACGGCGCAGCGCCCCATAAACCGCCTTGACGTCCGCGATTGCAGGACTAGCGCCGAGAAACATCGGTCCGCGATTGATTCTCGCCGCCACAGGCAGGCCCAGCACCCGCTTGACGAGCACCTGGCAGATTGCCAGCGGCTCACCGGAGCGCTCGAAGACCAAACGCTCGACACACCAGCCACCGCAAGCCGCCTTGGCTTCGCCGTATGCCCAGGACTGGACAATGGAGGGCGCCTCGACACGGGCAAACAGACTGTCCCACTCCGGGCGTCCCGTTGCCGCACGCACAAGGCAATCGGCCCGGGAAATGTCGGCGGTCAGCCGGGGATTGGCGCTGGCAAGCACGTCTTTCATCAAAAAGGAGGAAGCATTGAGAGAGCCGCAATGCTACGCGCCGCCTCTCGACCGGCCACGGCACGGATTCACACCCGGACACAAATTCGCCTTCACGCGAATCGTCGGCGGAGATAAAAAAGCCCGGCAAACGCTGCCGGGCTTCCGAGATGGCTGAAACGACTGGGCTCAGCGCTGGATCTGCGTCACATCCCGCACCGCGCCGGTGTCTGCGCTGGTGGTCAGCGCCGCATAGGCCTGCAGCGCGGCGGACACATGACGAACCCGGTTGGCCGGCTTCCAGCCGCGCGCATCCTGCTGAGCCCGGCGCGCGGCGAGATCGGCTTCGCTGACCGCAAGATGGATACGGCGGTTCGGGATGTCGATCTCGATGACATCCCCCTCCTCCACCAGACCGATGGCACCGCCGCAAGCCGCTTCCGGCGAGGCGTGACCGATGGACAGGCCGGAAGTGCCGCCGGAGAAGCGGCCATCGGTGAGCAGCGCACATTCCTTGCCCAGCCCCTTGGACTTCAGGTAGCTGGTCGGATAGAGCATCTCCTGCATGCCGGGGCCGCCCTTCGGACCTTCGTAGCGGATGACGACGACGTCGCCCGCCTGGATCGTGCCGTCCTCGAGGGCGTCGAGCGCGGCGCGCTCACGCTCGAAGACGCGCGCGGTGCCCTCGAACACGTCGGTGTCGAAGCCGGCGGACTTCAGCACGCTGTCGCGGTAGACCATCATCGAGCCGGCCGCGCCCAGCGGGAACTCGGGGTTGACGCTGGGCTGGACCACGGTCAGCGCGGGGTTGAGCGTGAGCAGCGTCTGGTTGCCCGCACCCAGCGACAGCGTGGGCCCGGCGGTCACCGCCCCTGCACCGGCCACGGCGGCCGGCTGGACCCGTCCAGCTCAGGCACCCCGGCGGTGCTAGGCAGTCTGCCTACGCTGGCCCAGCAAGCGCTTGGGCAGTCCCGCTATGCGCCATTGGTGCAACAGGCGCTAGGGGCTGCGCCGTCTATCGCTTCTGGTGTATCCAGCGCCCTCAGCAAAGTCTCTGGCTGGATGGGTAGCAGTAGCCCAGCGCAGCCACAAGTCATTACTTACGCGTGAAATATTATCCACCACTTCAAGCGTGTGGTAGAAATTGTCTTTGTGACCGCGTCCGTTGCGCACTTCCACTCCCTGCAGTGCCACCAGTTCCGGGAAAATCAGTTCCAGCAGTCCGCAGCGGTCCAGTTCTATAAAGCC